>Ga0272441_10016552_pt1 | contig 10179 bp, 8 predicted proteins | sample SSMProp6N_FD_193582 | JGI IMG/M metagenome (GOLD analysis project Ga0272441, IMG submission 193582) | Marine sediment archaeal communities from Little Sippewissett salt marsh, Falmouth, MA, United States - SSM-Prop-6N | ecosystem: Environmental > Aquatic > Marine > Wetlands > Sediment ... | reverse complement strand
GTCCGTAGTCCGCGGTCCGGGAGCAAGCGACCGGAAAGGTAGTAGCGTCGGTCCAGGCGGAATAGCTGCACAGCGCATTCCGCCGGTCGCGACCGACGATCACTTCACGAGTGGGGAGACAACGTCAGCCACGACGCCCAGGAGCGGGGTCTGACGCTGATTCTTGGGGTGCACATTCGTGAGCCGGCACTCAGCGCCCTGAGAATCAAGGTCTGACCCCGCGTCTGCAGCCTGTCGTAGCGTTGCGTCCTTGTAAGCGACGTTTCCTTGGTCCCAAGTGATTCGTCACTCCGCCATTCGTAGAACTGCCGTCGCCCGGAAGGGCGCAGGATCCTCGATCCTGCTATTGGACGACGGTACGCCTGTTCACGATTCGTCGGCCACAAAGCGCAAGATCCTTGATCTTGCTATTGGGGCGCAATATCGAGCGCCGATATTGCTATCCCGACGCTACTCCCTTTCCGGTTATCGGGAGCCGTTCCCACAGGCTACAAGCCACATGCCACAAGCCACGGGCGACGAGCTGCTGTTCCGCGCTTACCCGCAGCTATCGCAGCCGATGATGTCCGCGTACACCGTCTTGGAATTCCGGGCGCCATCATCGTCGGTGACGGTCAGAACGATTGCTGCCTTGTATCCGCTTCCCTGCGCGGTGGTATAGACGTGCTGAACGACCTGGCCCACGCCGGTTGTGCCATCCCCGAAGTCCCAGCGATACTCGACGATGGTGCCGTCCGGATCGTAGGAATCCGACGCATTGAACGTGGCCGCCTGGTTGGTGGCGATCTTGTAGGGGTTGGTAAACGAAGGAACCGGGGCTCGATTCAGCGCCTCCACGTTGATCGCTTCACTGTCCACCGCGCCGGTTGAATCGGTCACGGTAAGCGTCACGCGGTACACGCCTTTGTTCGGATAGGTGTGGCTGACGCTGGATGTATCGGCGGTTTCCCCGTCGCCGAAGTCCCAGTGGTAATCGGTGATGATGCCGTCGGGGCTGGTGGAGTCCGCACCGCTGAACTGGATGACCAGCGGCGGATACCCGCTGTCCTTCGACACGGAGATCGCGGCACGCGGCCCCGATGCAACGAAGCAACCCGTAATCAGAGCGAGAAGGGCAAGACCGGTCATCAAAGCAAGAATCAATCGACGTTTCATCGTTTCCTCCCGGAGCGTCCGTTTCCGGAAGCGATTCTACGGCAACGAAGCATGTGGTGCACGATCTCTGGTTAAGACTCGTGGAATTGACGGATCCGTAGGAGACGGGCACAATGCTTGGTGATGAACGTGGAGGGGGAACCTGAAACAACAGATGGGGAGTGGATGATCAGAGGGGGACGATAGCATGGAGAACACCGCGCAACCGATGCCGGCAGGAGATGAGTTGGTTTCAGCAAGGGAAACGCTTCGGGCGGGATTTGGACGGACGCTCCGGCGTTTGGCGGCCATCGGACTTGCCGTCAGTCTGTCCGCATGGATATCGGTCCCGGCTTGGACCCAGCTCGATTCGCCGTGGGAGTGGGGGCCGATTGCCTGGGCGCTCGACAGCACGGCGGTGACGGTCTCTTGGAGTACATCGCGGTCCGCGGAAGCGGATCTTGTCTACGGAGAGGCGGAATTCTACGACGCCACCGGCTTGTGGCAGGAGACGCTCTCATTCGGGGAGTACGGAGGGTTGGCCGAAGTCCGGCTCGACGGATTGCTTCCCGCCACGACCTACCGCTATCAGGTCACGATCTACGAAGGAGATGCTGTCTACGCTTCCGAGGTGCACAGCTTCACCACGACCGACCCGGAGGCACGTTCGGGTCAGATCCTCGTGTATGGAAATACGCTTGGCGGGGGAGAATGGCACCGATGGCTGCTCAATCGCCTGGCATCGTCGCCGACGACGCGCAACGCACAGTGGCTTATGAATGTGGGCGGGATCGTGCACGAAGCCACGGCGGACGCCTATGGGGAGCTTCTCGACGACATCGCCGCGGCCTCGGCGGCCTCTTCGTTTGCGTACGCGGCGGTCCGGGGTGACGTCGAAGCGCTGAATGACTTGTACTACGACTTCCTTGCGCTTCCGACCGGCGGCGGAACGTTCGACGAGCAGTGGTGGTCGCTCGACATCGGTCCGGTGCATTTCGCGGCGATCGATGCAACGGTGTTGACGGGAGACGGCAGTTGGCCGGCGGATGCGGGGATCGTCGACGAGCAGCTTCGATGGTTGGAGAACGACCTCGCGCAGAGCAAAGGGTTGTTCAACGTGGTGCTGCTTGCCGAGCCGATTATCGCGTCGTGTCTGCCGGACGGGCAGAACGAGACGCTTCGCTCACTGCTGGAGGAGGTCTTCCGGGCGGGGAACGTCCGTGTTGTGATCTCGGGCGGGGTTGGCTACTACGAACACAGCTATGCCCGCGGGATTCATTACCTGGTGACCGGAGGGGGAGGAGGATACCTGCTGGATAGCTGTGCCTGGGAGAGTCCGGCGTTGGTGGTTCAACGGTTCGGATCTCTCCATGTGTTGCGGCTGACGATTGCCGACGACGTACTGCGAGTCGAAGCGATTCCCGTGGCGACGGTGTATGAAGAAGGGTCGGATTCGCTGGGGAATCCGAGGGTTGTGCTTCATGCAGTTCCCGATGGGCAGGCGTTTGACTCGTTGACGTTGCGTGGACCGTAGCCGGAGAGAGCCGCAAAACGAGCGGACCCACCAACGTCGTTGATGGGTCCGCTTGTTCTGGTCGGGACGCCCGGATTTGAACCGAGGACCTCTTGCGCCCCATGCAAGCACGCTACCAGGCTGCGCCACGTCCCGAGAGTGACATGGATGATGGTACCGTGCATCGGGCCTGCAGGCAAATGGCTGCGAGGGTAAACCGGTCGGATGAGAGCGCAGTTGCGGTGTTGCGGTGCCGAGTGGGACCGCGGAAAGGGAGGCAGACGTGAGGTTCACGGCCTACGGAGCGGCGGAGACGGTCACCGGCTCGTGCCACTTGCTGGAGGGAGATACGGGACGGATCGTGGTGGATTGCGGTCTGTTCCAGGGGGAGACCGACGCGGATGATCTGAATCGACAGCCGTTTCCCTTCGAAGCGGACGCTGTAGACGCTGTTGTCCTCACGCACGGACATCTCGATCACGTTGGGCGGCTTCCACTGCTGGTGAAACAGGGATTCCGCGGAACGATCATCGCCACGGAAGCCACCGCCGAGATCGCGCAACTGATCCTGATGGATTCGGCGCGGATCCAGGTGGAAGACGCTGCGTACCACGCCAAGAGGGCGAAGCGGCGCGGAGGACGGGCGGAACCGCCTCTGTACGACGAGGCGGATGTGCTGGATGTGTTCCGCTGCTCGTGGAAGCGCGTCGAGTACGGCGAGACGATCCTGGTGGGGGCAGGGATGCAGGTTGTGCTTCGGGACGCGGGTCACATCCTCGGCTCAGCCACGGTGGAGGTGTCGGACGGAAAGCAAGTCGTGATGTTCTCCGGGGATCTCGGAAGCTCCGACCGCCCGATCGTGCGGGATCCGCATCCGATCCCCGAAGATGTCAGCCCCGACCTGATTGTGCTGGAGTCGACCTACGGAGATCGCAATCATCGTTCGCTGGATGAGTCGGTGTCTCAGCTGCAGCAGGCGGTCGGAGAGATCATCGGCGCGGGAGGGAACCTCCTGATTCCATCGTTCGCACTGGAGCGGACGCAGGAGGTCTTGTACGAGCTGTTCAAGATGTGGCGAGCGGATGCGCTTCCGTTGCGAACGCAGATCTATCTCGACAGCCCGCTGGCGATTGCGGTGACAAGGGTGTTCGAACGGCACCGGTCGGTGTTCGATCAGGAAGGGCGGGAGCTGTTCGGCGCCCGTCCGAATCCGTTTCAGTTCCCGCCGCTCCAATTCACGCGATCGACGGAGGAATCCAAGCGGATCAACGCATCACCCGGCGGGAACATCATCGTTGCCGGCAGCGGAATGTGCAGCGGAGGCCGCATCATCCACCATCTACGTCACAACCTGTGGCGCAACGACTGCGGCGTGTTCTTCCTGGGCTTCCAGGCTAGAGGAACGCTGGGACGCCGGCTGGTGGAAGGCGCGTCGTCGGTGCGCATCTTCGGGGATCCCGTGCAGGTTGAGGCGCGGGTGTTCACGGTGAACGGGTTCTCGGCACACGCCGACCAGCGTGAACTCATGAAGTGGATCGATGCCAAGCCGACGTCGCCGGTGATGCTGGTGCATGGAGAACCGGAGTCGATTGCCGCGCTGAAAAGCAGCATCGAAGCGCGCCGCGGATCATCGTGTCGAATAGAGATCGCCAAGCGCGGGCGAAGCGTCGAGATCTAGCGTGGTTGCGGGATGTAATGCGTATCACGAAACCTTGATCGAGTTCGGGTGTATATTTTTCGACGGAGGTGAGCGGCTGTGAAGCGACGCTTTGTTTGGGTGAGTGTTTTGATGTTGTTGGCGGTTGCTGGGGGAGCCCTGTCTGTCGCGGCTACCTCCTGGACTACGGAAAGCTACGACGCCGGTGAGACGATCCGGTTCCGTATCGAACAGAACTCCTGGGGGTGGTGGGGCTGCTGCGGTTGTTGTTCGCCGTGTAGCTGCGAGATGGAGGACGTCTTCGTCTACGGATGGCGGATCGAGTCGTGCGGCGGACAGGGGATCGTGTTCAACGCTGTTCACGATGCGCCTGTTCACATCAACTCGTGGCAGGGCGCCTGGGATCAGGGGCTTGGCGACGGCTCGATGGCCGCGTCGGGCTACTACGCGCTGTATGTAGAAACGTCAACAGGAACGGTTTCCAAGAGGTTCCGGATCATCGATCCTTGCTGTTGGACAACAAGCTGGTGCTTCTTGTGTGACACCTGTTGTGTCACACCGACGGTGTACGGCAACTGCTACTCTCTGGGGATTGAGTGGGTCTATCCTGAGAGGGAGAGCTGTTGCTATTGGTGGCCGTTCTGTTGTTGCCCGAGCCCGACCTGCCCGTAGAGGCATAGGGATAGACACGATTTAGGATGGAAGGCGGCTTATTATGTAGCTTGCCGAGGGCTGGCTCGGATTTTCGGGCCGGTGGCCGGGTGATCGATCGGTGTGCAACGGGTACGCACTCCGCTTGTTCACCCGGTTGTGGTTTGGTACCCTCATGTAGTTTGTGCGAGCGGGTGATGGAGAACGCGAGGGTGGCGGAATTGGCAGACGCGCTAGCCTTAGGAGCTAGTGCCTTCGGGCGTGCGGGTTCGAGTCCCGCCCTTCGCAAAGCGGTGGAGTCGCCGTGCCACAGTTGAATAGGGGCTGGCACTTTGGTATACTTCAGCTCGTTGTGCGGGAATAGCTCAGCGGTAGAGCACTGCCTTGCCAAGGCAGGGGTCGCGGGTTCAAATCCCGTTTCCCGCTCAGAAACGCGTCGGGAGTCCCTGAACGGTGGCAACGCCGGGATGGCGGAATTGGTAGACGCAAAGGACTTAAAATCCTTTGGGGATTTCCTCGTGCGGGTTCGAGTCCCGCTCCCGGCAGAAGAGATCGCGGGGTGGAGCAATTCGGAAGCTCGTCGGGCTCATAACCCGGAGGTTGCCGGTTCGAATCCGGCCCCCGCAACCAGGAAGGGCGGCGTAGCTCAACCGGTTAGAGCGTTCGGCTCATATCCGAAAGGTTCGGGGTTCGAGTCCCTGCGCCGCTAGTCATTTTGGGGGCGTAGCTCTAATCGGGAGAGCGCTGCGTTCGCAACGCAGAGGCTGGCGGTTCGAATCCGCTCGCCTCCACAAGATGAGCGACAGCGGTTCTGCAATCGCGGAATCGCTGTCGCTTTTTCCCGCCTCGTGCAGGCTATGGCACGGCTTTCAGAGCATTTAGGTTGTCCTCAAACGCAAGCCCCAGGCCACTACAGCCTGAGTACTTCATCACACTGGGCAAGCCTCCACCGGCCACAAGGAGATCGGCGGCGGTCCAGTTGTAGAGCTGTAGCGTCCGTGAATTACGGTCGAGTGAGAAGACGAGGAGGTCGTAGTCGGGTTCCCAGATTCCGTCTCCGTCTTCGTCAAGACACATGGCATCAAGGTCGTCGTCCTCCAGAAGTCCCAGGTCGGCTGCGGTCGCATACACGGTGGGAGGGTACCCCTGACGTGTTACGAAGATGGTTGCAGGCCCGCCGGGGTGGGGGAACGAACTCCTGAGCCAAGGTGAATCGGCGGTCAACGAGAAGTACACAGGGAGGTCGGGGATCCCGTTTCCGTCCTGATCAACGGAGTGAGGATCCTGCGCTGTGAGTGCATCGATGTCATCACAGACACGAAGCCCGATGTGGAACGTTTCGTCGAGAACAAGCTCGTTCGTTCCGCCAGGCGGTAGAGGAGGAAGCACACGGAACTCGTCACCGTGTGCTTCGCGGCCGCGGGCGACTCCTTGTCGGTAGACCTCACTCTCCGGGGAGCGCTCTCCGATGGAGCGATCGTCGACCGAGAAGCGGAAATCGACGGGGCGGTGCGCGATGACGAGATCCTTGATCCTATCCACGCCGTAGGACAGCGCATCGATATCGTCTCCCCCTCCCAGACCCAGACTGCTAGGAGAAAAGGGAACACTCAGCGGATTGATCGTGAGAATGGCGGCGCCGGCGAAGCCGGAAGGACCACCGGTCGCCACGGAGAAGGAGAGACCAGCCTGGCGTGTGGACGCGACTGCATCTGTCGTCGCGTACGCCCATTGCGCTTGAAGGGTCTTCCACATGCAGCTTCTTTGCGCGTCTGCAGGAAAACCGGATGGGGTGACGGCCGCGGACATGTCGGTAGGGGCGACGGTGATTGGTGAACCGGTTGCAGAAGCAGACGAAAGCGCGGCACGTTGGCTAAAGGCCAGGGCAACAACACTTGCTGGATCGAAACCCCCGGTCTCGTGAGATGTGGCAGCGGCGGGGATCGCCGGGCCGCCAGACGTGGGAACGACGACGAATCTTTGTTGCACGCGGGGTGGAAGTCCGGTGGCTCCCACGGTCCATGTCCAGCTCTTGATCCGTCCGCTTGAATCGATGAGGCCGAATCCTATCGCCGTGATGTTTGAGTCCGGGACGGCATGAAAGGAAACGACGGTGTCGGAGAGGTTCTGTGCAGTTGTGTATCGGTATTGCCAAGAAGCGATTCCTTCGGGCCGAGGCCGCACAACCAGGGAATCGGCAGGCTGCCACGTCAGGACCAGCCCGGGGCCGGACGTAGTCACCAAGATGTCAGCTTGGTGAAGCGATGCTTGCATGCCGGGATACTGAGACTCGAGAGATGGGTTCCACTGCACGACCGGTTGTAGGTTTCCGCCGCGGTGGGCCGCGGTCCATTCACGATCGGTTGCTAGATTGAGGAGAGGACTTCCGAAAGCGTGGACGGCAAACAACGTCGAGACCAAACAGAACAAGATGCCTACAGATGCTCTTCGCATGGCTCCTCCCTTTTCGCGTTCCTCAGATCCCTTGTCGGGATTGCGAAGCATCGGCTTGCTGACCACTTCCTTACCAACGAAGCTGAGTGCCAAGTCTTCCGTGTTCGGAGTGGCAGCGGTTCGGAGAAGAGGCCGATCGCGGCACGGATCTCCTGTCGCCTCGGGCGACTCCTGGGGGAGTCGCCTCGGGCGATTCTCGGGGGCGAAGCTTCGTGAGAAGCGGCTGTGTGGATCGGGTGCTCATTGCCGTGGAAGAGTTGCCGCAGCCGAGACGAAGAGTGCGTCGATTACTTCGTGTGACATCGACATCCTATCATAACGAAGATGAACGCTTAAGCGAAGGACTCCTCATGAGAACGGAACAGGCTGCCTCATCGCGACCTCCGTTGCGAGCGGTCCCAGGGAACCGCTAGAATGGACCCATGGGATCAGACATCCGAAAACCACTTGTCGCCGGCATATTCTACCCCGGGGATACGCAGAGTCTCCGGGAACTGCTTCTCGGGTGGGGCCTGGGTGCAGGCACCGCCGCCGCGGATGCGCCGAAGAAGACGTTCCGCAGCCCCTTCGGCGTGATTGTTCCTCACGCGGGGTACCTCTACTCAGGGAGGATCGCGGCGCGCGGGATTGGATGGCTGGCCGAGCAGGGACGACCGGAGCGGATTGTGATCCTCGGCGCCGATCACACCGGAATTGGAGCAGCTGTGTGTACCGACGAGCACTCGGCCTGGCGCACACCGTTTGGTGATGCACCGATCGACCGCGATGCGTGTGAGCGGCTTGCCGCCGCAGGGGTCGTTCCTGATGGAGCTGCGTTTGTCCGTGAGCACTCGATCGAGGTGGTTCTCCCGTTCTTGCAGGCAGTGTACGGGGCCACGGTGTCGTTTGTGCCGATCCGGGTCGGAGCGGCCTCTGCAAGCACCTACGCGCAGCTGGGCGAAGCGTTGGCGGATGTCGTGGGGCAACACGGGGCGGTGGTGGTCAGCAGCGACTTCACCCACTACGAACCGGAGGATGCCGCACACCGCAAGGATCGGACGGTGCTGGATCGGATCTGCGCGCTGGATGTGGAAGGACTGAGCGATCTGGTGGCAAACAAGCGTCCTTCGGTATGTGGGATTCCGTCGATCATGGTGGCGCTGCACTGGGCGGCCGCGGTGGGAATCACACAAGGGGACGTGTTGGAGTACGCGACGTCGGCGGACGTGACCGGAGATCGCAGCGCCGTGGTGGGCTACGCGGCCGTCGGATGGGGACGGAGCAAGGAGAGACATGGCTCGTAGTATGACCGGATTCGGTTCGGCAAGCGGTGAGGGTGAGGGATGGACGTGTGAGGTGACACTGCGGTCGGTGAACCACCGGTTTCTCACGGTTCGCACACGAGGTCTGAATGAATGGCCGGCGATTCAGGTGCAGCTGGAAGAAGCGGTGAAGGCGCGTTTCGCGCGAGGGGACATCTCGGTTTGGGTGAAGGCGGACCGCAATGCGGGAGAGTCGGGACTGGTGTTCGATCTCGAGCGGGCGACTCAGTATCTGAAGGGGCTTCGACAGGCTGCTTCCGCGCTGGATCTTCCTCTGCAGCCATCGATCCGCGATCTTGTCGAATCGGGGGCTCTGAGCCCGGTGGAGAACCGGGAGCTGCCGTGGACGCTGATTCGGGCGACGCTCAAGGACGCGATGGACCGAACCGAACGAGCTCGCGAGGTTGAGGGCGAGGCGCTCGCTGACAATATGAAGCAGCTTCTGGGGACGCTTTTGGCATCGCTTGCCGAGATCCGCGAACGGATCCCCGAAGTGATGACCGAGCTTCGTCAGCGACTGACGGAGCGGGTCGCAGCGCTTGGAGTGGAGGTGGATCAGCAGCGGATCGATACGGAGATTGTGTTGCTGGCGGAGAGATTCGACGTGGAGGAAGAGATCACAAGGCTTGCGGCACACATCCAGCGCGGCGGGATCCTGTTGACGTCGAAAGGACCGATTGGCAAGGAACTGGATTTCCTATCGCAAGAGATCCTGCGCGAAGTCAACACCTTGGGTGCGAAGTCCAGGGATCTGGCGATTCACGAGCGAGTTGTGGAGATGAAGGTGGCAATCGAGCGGATGAGGGAGCAAGTGCAGAATGTGGAGTAGTCAACAGTTGAAGGCGGCGAGGGGCGCCGGCAGAGGGTTGATGTTCGTCGTGTGTGGACCGTCGGGGGCGGGGAAGACATCGGTGATCAATCGGGTGATGGAATGCGTGGAGAGTCTGTCGTTCTCCGTGTCGCACACCACGCGCCGTCAACGTGAGGGAGAGATCCACGGCGTAGATTACTACTATGTCGACGACACGGAGTTTCAAACGCTTGTCGATGGCGGAAAACTGGTCGAGCACGTCATCTACCAGGGGGATCAGTACGGTACGTCCCGGGGGGAGATTTCCAGGGTGTTCGGTGCCGGGAGGGACCTGGTGTTGAACATCGATGTTCAGGGGGCGCGCCTGTTGCAGGGGAAGGGTGCCGTGCCGGAAGCAACGGCGGTGTACATCTTTCTGACCACGCCGGATCGAGAGCGGCTGCGAGAGCGACTGGAAGAGCGGGGAACGGAGTCGCAAGAGGTGATCGAGAAACGGCTTGCGACGGCCGAGGAAGAGATGAAAAGCCTCACCGAGTTCGACTACCTCGTTGTCAACGACGAACTGGATCAGGCAGTGAGGGAACTTGTGGCGATCGTGACGGCGGAGAGGGTGCGCATCCGGTCGCAAGGATGAAGCGCAACTAGTGCGCATCCGGTC
>Ga0272441_10016551_pt1 | contig 10180 bp, 3 predicted proteins | sample SSMProp6N_FD_193582 | JGI IMG/M metagenome (GOLD analysis project Ga0272441, IMG submission 193582) | Marine sediment archaeal communities from Little Sippewissett salt marsh, Falmouth, MA, United States - SSM-Prop-6N | ecosystem: Environmental > Aquatic > Marine > Wetlands > Sediment ... | reverse complement strand
GAGGTGCGGAAGCGTTCGTCGGGTTCCGGTCGGACGCCGCCGGTCCATCGAGCGCAGTCGCTCGGCACGGCGGTGTAGCCCTCGACGGGCGTGGTGCCCATGTTGAGTCGCAGGACGTTTCGGTAGGGGGTGGTCCAGCGGTTGGCCGCCCAGGGATGGACCTCGAGGACGGGGCGCTTGTCGGCGCGGCGGATGACGAACTTGAACTCCTGCAGCGTGCCGTAGATCGTGCGGCTGAAGGCCGTCGAGAAGACGTAGCCTTCGGCCCGCCGCCGCATCACCCAATCGGCGGCGCGGGGCGTGCAGGTCTTCTGGCCCTTCCACCAGCCGCGCGGGTTGAAGTCGAAGTCGATCGTGCCGGCGGGGTGGTGGACTCGCAGGTAGAGGATCGGCTTGACGTTCGCGATCCCTCCCGGGCCCAGCGGGCCGATGAGCTGCCTCTTCTGGATGTACTCCTTCGGCGTCCTGAGTCCTGTGCCGACGATCTCCGCCCGGTACCCGTCCAGAAACTCGTGAGGCACGATGAAGTCATATCGCACGAAGCCGTGCACGTCGGCCTGGACCAGGCGCTGTAGAGTGAACTCGAATCGGTCGGCCGACAGGCCGATCTCCCTTCGCGACCGGGCGCAGTCGGTCGTGCCCCAGAGCTGGAGGACCTCTTCCCAGCCCGGTACAGTGATGCGTGTGACGCTTGGCTTGCTCGCCGGTTCGGGAATCCCTCCGTCGCTCGCGATCAGCGGCACGCCCTTGTACGACAGCGAGAGCGGCGCCGCCGACTTAAGCTCGAAGTCGCCGGCATATGCGGCGCCGACGACCGCCAGAAGCGTCAGGATGACCGCGTTTCTATTCATACATATACACCAATGCGTAGGTTCTGAAGCAGCGCGCCGGGATCTCCACGATCGTCACGTCTCCCTTCGCCGCCATGATCAGGTCGATGGTGCCCGGTTTCTCCGGCGTGGCCAGCGTCGCCGACCTCACCGTGCCTGGAATCGCGATCCTGAATGTCGGCAGATCGGGCATGGGGAGCCGCTCCTTCTTCGGGTTCACGATGGCATCGCCCGCCTTCAGCGTCCGACCGGACGCGTTCAGCAGATGGACGGCACGGCAGGTCTTCCCCTTGTGCACGGTTGAGTAGATCGGCGCCAGCACGCCGCGCGGCGCGCCGATCACGCGGTACCTGGGCGCGCCCTTCAGCGCGCGGTCTGCCGCGGCGGCGATGATGTCGATGGCCCGGGAGTCTTTCGGCGGCTGGAAGGTGCGCTTGTACTTGGAGGTCGGCATCTGTTTTTCCTCGAAGGCCAACGGGCCGAGCTTGGCGGCCAGGTAGAGGATCTGTCCCTTGCCTACGCTCCGGGCCGTGAGGAGGGGGACTTCGCCCGACGCGTGAGACGCCGTGGCGAGGATCTGTGTGCCGTCGTGCGGTTTCACCCTCTTGAGCGCCGCGGCGTACGTGCCGGGACGGCCCAGCTCGATGCGGCACTCGCCTTCGAGCGTGTCCTGGATCTCGATGCCTGCCTCCGACAGCAACGGTGCTGCGCTTGGCTTGCCGTTCTCGTCCAGCGTGCCCGCCTCGTAGGTAAGGAGCATGCGCCCGCCGTCGCGGACGAACTGAAGGAGCCGCATCGCCTGCTCGGCCGAGACGGCCGTCGCGTTGGGCAGCACGATGAGGCGCACCGATCCGAGGTCGAAGCCGCCGGGCTTGAGCTGGCTCTCGAGAAGCACCTTCGCGTCGTTGTGGCTCAGGCAGAGGGCCTGGAGCCATCCCTCATATTCGCGGAAGAAGTACTCGCGGTCCAGTCGCAGGTCACGGGTGGAGGTGGAGAGGTAGACGGCGATGTCCGCCGCCGAGCGGGACACGGCGTCGTCCATCTGGTGCGGCCACATGAGCAATTGCTTCTGCGGCGGACCGTCTTTGAGGTCGGACAGGGCGTACCAGAGCGATCCCCGGCATGTCCGGCCGAAGGCCCAGACGTAGTAGCCCGTCATCTGCGTCTGGTTGTTCAGCACCACGACCGGTTTGCCGTGGGCCTCGCCGAGGGCCAAGCGCGACTTGACGGTGGCGTAGATCACCGGATGCCCGGCGAACGGCGCCGAATTCACCTCCGTGCCCACGGTGTCGTCATACCGCCCCTTCACCTCGATGTCCGACGCGCGGCTGAAGACGTAGGGGTCCGACTGCATGGCCGTGGTGTAGGTGAACATCTTCACGTCCGGTCGGATCTTCCGCAGCTCGTTGCGGATGCGTCCTCGGAACTTGCCGAGTGACCGCACGCGCCAGCGCATCCAGTGGCGGTAGTCGTCCCGGGCGGATGCTTCCTCCCAGAAGGCGGGGTCGTGGGTCGGCGGCCAGTCGCGTCCCGACTCCTTCCTATACTTTGCCTGGCAGTGTCGGCAACCGCAGTAGGAGCTGCTCAGGAACTGGATCTCATCGAGCTGGTAGGCGTCGATGTTTGTCTCACGCTGGTAGCGGCGGAGGTAGTCCAGATAGGCCGCCTCGAACTCGGGGTTGTTCATGCAGTAGATGCGGTGGCGCGTGATCATGTCAGACGCGTCGACCTGCAGCCAGTCCGGATGCTGGAACACGAGCGGGTAGCCGTCGTAGAAGTGGATCGTCCAATCCTGATGCTCGATGACCTTAAGCCCGTGCTTGTGGCAGGCATCGGCGATGGTCTTCGCGATGCGGCGGATGTCGTCGTCGCGCGACCAGAAGTTGAGTCGGTAGTGGTAGCCGTTCGTGATGACGGCATTGAACCCACCGTCGGCGATCTTCTTCGCGCGCTTCTCGGCGGACTCGGGCGTTAACGTGTGATAGCGATTGCCGACCAGGTTGGTCACCCACGTGGTGAAGGCCATGTTGTAGGTCCAGTCGGTGGCGGCAGCCGGCTTGTCTTCTGCACGCATGCTGTCGAGCGGACAAAGGATCAACGCGATGGCGAAGAGGAGCACGGCGTGCCGGCACGCCGTCGGGCGATGCCTGGAGAACGTGCCGCGTATCAGTTCGTGGCTCATGGTTGACTCACTTCACACGGAACCCGTATAGCTGGGCATTCTTCAACGTGAATCGAATCCGGACCGGCTTGCCCTTCACCTTCTGAAGGTGATTCGGGCGGAAGGGTACGTGCAGCGCAATCCCGTTCTCGCCGCGGACCAGCCGTTTGGAGTCGGGGATCGCCTTTCCCTCCACGTCGAGCAGCTCCACCTGAATCGAGCCGTAGGCGGCGTTCGCATTCAAGAACATCTCGCCGGCATCGAAGAGCAGCGGCTTGGTCAGGATCGTACCGCCGTCGAAGCTCGCTTCGAGGGAGAGAAAGCGCCCGCGTCTGATCTTGGCAAGGCCGATGCACCCGACCTTCGGCCCCGTGTCCCTGCCCTTGTAGGGACTGTGCCGGCGCGTGCGGCCGCTGTAGTAGAACCACAGCTCGTCGCCGACGACGAGCGGCAGCATGCCGACGGAGATGTTCCAGCGATCCCACTCGCCGATCCCGCTCTCGGGCAGGAAGGCGTGGCGCGGCTCGACGCGCGTGAAGCGCTTGCCGTCGCGGCTCGATGCAAGGTGCATCTCAAGGTTGAGTTGATCGGGCAGGGCGTAGAACATCTGCACGAGGCCGACGTAGATGCCCTCATACGGGAACACGCTGAGGGAGTAGATCTCGCTGCCCTTCGGGTCCTTGTCGTCGGTGGCGAAGACCAACTCGCCTTTCGACCAGGTGCGGAAGTCCTCGCTCTCCACTCGGTTCACCGCCCGGCCCCAGCCGTGCACGGTCCAGCGTCCGTCGTTCCTGTCCGGCGTCATCTTGGTGCGACCGTAGCAGACGAAGCGCTTCGTCAGCGGGTCCCAGATGGCCGAGCTCAGGCCGTCGCAGATGTCGCAGCTCGCCCACTCGGTCTCCTGCGTCCAGTGGATGCCGTCGGGGCTAACGGCCGTGCAGAGGCCGCGGCGCTGCCCGCGATGGAACTGGTTGGGGTAGGTGCCGTCGTGCTTGAAGTTGATGCCGAGGAAGCCCATCTTGTATCGCCGCGCCGGGTCGGGATCGTGCTCGTCCTTGATGACGCTGAACAGCTCGAACAGGTAGCCGTAGGGCCCGCGTGTGCCACGCTCCTTCGCGCGCTCCATGACGAGGTTGGTCTTCTTTCCGCCGCGCAGGATGACGTCGAGCTCCGGCTTCTCCCAGGTCAGGCCGTTCTTGCTTATGGCGTAGGCCACGTCGCCGTCGCAGTAGTACCAGATCTTGAAGCGTTTCTCTCCGCGATCGTAGATCGGCGAGCCGAAGATGTAGATCTTGCCGTGCTCCCAGGGCCGATCGCGCTGGATGAGCGGCGGGCCGTGCTTCGCGGCGCGGTTGACCCGACGGGTGATGTTCTCGGTCTGCTGAATGACAAGGTCGTCAAGGAACAGCTGTTCTTCCTGCCCGATCTTCACGGCGGTCTCCTTGTCTGCGCTCCGGGCGGCACCGGCGGCAACCCACAGCACTCCGAGAATCGCAATCACTCTCCGCATCTTCTCGTCCTCATACGCGATCTGATAGAGGGGCGGCAGGCCGAACATTCGCTAACGCGAATCGGTATCGCGGCCGCCGATCCGTGCGTGAATGGGGTATGCGAGCGGTGCCCGCCCGCTGTCGATCTCCGGCCTGGACATCCGGGCGCCCTGTCCGCGTCCCGCGCGGCAGACGCCCGTGCCCCGGCTCGGGAGAAAATGTGTTCGCCCTCTACGACTCGGACTCCGGCTTCGGCTCGACCTCGTCCGCCGTTGTCTCCGTCTCTTCGGCCGGCGTCTCGTTCTCTTCAGCCGGCGGCTCGCCGGTGGGGTAGCCCGCGGCCTCGGCGACCTCGAGCACGCGGCCGAGGGCACCCTCATAGCGCCGCCAGCGCTGCACGGAGCTCTTGTAGATGGGCTTCCGCACCTGCGAAACACTGGCGGTCCGGACCGGGCGGTCGTGCTTGTGGAACTCGAGCACCTTCTCGTCCCACTCCAGGCCGCACCAGTCCAGCAGGCGCCGGCTTGCCTCCTCGGGGTTCTCCACGAGGTCCTCGTAGGGCGCCTCGAGGAAGCGGTCGGGCAGCACGGTCGTCCAATGGGCCATGATCCGCTCGTGGTCCTGCACGCGCCGGGCGATGTGTTCTATGTCGTTGGCCCACCGGATCATGCGGAAGCTTGTCATCCAGCAGGAGACGGCGATGTCGCGGAGGTCGCGTTTCACATAGATGATCTTGGCGTTCGGGAAGATCGTTGCGATCCACCCGAGCCACAGGTAGTTGTCCGGCATCTTGTCGGTGATGTGCTCGGATTCGGGGGCCAGCTTGCGGAGCTTGCGCAGGTGCTCTTCCGCCGCGGCGCGATAGATGTCGCGGCTCGCACGCTGGACGCACTCCAGCTCGTCGGCGTTTATGCGGCATCGCTCGGGGAGGGAGTTCACGCCCTCGTGGGTGAAGCGCAGCTCGCCGGCGCCGTGGACGTTGGGATGGCTTGCGAGGATCTGCTCGGTGAGCGTTGTGCCCGAGCGCGGCACGCCTACGATGAAGATGGGCAGGCTCGAGTCGATCCCCCAGCCCTGACGCTGCTGCAGGAACTTCGGCGTGAACGTGGCCATGAGTTGATCCACGTAGCGTGTGTGGGCGTCCGGGTCGTAGTGTTTGTTGCGTTTCTCCCGAACGGTGCGCTGCAGGGCGTTGCCTTTCTCTAGGTGCTCCTGCGCCTTGTCGTACTCCTTGCGCGCGTCCATCACCTGGGCCAGGCCGAAGTGCAGCGCGGCACGCTGGCCGTCGGACAGGTACTCGTCGTCGAAGAAGCCCTCCATGGCTTTGAGGTGTTCGTCGCTCACCTTGCCCTTGAGCTGCGTGGCGAGGCCGGAGTAGGCGCCGCTGGCCTTCGGGTCCTGCTCGATGGCCTTCTCGTAGCACTCGACCGACTTGTCGAAGTCGCCGAGCTCCGAATAGAGGTGGCCGAGATTCACGTAGGCGCCGGTCATGTCCTCCTTGAGGTCGACGGCCTTCCGGAAGTACTCCTCCGCTTCCTTGTGGTGCTCGAGGTCCTGATGCACGCGGCCGAGGCCGTGGTGAGCGCCGGGGTGACCGGGCTCGACGCGGATCGCCTCCTTGTACTCGGCGATGGCCATCTCGTAGTTTTCCTGTTCGTGGTAGACGCTGGCGAGATTGGCGTGGAAGCGGGCGGCGTTGGCATCGATGTCGAGCGCGCGCTTGTACCACGAGATCGCCTCGTCGAACTTCCCCTGCTCCTGCGCGGCCTGTCCCATGTTGTTGTGTACCATGGCGAGATTGGGCTGGAGTCGCATGGCCTCGTTGTAGGCGGCACGTGCCTCCTCGAGCTTGCCCATCTCGCGGAGCACGTTGCCGATATTGTTGTGCGCCTCGGGGAAATTGCTGTTGAGCTTGAGCGCGATCTGGCAGTGGCGCAGCGCCTCGTCGAGCTCGCCCTGCTCGAGCAGCGCCTGGCCGAGATTGCTGTGGGCGTGGAAGAGGTTCGGCGCGATCTTGATGGCCTGGCGGTAGGCCTCGAGCGCGCCCTCCCAGTCGTCCAGCTCGCGGCGTGCGTTGCCGAGATTGTTCCAGGCCATGGCGAAGTTGGGCTGGAGCGACGTGGCCTCCTCGAAGTAGTTCGCGGCCTTCTCCGCCTCGCCCGATTCGAGCAAGGCCAGGCCGAGGTTGCTCAGCGCCTCGGGGTATTGGGGATTGATCCGCAGCGCTTCTCGGCAGCTCGCGACGGCCTTGTCGAGCTGCCTCAGACTCCGGTAGGCTTCGGCGATGTTGCAGTGAAAGGCCGCCTGGTTCGGCTGCGACGCGATGGCCTGCTCGATCAGATCCACGGCCCGCGAGTGATCTCCGCGCTGATGATGCACGATCCCGAGCAGGTGGAGCGCATCGGCGTTTTTCTCATCCTGTTCCAGCACCTGGCGGTAGAGACGTTCGGCCTCCTGGAGTCGGCCGTTCTGGTGGTTCCAGATCCCACGTTGCAGCATATCCGACATGGTTGCTCATCCTATGCTCAAATGCCCTAGACTCGCCTCGCTCCACTATACCATGCTCCCGCGGCCCGCCAAACAAAAAACGGCTCCGGCGGCGGGCCCTGTCCGGCCCCGATCTCTCCGCTGCCTTGCATCTGGCAGGGCGCGGTGGTATGGTAAGCGGCCATGTGGAAGGCAATTCGCCGTGTAGCGCTGGCTGTAGTGCTTGTCGTCCTCTGGGGGAGCCGAGTCCCGCCGGTCACATCCCTTCACTCTCCGTCTGCCTTCGCGGCAGGTCCCCGTCTGGCCAATGCGGGGCGCAAGGGCCTGGCGGTGAAGACCATCGACGAGATGCTGCAGCTCCCCGAAGAGGAAATGGATGTGGGGATGGGCGCGCTGCTCATCAGCAAGGAATACGACCCCCGCATCGTTATCCGCGACCGCCTCGACCAGCTCGACGAGATGGCCCAGGCCATCCGTAAGAAGATCCGCGGCGAGACCGACCCCCGCAAGATCGTCGAGACAATCAACCACTACTTGTTCAAGGTGCGGCGCTACACCTACACCAGCAGAGGCGTAGATTCCCTCTTCCTTCACACGCTCCTGGAGAAGAAGACGGGCAGATCCGGTCCCTTTTGCGCGCTCTACCTCAGCATCGCCGAGCGGATCGGCCTGCCCCTCTGCGGGGTTCGATCGCGCAAGGGGCACTTCGTCAGGTATGTGGGCCGAAAGACGACGTTCAACATCGATCCTGCTGAAGACGGCGCGATCGTCTCGGATGCGGAGTTCCTGCGGAGCCGCAAGATCCCGGATGTGGGGGCGGCAGATTCCCGCTACATGACCAGCATCGGGAAGCAGGCCTTCCTCCTCACCCGACTCAACGGCCTCCGGTGGGCGTTGTGGAAGGAGCACTGCCACGCGGAATCCCTCCGCGTGGCGCGGAAGATCCTGGCCCTCGATCCCGGGTATCCCCACGCGCTGTACTCGATCGCGGACCGCCATCGGGCGCGGAAGAGGTACGACGCCGCAATCAACACATTCGAGAAGGCGATCGCCGCCAGCCCCTGCTACGCGCCCGCTTGGAACGGCCTGGCCCGTGTGTACTACGAGCAGGGCAGATACGAGGAAGCGCTCGGGGCCGGCCGGAAGGCGTTGGCCGTCGATCCCGACAACCGATACTCCCGTTCTTGGGTCGCCTGGTCGTGCTGCAACCTGGGCCGGCACAAGGAATCCATCGAGGCCTGCGAGAAGCTGATCGAGCTGGATCCGGACTACTCTTCACCGTGGTGCTGCCCCGGGCAGATCTATCGAGAGCAAGAGCAGTACGAGCAGGCAATCGAGCACTGCGAGAAGGCCGTGAGCCTGGACTTCAAGTACCGGTACGCCTGGGAGAACCTGATCCTCAGCCACCTCGAGAAGGGCGACTGCGAGACGGCTTGGCAGACGGTGCAAGAGGCCCGGAGGCTGGGTGTGTGGGTGCGCCCGGACGTGTTGAAGAGGCTCCGTGCCGAGGGGGCCGAGATGTGCGTGTCCACCATGCCTTCCTCCGCGCCGCTCGCCAACCATGGCCGCAAAGGGCTGGAAGCCAAAACCGTGGAGGCCGTGCTGAAGCTGCCGGCGGAGGAGATGGACATCGGGCGCGCGGCCCTGCTCGTCGAGAAGGAGTACGAACCGGACCTGGACGTAGAGGAGTACCTTGCCCAGCTCGACACGATGGCGCGCGAGATCCGTGCGCTCATCGGCCAGGAAGAAGACACTCAGAAGATCATCGCCATCGTGAATGCCTATCTCCTCAACAAGCGCGGATACCGGTACTTCAACGAGGACGCCAAGGCGCGATTCCTTCATTGCGTGCTCGATCGGGGCAAGGGAAACTGCCAGGGATTGTCCACACTCTATCTCAGCATTGCCGAGCGGATCGGGCTCCCCGCTTACGGAGTGCTGGTGCCCGCGCACGCGTTCGTCAGATGTGTCGCCGGCGAAGAGAGGACGAACATCGATCCCGCTGCGCGTGGCTTCGAGTACCCTGATGCGCGGTACGTACGGAGCCACCGCGTGCCAAGGCAAACTGGGGGTAAGGGCGTCTTTCTAAGAGATCTTGACAAGCGGCAGTATGTGGCGCTGCAGCTCACCGCTGTTGGCGCAGCGTATAACGCCGAAGGGAACCGGTACAAAGCGATCGGTGTGTTCAGCCGATCATTGGGGGTCGAGCCGGGCCATGCCTGGGTGTGGGGTTACGTGGCCGCCATATACCGAAAGCAAGGTAAGCCCGACCAGGCCCTGGCGGCCGGCAAGGAGTATCTGGCAGCATACCCGAACCACCCCATCGCGTGGGAGACGCTCGCGCGGACCTACTGGAAACAGAAGGAATTCGACAAGGCTATTAATGTGGCCAAGAGATCCGTCGCGATCCACTGGACAGCAAAGGAGGCATGGGACACGCTTGGCCGTGCCTATGCGAAGCGGAAGGACTTTGAGAAAGCGATCCCCTGCTACAAGAAGGCCATCGCCATCGCCCCGGAGTACGAGCACGCATGGACCAATCTGGCCAAGGCCAATAGGGAGCTGGGCAAGAACGGAGACACCGTCAAGCGCTGCATGGAGGCCATCGCGGCCGACCCCGACATCGTCGAGCCCTGGTGGCCAATCGGCTGGGTGCACTGCACGGAGGGCAGGTTCGATGCCGCGTTCAAGGCATACGACCAGGCCCTGAAGGTGGGCCTGAAGACGAAGGAAACATGGCAGAGGATTGGGTGGGCCCACGCCAAGGCAGGTGACTTCGAGAAATCCGTCGCGGCGTACAAGAAGGCCACGGAAATCGATTCCGAGTTCACCGATGCCTGGAGCGGTCTCGCCTGGGTCCTCCTCGAGTTCCGTGAGTACCACGCGGCGATTGACCTCTGCCGACAAGCGTTGGCCCTCAACGAAAACCACGTGAGGACCTTGGTCTACAAGGGCTACGCCTACGGGAAGCTCGGCCTGTACACAGAGGGCATCCTGGCCGGCAAGAAGGCGGCGAAGATCGATCCGGAGAACAAGTATGCCTGGGGCAACCTGGGCTGGATGTACCGCGAGCGGGGCGCGTGGGGCAAGGCCATCCGGTGCTGCAAGAAGTCCATTGCCCTCGACCCGAAGCGCTGGTACTCGTGGGAGCATCTCGTAAAGGCATGCGAAAAGCGGAGCAGGCTGGAAGATCTGATCACGTTCTGCAAGGA
>Ga0272441_10016550_pt1 | contig 10180 bp, 9 predicted proteins | sample SSMProp6N_FD_193582 | JGI IMG/M metagenome (GOLD analysis project Ga0272441, IMG submission 193582) | Marine sediment archaeal communities from Little Sippewissett salt marsh, Falmouth, MA, United States - SSM-Prop-6N | ecosystem: Environmental > Aquatic > Marine > Wetlands > Sediment ... | reverse complement strand
CGGGTCCACCGGCTCCAGGTGCACCACGCCCAACTCCCGCAGCGCCGCCAGCAGGCGGTCGCGGAGACCCGCGCGGGCGACGAGAAAGACTTTGTTCATCGGCACGATCACGGCGCCGCCTCCTGCACCGCGGGCGCGTCCCTGCCGGCGTGCTCGACCGCCTCCAACTTGATCTTGGCGATCTTCGCGCGGACGACCGCGGCCGTCTGCTCGTCGCCCAGGGCGATGCGAATCATCCGAATGGCCTCACGCGCGGCGGGAATCTTGACCTTCTCGAACAGGTTCACCCGCTGGATGATCCGCGTCAGTTCGGCGCGGACCAGTTCGTCGCGCCGGTCCAGGATGTCGAGTTCGGCGCGGCAGCGGTTGATCGCGCGCAGATCGATCAGCGCCCGGTCCACCCACAGCGGGGTGCCGAACAGGCTGTACTCGGCGGCGGCGAACGTGGCGTCCTCGAACACCGGCACCTCGAGTCCGGCGATGTTGACCCGGGCCGTGCGGACCTCCGTCGGGCGCGCCAGGGCGCGGACGTCCAACCCCGCCGGGACGGCCAGGACCGCCTCGTAGGCGGCAAAGACCGCCTCGGCCTCAGCCAGCGCCTCGCGGGCCTTGTCCCGTTCGGCCTGGATGGCGCGCAAAGCGATCTGCAACTGCTGCTGCTTCAACTTCAGCATGGGCAGATAGCGCTCGTAGCGCTCCAGCGCGTCGCGCTGGCGCTTCAGTTCCAGGCGGGTCAGTCTGAACTTTCGGGACATTACGCTTCGGTTCCGTCGTCCGACGCCGCCGCGGGCGCGGGTTCTTCGGTCGGTTCCTCGGCCGAGTCGGCGCGGTCGGCTTCGGCGGCCGCGGCAGCGCCTCCGGGCCAGTGCTGGTCGATGATCGCCCGGCGGATGCCGGTCTCGGCCGGCGCGAAGCACTCCGCCAACGCCGCCCAGCAGCGGTCGAGGGCCTCTTCCAGCGGCACGTTGACCCGCAGGTCCATGATCCGCTGCTCGAACAGGTCGCCGTACTTCAGCAAGCGCCGGTCCCACTCGGAGACCTCGAAGCCCATGTCGCGCTTCTCGCGGCTTTCGCGGCAGTTGGCGTACAACTGGATGCACGCGTTCATAATGGCGCGGTGGTCATCGCGGGTGTCCTCGTTGACCTGCTGCTTGAGGCGCGACAGCGACCGGAACGCGTCGATCCGCCCTTCGCGGAGATAGAACTGCCCTTCGGTGATGTACCCGGTGTTGTCGGGCACGGGGTGGGTGTCGTCGTCGCCGGGCATGGTCACGCAGGCCAGGACGGTCATGGACCCGGCCCCGTCGAAGTCGACGGCCTTTTCGTACCGCCGGGCCATCTGCGTGTACAGATCGCCCGGGTAGCCGCGGTTGGACGGGACTTTCTCCATGGTGATGGAGATTTCCTTCAGCGCGTCGGCGAACGCCGTCATGTCCGTCAGGAGGACCAGCACGCGTTTGCCCTGGAGGGCGAAACTTTCCCCCACGGCCAGGCACAGGTCCGGCACCATCAGGCACTCGACGACGGGGTCGGCGGCGGTGTGGACGAACATGATGGTCCGCCCGAGGACCCCGCCGGACTCGAACGTCTCGCGGAAGGTCAGGTAGTCGTCGTGGCGCAGGCCCATGCCGCCGAAGATGATGACCTCGGCCTCGGCCTGGAGGCCCACGCGCGCCAGCAGTTCGTTGTAGGGCTGCCCGGGGATCGAGAAGATCGGCAGTTTCTGCGAGACCACCAGCGAGTTGAAGATGTCGATCATCGGGATGTTGGTACGGATCATCTTGCTGGGCAGGAGGCGTTTGACGGGGTTGACGGCCGGGGACCCGGTCGCCACCGGCTCGCCGGCGACCTCGCCGCGCCCGTCCCGGGGACGCCCCGCCCCGTCGAGAATCCGCCCCAGCACCGCGTCGCTGAACGGCACCTGCATCGGGCGGCCGAGGAAACGCACCCGGTCGCCCGTCGAGACCCCTTGCGTGCCGGCGAACACCTGGAGCGACACCTGATCGTTCTCCAAAGCGATCACCTGCGCCAGCGACGTGTCGCGGCGCGTCGCCACGGTGGCCAATTCCTCGTATCCGACGCCGTCGGCGGCGACCGTGACGACGTTGCCGACGATGCGCGTGATCTTGTCGTAGTACTTCCTCATGCTGGCTCGTTCCTGTCGGCTTCGTCCGTTGCGTCGACGGCCTGGCCGGCGGCGACGGGTCCGGGTTCGCCCCCGCCCGCGGCGCCGCGCCCCTTCGCGGCGATGAACGCGTCGATCCGTCCGAGGATCGTCTTGTACTCGTCGCTGTCGGTGGCGGCGTAGTTGAAGTTGATGAACAGGTCGCGCGCCGCCACCATCGCGTGGCGGGCCTGGTCCTTGCTGTCGAAGTCGAACGCCAGGTCGAGGACCTCCAGGACCTTGTCGAACACGGCCATCTGCCTCTCGGCCGGCGTGGCGCCATCCACCTCGTCGTAGGCGTTCTGCTGGAGGTAGCAGGCGTCGAAAAACTCCGCCTTCTGGAGGATCGTGATGTCCTCCACGGACGTGCCTTCCTCGCCGACGACGGCCATCATCTGCTTGACCTCGTCCCCGCGCTGCAGCAGGGCGCGGACACGCGCGACCTTGTCCGCGTCGATGATGCCCTGATAGCGGCTCCAGGAATCCAGCGGGTCGATGGCGGGGTATCGCCGGGCGTCGGCCCGGTCTCGGCTGAGGCCGTGGAACGCCCCGACCACCTTCAGCGTGCTCTGCGTGACGGGTTCCTCGAAGTTGCCGCCCGCGGGGCTGACCGTCCCGCCGATGGTCAGCGAGCCGACGCGCCCGTCGGGCAGTTCGATCGCCCCGGCCCGCTCGTAGAACCCGGCGATGCGGCTTTCCAGGTAGGCCGGGAACGCCTCCTCGCCTGGGATTTCCTCCAAGCGGCCGGAAACCTCGCGCATCGCCTGGGCCCAGCGGCTGGTCGAGTCGGCCAGCAGCAGGACGTTCAGCCCCATCTGCCGGTAGTATTCCGCGACGGTCGCGCCGGTGTACACCGACGCCTCCCGCGCCGCCACCGGCATGGCGGAGGTGTTGCAGATGATCACCGTCCGCTCCATGAGGGGGCGGTCGGTCCGGGGGTCAATCATTTCCGGGAACCGCCGGAGGGTCTCGACGACCTCGCCGGCGCGTTCCCCGCAGGCGGCGACGACGACCACGTCCACCTCGGCGTGCCGGCTGGTGATCTGCTGGAGGACGGTCTTGCCCGCCCCGAACGGGCCCGGGATGCAGTACGTCCCGCCGCGGACGACGGGGAACATCGAGTCGATGATCCGCACGCGGGTGACCAGGGGCTCGTTCGGCATCAGTCGGCGGCGCGAGACGTTCAGGGGCCGTTTCACCGGCCAGGACTGCTGCATGGTCACCGGGCGGGACTCGCCTTCCGGACCCGTCAGGACGGCGATCTCGTCGGCGACGGTGTATTCGCCGTCACCGACAATCTTCTCGACCGTCCACTCGTCCCGCAGCCCGAAGGGCGCCATGATCCGGTGCTCGAAAATCCCTTCCGGCACGGACCCCAGCGTTTCGCCCGCGCGGACGGTCTGGCCGGCCTCGGCCGAAGGGGTGAACGCCCACTTCGCGGCGGTGTCCAGGGCGTGAACGTACACCCCGGGCGTCAGGAAGTAGCCTTCCTTTTCCGCCACCTCGTGCAGCGGGTTCTGGAGCCCGTCGTACACCTGCCCCAACAGCCCCGGGCCCAGGACCACCGAGAGCATCTCGTCGGTGAACTCCACCTCGTCGCCGACCCGCAGGCCCTGGGTCTCCTCGAACACCTGGAGGTCCGCCAGGCGCCCGCGGACGCGGATCACCTCGGACAGAAGGCGCCGGTCGTCGAACCGCCGGCAATAGCCTACCGAGTTCTGCGTGACGGTCTGGTCCATCTCGGCCGTCACCATGTTGCCCGTCACTGAAACGATCTTACCGGCCACGGAACTCCCTTACACTTCCACGCTTCGACGTTGGCGTTGCGGTTGCCCGATGAGGTGCCACCGGGTCGCCAGGGCGAGTTTCCTGGCGTAGGCGGCCAATTCATCGATCGCGAACGAGTAGTATCCTTCGTTGTCCAGGACCCACCGCCAGCGGGCCTCATCCAGGGCCCTCAGTGCCGCCAGCGGGTCGGCGGCAGGGGCCGCGGCGGCGATGATCTCGTCGGGCGCCGATTCGGCGGCGAGGTCCTCGGCCACGAGGTAGTCATGCGCGTCGAGCCCGAGCGTTCGTGCCCGCGCCGTCGCCAGGCCGTTGCGCAGGGCGACTTCGAAGCCCACCCATTGTCGGGCGAACGGGCACCGGGCGGCGTCGGCGGCGCGGGCGGCGTGGCGCCAATAGGCTTCCCACGTCCGGTCGGCGGGAATCCGCCGCGGGCGGTCCGGCTCGGCATCAGCCAGGGCCTCCGGCAGCGGCTCGGTCCCGTCCGCCTGCCCGGGCGTCAAGACGGCCGGGGCGGGGCGCTCGATCTCTCCGGCCTGCGCGGCCTCGCGCAGGACCAGGTCGCCTTCCAGAAGGATCGCGTCGATCAGCGCCGCGGCATGCGGCTTCGATTCCGACGCGACGCGATCGCGCAGTTCGGCCAGGTCCATCGGCGGCGCGGCCCCCAGGTCCGCCAGGGCCGGCAGCGACGTCAGCAGGAAGTAGTAGCGTCCCGTCATCGCCGCCTCACGTCATTTGTCCTGCCCGCCGGCCGGGGCGTCGATCATCTCGCGCAGGCGGGGCGCGATCATCTCGCCGAGGACCGCCGCGATGGACTCCGCCGTGACTTCCACCGTCCCGCCCGCCGCGTCGTACTCGAACCCCGCGCCCTTCAACTGCCCCGCCAGGCTGACGCGGGAACCGTCCTCGGCCTGTCCGGCCGCCGCCGCCAGGGCGCGCTGCGACAGATCCTTGAGCATCTCGTCGGAGACGCTGACCTCGATCGGCCAGACGCCCTTGGCGTCCTGGGCGGCGAATTGGCCGACCACGTCGCGGATCAGGCCCGCGAGGAAGTCCTTGTCGCGCAGGGCGTCGGCGGCGCCCTTGGCCAGGACGGCGCCCACGGCCGACGCCACGGCTTGCCGCAGCCGGCCCATCACGTCGCGGGCCGCAAGTTGCAGTTCCTCGCGCCCGCGCTGGACCGTCTGCTCAGCCTGGGTTTGGGCGTCGGCGAGGATCTTCTCGGCCTGGCCTTGGGCATCGGCGATGATTTTCTCGGCCTGGCTTCGGGCGTCGGCGATGAGTTTCTCGGCCTCGGTCCGCCCGGCGGCCACACCCTCCTGCTGCAGTTTCTCCACGAAGGATTCGATCGTATCGGCCATTGAGCCTCTCCACGTCAGCGCGGGCCGACGCAAGGAGCCGGCACCGTCAGGGGTCTACAGTATATGGCCTCTGACGCCGCCGAAGGCAACAACTTTCCGCCCCAGACGGCGCGGTGGGGACATCCCCCGTTCGTGCCAGGGGCGCCTGCCCGTGCGTCACACGGGCCTGGCACAATGGGCCTAAGCCGACGAATGGCTATCCGTCGGCTTAGGCGTGCGTCCGCGCCTCGCCGCCGGCGCGCTAATCTTCACTATACTGCGGGCGATTGTCCGCGATGGTCACGCCGTCGAACTTCACCGCGTCCCGAGGCCGGGCCAGAAAGACGAATCGGTTCCGCCGGATCGCCCCGCCGATCACCTCGACGTCAGTGCTGGACGCCACGTCGAACAGGGCTCTGCCGGTCTCGCCAAGGCCGTTGACGAGATTCCGCTCCATCCGGCAGTCCCGGAACTTCACGCCAATACTGTCGCTGATGACGATGCCGTAATACTCGCGGTTGTCGGTGAAGGCCGATTCCTTGAACGTCACCCGGCTGCATCCCTTGACCGTCATGATGCCGTAGGTGCAGTCGGTGATCGCCGACCGCTCGACCGTCAGACGCTCGGTCTTCTCGGCCGTCAGGCCCTCCCGTCCGCACCCGTAAAGAACGCAATTGCGGATCGCGACGTCCTTGCTGCCGAGGACCCGGATCACGCCGCCTTCGCAGAAGCCCTTCTTGGGCGCGTGGCCGAGTTTCAGACCGACCAGTTCCACGCCGGCGACGTTCTCCAGGCCCAGGACGTAGGCGTACTGCGCGGCCGTGAGCAGGTGGGTCTTGTCCTCGCCGGCCCCCTCGATGCGCAGGTTTTGGACGTTGCGGATGACGACCTCCCACCCGTCGTACGCCTTCTGCCAGAGGACGTGCTTGTGGTAGCGCTGCTTGAGGTCGGTCAGGTCGTATCGCCCCGGCGCCAGGCGGATGACGCGGTCGGACCCGACCGCGTCGATGAATCCTTTGGCCGACTCGACCTTGAAGACCTTCCGCCGTGCGGACGCCGTGGCTGTGGTTGGTGGCTTGGGTTTCGTTACGCGCGTGTTCGTTGCGGCGCCGGTAGCGGCCGGTCGGCTGCGGGCGGGCTTGGACGCCGCCGGCTTGGGCGCCGGCCGGTCGTCCGAGCAGCCCCCAAAGACCAAGGCCATCAGCGCGATCGCGATAGCGTTTCGTCGGCTCATCTCTGGTCCCCTTTCGTTGCCGTTCGGCCTACTCCCCTTGCGCCGGGTCTTCGATCTCGGTCACGTACACGGCCGGGAAGCCGTCCCGGTCGGACGAGAAGATCACCCGCCGGCTGTCGGGGCTGAAGCACGGGTGCGGGTGGACCTCCTGCGTGTTGGTCCGCCCGGTGCGCGGATCGACGACCGGCTCCATGCTCGACCCGTGCCGGCAGAGGATCGCCTCGCTCCGGGCCGCGACGTCCACCAGCCAGATCGCCTCCGACAGCCCCGCCTGACCGTCCGCGACGATCAGGCTGTTGTCGGCGTTGGAGATGAAGTGGCTGTAGGACGAGACGGGCATGAGGACCTCCTCGGCGAGCGTCTCGGGGTCCAGCAGGCGAATCGTGGCGTCCTGGCCGTAGGATCGGGGGAAATACACGTAGGCCGCCCGCGACGAGTCCGCCAGCCAGTACTCGTGCCCCCACAGTTCCCCGCTGCCGCGCCCCGGGGGGCGGGACGGGTCGCGGCGGCGCCCCTCGCGGAGGTTGCTTCCATCGGGGTCGATGAACCACAGGCGCGAGTCGACCAGTTCCCACGGGCCCTCGTGGCAGAACATGATCGTCCGCCCGTCCGGGCGGTAGTTCGGGTGCCCCAGCCAGCAGCGGTCCTCGTGGATGACGCGAGCGTCGGACGTTTCGACGTCCAGTTCCACCAGGCGGCAGCGTGGGCGTGCGGCGAACTGCGGCTCGAACGTCTCCCATCCGGCCCCGGCGGGCACGGCGTCGTCGGCGTGCATCTCGACCATGACGGCCCGGCGGTGGTCGGCGGTGGCGCCGTAGTAGACGCTCCGGGCGGTCCACGGCGGCGGCTGGGAGTACACGGCCCGCTCGGTGAAGTCGCCCAGATCCAGCACGCGCAGTTCGGTGTCGGTGGCGTACATGAGGCGCCGCCCGTCGGGCGACAGTTCGCCGAACATCGTCGCCAGCCCGTCGGCGTCGGTCAGGCAGACCGCCTCGCCGGTTTCGACGTCCACGAGGTAATGCCGGTACACCCCGTCGTCGCGGTTGCTCGACAGAACGACCCGGCGGGAGTCGGGCGTCCACATGCGGAAGTAGAAGTACTGGTGGTGGGTCCGCCATTCGGGCGAGCCGATGCGGCGGACCTGGCGGGCGGTGAGTTCGTCGGCGTAGGCCGTCACGGGGAAGCGGCATTCGGCTGAGGGCTTCACGACATCATCCTTTCCTCGCGGGCAGTTCCCCTGCTCGTCCTGCCGACATTGTGCGGCCATGGCCCGCCTCTGGCAACAGGCTGCCGGAGCGGATAGGCTCTTGCGGCCCCGCCCGGGCGGCGCGACGCGCCGGCGGGGAAAAGGAGACGGCCTTGGCGAGCGAATTCCGCACCGACGACTGGGACCGCTACCGCATGGAGGTCGCCAAGCCGCACCGGCAGTTGGAGCCGCCCGACCGGGAGATCGCCGTGGTGGCCGACGCCCTGGAGGCCCTACGGGCCGCCGGCGTCATCGGCCACACGCGGTACGACCTCGAGAAGTTCGCCGCCCACCGCCGCGCGGTGGCCGAGGCGTTCGAAATCCCCTGGACCGCCATCACCCCGCGGATGCAGCGGCTGCTGTACGCGATCAACGTGATCGTCCAGCCGGCGACGATGATCGCCGCGGGCGTGTTCTGCGGGAACACCTTCATCTCGAACGCCGGCGCCGCCGTCGGGCCGGGGGCGTGCTATGAGGCGGCCGACCTGATCGGCGTGGAGATCAAGCCCGACGAAGCCGCCCAGGCCGAGCGCAACGTCCGGCGGATCGACCCGACGGGCACCGCCCGCGTCGTGGCCGACGACGCCCTGAACGTCGTGGCCGCGGCGGGCGACCCCATCGGCCTGCTGTACCTCGACGCCGACGGCGCCGGCGGGCGCGGCAAGGGCATCTACCTCGACATCCTCGAAGCCGCCATGCCCCGCATGGCCCCCGGCGCGGTCGTCTGCGCCCACAACAGCGTCAACGCCGGCGACCGGCTCGCGCCCTACCTGGACTTCGTCCGCGACCGGGCCCACTGCCGGGCCAGCGTCAACGTGGTGTTCGACATAGAGGGCCTGGAGGTCAGCGCCCTGTAGGCGCCGTCGCCGCCGCCCTACCGGCGGACCCACTCGGCGAGGGTCTCGGCCAGCGCCGCGCCGAGGCGGTGGTAGTCGGCCTGGGAGTAATCGCGGTCCGGGGTTCCCTGGTAGGACACCTCCAAGCAGATCGCGTCGGCGCCGAGGCCTTCGGTGGCCCATCGGCTGGCAGGCCAGCCGGCGTAGATCGCGTTGGACCCCGGCCGTGGGACGATGAAGGCCTTCGGCGAGCGGAGGTCCTCGGGCGTCGCGGCGGCGAATCGCTCGGCAAACTCGTGGCCGATGGGGTTTATGGGCGAGGCCGGCTCCCACCCGCGGACCGGGACGTAAGTGGCCCGCTCGGCGTGGCCGGGGGCGTGCAGGTCGGCGAAGAACATCCGCCCGCAGGCTGCCCCCATCCGCTGGGCGTCGCGTGCGACGGCGGCGCCCTCCGGCCGGCGGGGCCCGCCGGGTCCATAGGAGCGGTTGCAGTCGTGCGGGAACGGGTCCTTGCCGTAGGACCCCTCGGCCACGTCGTCGAGGTCCACGAAGGGCACCGCCCACCAGGCGATCCGTTCGCGCAGCGCCTTGTCGGCGGTGACGTGCCGCATCAGGCCGTCGAGAACCCACGAGCCCGGCACCTCCCCGGCGTGGTGCCGGGCGGTCAGGAACACGCCGGCCGTCTCCGGCGTCGGCAGGCGGTTGAACACGCGCGTCATCGGCCGGCCGGCGAGGGTCAGGCCGATGAACTCCGTCTGGAAGGCCCCGGCCAGTTCCTCGACCGTCGCGTCCAGGTCCGCCGGCTGGTAGGGGTAGCACAGCGCCGCTTCAACCGTCCCGCCGGCCGCGTCGATGTCCCACGCCCACTCGACGCGCCCGCCGGGCGTCTCGACGCGCCGGGGCGGCCCGAGCCGCCGCCAATCGCCGCGCCCGGCCCGGGCGACCGGGCTGTTTTTCGACCAGTCCGCCCCGCCGAGGGTCTGCTCGGGATTGGCCAGCACGACCGTCGCCCCGCGCCCGCCAAGCCCGGCCAGGCGGAAGTGGAACCACATCGCCTGCGGGCAGTTCCTCGGCTCGGCGGCGAACCGCACCACCGGCCGGCGCGACGATTCGTCGCCGTCCAGCAGAAGCCCGTTGCCTCCGGGAAAGTCCGTCCGCCACGAAATCGCCATGGTGATCTCCCACCGGGCCCACGACGGGGCCGGAGCCGGTAACCAGGAAGGTCACGCCCGGCCGCGCAACCGGCTACGGGGTACTCGCTGTCCCTAGAACTGGCGCAGGAAGCGGACATCGTTGGCGAACAGCAGGCGGATGTCGGGAATCTGGTGTTTGCGCATGACCATCCGCTCGATGCCCAGCCCGAATGCCCAGCCGGTATATTTCTCGCTGTCGTAGCCGACGGTATCGAGGACGTTGGGGTCCACCATGCCGCACCCGCCCAGTTCGATCCACGCCGTCGAGCCGTCGGCGTAGCCGAACAGCAGGTCCACCTCGGCCGAGGGCTCCGTGAACGGGAAGAAACTCGGGCGGAACCGCGTCCGGACCTCCGGGCCGAAGTACGCCTTGCAGAACTGG
>Ga0272441_10016549_pt1 | contig 10180 bp, 12 predicted proteins | sample SSMProp6N_FD_193582 | JGI IMG/M metagenome (GOLD analysis project Ga0272441, IMG submission 193582) | Marine sediment archaeal communities from Little Sippewissett salt marsh, Falmouth, MA, United States - SSM-Prop-6N | ecosystem: Environmental > Aquatic > Marine > Wetlands > Sediment ... | reverse complement strand
ACATGGTGCCCAGGTTTTAATTACAGGGAATGTGGGCGGTAATGCACAGCAAGCGCTGCAGGCCGCGGGCATTACCGTTGTAACGCAGACTGCAGAAACAGTGAAAGAAGCCATAGAAAAATATTTGTCAACACAAGAAAAATCCTGATATGTTGGAATAAGGTGTGTGTATTAATCAGCCTTTTTCAATTATCGAGAAGACTGTTCATAACTAAAACCTTTTTATTGACAGGTCAATAAATACTTAAAGCAGCATAAGAAGAAACAGGCGTATTCCTGACCACTGAACTATTTTGTAAGGAGGTTTGCTATGCTTATGACCAATTTGAAGCATTTGGAAAGCGAATCAGAAATTAAAGAGGTACTTGATACAAATGAAAATGTCATGATTTGTTGCGGACGGATGGGACCGATGTGTATTCCCGTATATCTGGAAATGGAACAATTGCAGGGAAAATATTCTCATGTGGCCTTCAGGGATATGGACTTTGACATTCCGGCAGCAGTTTTTATTAAGAATTTGCCGGAGTGTTCGTCTTTTATGGGTTTGCCATTTACGGTCTATTTCAAAAAAGGAAAAGTTGTTGCTGCAACGACCAGTATACAAAATAGAGAACAGATTGTCGAGATATTAGACCGTGAGTTCGGTCAAAATTGACAACAGGGAGACAGGGATGAAAAAGATCGGGATCATTATCTGCGGCCGCTACAAGACTTGCGGTGGCGGGAAATGCTTTCGGGCATTGAGAGAACGGGTTGGCGGATTTGCTGTCTATGCCGAAGATGAAAATGTTCAAGTCGTGGGCTATTCCTATTGTGGAGATTGTCCCGGCGGGAATGTGGAATATGTACCGGAAGAAATGAAAATGAACGGCGCAGAAGTAATCCATCTTGCAACAGGACTGGTTGTCGGATATCCCCCGTGTCCCCGAATTAGGCACTTCAAGGAATTTATTGAAAAACGCTATGAAATCCCGGTCATCATCGGGACGCATCCCATTCCGTTGAAATACATGAAAATGCATAAAAAGCTTACTTTTTGGGAAAAGATGAACATGGAAGTGCTTGCAGAAAATCTGATGAAGGAAGATGAAAAAATCATGGAGGCTTACAACTGATGAGTAATCATGGGAATATATCAAACCGTGTAGCAGGCATGAAAAAATCTGCTATCCATGAGATGACCCGATTATCCAAAGAAATTGAAGATGTGGCTTTTCTTTCATGGGCAAAACCGACCACAGATACACCGGAACACATCAAGGAAGGAGCCATTAAAGCGATACGTGACGGACGGGTTGGTGGTTATTCAGAAACGGCCGGTATTTTGCCGTTGAGAGAAGCGATTGTGAATAAACTTAAAAGAGACAACAACATTCAGGCTGATGTATCGGAAGTTTTGGTTACTGTAGGGGCCATCGAAGGGTTGTCGGCAGCGGTCATGGCCATTATTGATCCCGGCGACGAAGTGATCCTGCCTTCTCCAACCTATTCCACACACATCAGACAGGTCATTCTGGCGTCCGGCAAACCCGTTCTTGTACCGCTTATTGAGCAAAAGGGATATCTCTGGGATATTGACGCAGTTAAAAGATCTATTACGCGAAAGACCAAAGCCATTCTATATTGTTCCCCCAGTAATCCCACAGGCACTGTTTTTTCCGAGACACAACTTCGCGAATTGGCAAAGATCGCTCTGGATCATGATCTCATGGTGATTACGGACGAGGCGTATGAATATTTTGTTTTTGATGGAGAAAAACATTTCAGTATCGGGTCTGTTCCTGAAATGCGGGAGAGGGTTATCAGCACCTATACCTTCACAAAAACATATGCCATGACTGGGTGGAGAATTGGATACCTGCACGCAGACAACAAATTGATCCCACAGATTTCAAAAGCACATATTCCATTTGCTATTTGTGCACCGGTTATATCGCAATATGCCGCTCTGGCGGCTCTGAAAGGGCCTCAGGACTGCGTGGATGAATTCAGGGCCCATTACCTTGCCATGCGGAATGTGATGTGTGAGCGGCTGGATGGTCTCCAATCTGTCTTTGAATATCAGAAACCGGGCGGATCGTATCTGATGTTTCCCAGAATATCCGTCAAAGAAGGCAGCGATTCTCTTGGTTTTTGCAAAAAACTTCTAAGCGAGGCTAAAGTTTCATCCACACCGGGTATCGCATTCGGACCTTCCGGGGAAAGTCATTTAAGATTGTCTTTCTGTGTTCCTGAAGAAACCATCCACAAAGCATTCGATCGGATGGAAACCTATTTTAATCGGTAAGGAGATAAAAGACCGGCTGCATATCAGACTGGAAAAAGAATAAGGAGAAAGGATATGGAGATACAATACCTGAAAGAATGGAAAGATGATTTAAATCGATGTATCCGATGCGCTTATTGTTTTGAAGGCTGTCCTGTTTTTGAGGAACTGAAATGGGAAGTGGATGGGGCAAGAGGCAAACTGGTCATTGCGTATGGATTGCTGACCGGGGAACTGGAGGCTACAAAATATGTAGCTGAGAAGTTGTTTCAATGTACATTCTGTAAAGACTGTGTAGAGAGATGCTCCGCGCAAGTTTCTGTACCTGACATTCTTTCGGCCGCCAGAGCCGATTTATGGGCTAATGGTTTTATGTACGATTCGCATAAGACACTTTTGAAAAAAGTTGAAACGAGTGGAAATATATTCAAAAAAGATCTTGACCCTCCGTCATTTCAGGGAGAGAAAGCGGTTTTATTGGGTTGTCGGCTTCTTGAAAGAAAAGAGGACGCAGAGAAATATCTGGAAATACTTGAGAAACTTGGGACAAAACCAAAGACGTACGATGAGACTTGCTGTGGAATGCCATTTGCCGTATTGGGTGACAGGAAAGGTTTTAAGGCTCAGCAGAAAAAATTTATGGAGAGCATTCCGGATATAAATAAAGAAATCATTTGTGCCTGTACAACCTGTGTGTTTTTTATAAGAAAAAAGTATCCCGACCTCAAAGCAAAATATATTATAGAAGAAATTGTTGAAAGAATTCCTCAATATAAAAAGAAGATCAAAAAACTCAATGTCACTGCCACGTATCATGATCCCTGCAATGTGGCCAGGGGTCTGGGTATGATAGACGAACCAAGATGGCTTCTCCGGCAACTGGGTGTCAAATTGGTCGAAATGCAGACTTATGGCAAAGAGGCAAAATGTTGTGGTGGTGGAGGGGGTTTACTTGTTTCAGATGCAGAATTGTCTGAAGAGATGGCGTTTAATCGAGTGAAAGATGCCCTGGAGACTGGGGCAGAATATTTGGTCACTCTATGTCCGACCTGTGAATTAAATCTTCAGAAGGCGGCTCAGAAACACAATGCTGGAATTCAGGTCAAAAATGTACTTGATTTGGTTTATGAGGCTATGGTCGGAAGCGAAGAGAAAAAGAAAGCAGTGAATTTTTAGACTAATTAAAGTCAGCAACGTGGGATGATGCAGGCGCCCAAGATGGATTTCCCGGGTACAATATTTTGGGACATCCAGACTGTTTGTCCTGCAACTAAGGCAGGGAATGAGAATAAACCGGAGTCTTGGGTCAGGGGAATAGGGTTCTGATCGTTTCATGTCGCTGATATTTGTTATTTTAATAATTTGTTAATTTATTTATAAGTTATATAAAAATTTCGTCCGTCATCGCTGCCGAAACGTTCACACCAGTTATCAGCATAAGCTGCTCGGGCAACTTCGCAATAATGCTGTTCTTCAATTTCATAAGTCATTCGCATCGCACCATGATCATACAGTTTTAGAATATCATATCCACAAGGTGCCTGAATGAGTTGTGGACTCAGCATGTGGATGATACCCGCTTTTTCCACAATACTTGGTACATTCTTATGCCCTGCAACAAACAACCGAACGTTTGGATATTCGGAAAGAAAATCAAGGATTTCAACATGATTATCAAGTAATTGATAACCATCATTTTTTGAGCCTTGATTGCAGGGGTGCAGTAATAGCGAAAAATGAGAAAAAAGAACCACGTCCTCGTTTGGATCAATATGATCAAGTTCTTCTTTAAGCCATAGAAATTGTGCGGATTTTGTGTGCAGCGAATTCGGTGCAGGTGTGCTGAGCATTAAAAGCCGGATTCCATTTTTTGAAACAGCATAATAGCCATGTTCAGGCAATCCCAGCGCCTGGTAAAAAAGGGCCTCTCCGCCCGATGTCCAGGGTTCATGGTTACCAATGATCGGATAGCAGGGAATAGATACTGAATTCAGAATGTTTTTCAGCAGATCAAGTGTTTCCGGGGTACATGGATCCACCAGGTCACCCGGCAGCACAATGATGTCCACGCCAAGCGTTTCCAATCGTTTAATATAGCGAATACTCAATTCATGGCTTAAACCCAAAAGCCGTTTTGTACCCGGTCGATAGTCATCAATCCTTGAATGATAACCAGTCAGATGTAAATCGGCCAGTAAACCAATAGAGAGTCTGGCCCGGCCGGGAGGAGATGCCAGAGTAGAAGTGGTTACGGCGGTATGTGAGTCGTTTGAAAGATGAGAGGCCTCAATTTGATAAACGGTGTCTGCCTGGAGGTTGCTGAATTGATACCGATAAAAGTGTAATCCCTGATACAATATGACTGATTGATCAATAAAAGTCTCTGAACCATTGATATGAAGCGATACAGGTCCATTCGTCGCTGAACGTAACCGTACCTCAATGCTTTGCGAATCTCTTGTGGGCACGTAAAGATCAAATAGATTTTTGTTGACTTGTAAGTTGATGATATCTCCTTGAAAACAGAGAGCCAATCATTCATAAATCCGGACATCTTCGATTAGATAATATAAAATAATTGTTGTTGAATTTCATGTAAATTATTGAGCGGTGAAGAAAGGCGCCCAAGATGGATTTCCCGGGCAAACAGTATTTATTGCAGGACGAACAGCCTGGTCGGCCAAAAAAAATTATGCGGATTCTTTTTCCTTTCTTCTGCCCCGATACAGAACGGTCCGAAGCAAAAACATGATAGGCTTTGTTGTCCATCTCTCTTCAAATTCTTTTTCGACCTTTTTCAACTCTGTCGGTATATCAATATTCTGCGGACAGTGCTTGACACAGAGGCCGCACGATACGCATTGACTGGCCAGGGCCGGTTTTCTCTCCTGTATGTCGCCCAGCTGCAGCAAGTACGAACCCCTGCTGATGAAACCCTGTTTAAAAAGATATTTATTGTTATAGAAGGAAAAGGCGGACGGGATATTGACATTTTGGGGACAGGGCTGGCAGTACTGACATCCGGTACAGGGGACTTTCATCAGACTGCGGAACGTTTCAGCCGCTTTTTGAACGGTTTTCAGCTCTTCTGCGCTCATGGAATTGATTTCCGATGTCTTCGCAATTTTGATATTTTCATTGATATGATCGACATTATTCATGCCGGAAAGCACGGTAATAACACCAGGATGGTTCCATACCCAGCGAAGTGCCCAGTCCACATTGGTTCTTTCAGGTTTTAACTCCTTATATATTTTTTCGACATCATCTGGCAGTTTACCAGCCAGGGAACCGCCGCGCAGGGGCTCCATGATAATAACACCAATCTTTTTGGACCAGGCATAATCAAGTCCTTCCACACCGGCCTGAAAGTGATCATCGAGTATATTAAATTGAATTTGACAGAAATCCCAGTCATGGTCGTCGATGATCTTCTTAAAGTCATCTCTCAGCCCGTGAAAGGAAAAACCAATATTCACAATTTTACCGGAATCCTTGGCCCTGTTCATAAAATCCACAATTCCAATGGTTTTCAAATGGTCCCAGGCTGTACCGTCCAGCGCGTGAATGAGATAATAGTCGATGGCTTTTTCATTCAGACGTTCAAGCTGTACGTCCAGGTAATGGTTCATATCCTCTTTTGTCTTGCACAGCCAGTGGGGGAGCTTGTCCGCTATTTTGACTTTATCACGATACCCGTCTTTAATGGCTTTCCCCATAACGACTTCACTCTTACCGCCGTGATAGGTCCATGCTGTATCCAGGTAATTAATGCCCTGATCAATGGCATATCTGATTTGTCTGATGGATTCCTTTTCATCAGGATTGAATTGTCCTCCCGGCAGCCGCATGCATCCGAATCCGAGTATGGATAGTTTGTCTTTGGTTTTGGGCATTTCTCTGTACAGCATGAATCCTCCTTAAATGAATGTTTATTTAATTAATAAATTAAAATTTTTACAGTTTTATTGCATCCCAGGCCAGTTGAAAAGCTGTTTCAATATCTTTCTGTTCTATTTTGAATTGTGTGCAAAGCTTCGGATTTGCCAGAGTAAGAATCGGGAAAAAAATAAAGGCGATCAGGATATCAAAATTGACATCCTTAATAATTTTTTGTTCAATACCCTTCTGCATAATTTGTATCAGAGGCATAAGGAGTCGGTCTATTTCTTTTTCATCCACAAGATCTGTATAGGGGGAATTGGCGAATTGTTCCGTAAACTGGAAATCCGCAGGATGTTCGGATATATAGGCAAAGAAATTGAACCAGGCACGCTTCAGAATGTCACGAATGGGCAGATTTTTATTGAAATCTTTGAGTGCAGCCATACTATAGGCTTTTTTAATAGCCATATAGGTTGAAACCAGAAGATCTTCCTTGTTTTTATAGTAGATATACACAGTTGCAGGGGAGATATCCGCCTCTTTGGCTATCTTTGCGACAGAGCTGGATGCAAAGCCGATCTCGTTTACAATTTTAACCGTGGCCTTGAACAGCGCATCCTGTTTAATTTCATCTTTAACTCTCACGATTCTAAAATAAATGAATATTCATTTAAAGTAAAGTGGTTTTTTTCAATGTTCAATTTACTTCCCACTTAACAAATACGAAAAGCATATTGTTGCCTGTCTGGTAACTATATTCAATTCTTATTGAAGACTTACCAAAGCCTGGGAATGATATGCAAGATCAGTATCTGCTCACAAATAAATATAACGTCCCTAACGGGACTGCGGATATTGAGTTTGTGCAGCTATAAATATTTTGTCCCTAAAGGGACAAATTTCTTTAGTTAGAAAAAATGATAGCCCCTTTAGGGGCTATCATTTTATAGTAAAATTGTTCAAAGATTTTCAGTCCCACAGGGACGTAATAAGAATATCCTTAGAAAATATTCATTTGATTTTATTGTTCCAATTTTATGTAATATAGCTCCAAAATCAAGCAATGTCGATTGAGAAATCAGACGGGAGAAATCAGCATGAAAATTGAAGTTCAGGTTAAGGCTTATCAATATTTCGAATCCGGATATTATTGCGCGGAGTCCATAGCCAAGGCCATTCTTGAACAGTATGGTTAGGATGCAGGCCCGAAATGGGTGAAATCCGCCTCCGCATTTCAGGGTGGGGTCGGGAGTTGCAAACAGGATGTGTGCGGCGCATTTTCAGGCGGGATCGTGGATCTGGGTATTCTGAAAGGCAGAAGCGATCTGGAAACCGATCATTCAGAAGCTGTCTCAATGGCCAACACCTATCGGGAAGCATTTATTCAGAGATTCGGATCCACGAATTACGCTGAACTTTTAAAAACCGTTGTGGATCCTGTTCCGGAATTCACATGCAAACATCTGACGAAAGAGGTTGCGGGGCTTCTGGCAGAGGTGATTGATAATGGAGTCAAATAATACTATAAAATTGATGTGTTATGGGCAAGCATATTGAGACATAATTCCTGGCGATGTGTTTATCACTTCGCCTTACGGGTAGCTGAAGGTGAAGAACACCTTCGGCAGCACTCATGGATTGTTACGGATTGAAATATAAAACCCTACGTAGTGCACTACGTAGGGTTTTATAATGTAGAAAGTATCTGATATTATTGTGGATAAATCCATTTAAAAATCTATTAAATTTTATGCAATGTTACCGGAATATTCCTGCTGAATTTTTTAAAGTCCATGTCATTCGTAAAAATACTCATTTGATTATGATAAGAAAGGGCACAGATCAGAAAATCCGTATTTGAACCCTGTATCCCCTTCTTTCTGTTTATATTATAAAACTCGGCTGCGAGTTCATGGTCTTCTGTGTTTATTGTTAGATCAGGAAAGGCCGATAAGCAGGATTTCAAAGTCTTGAACTGTTTTTGTGATTTAATTCCTGACAGCAATTCCTGACGCACCGGTCCTATCATTTGCACTTTTTGATCGAATATCAGTTTTTTCAATTCTTCAACGATCAGCGCATGGGTGTTCTCATCCCTTCTCAGAGCCAGCGACCAGATACATGTATCGACAATGATTTTCAATTTTTGCTTCTTTGTTTTTTATAGTCATAATTTTTATCAAAGTCGATTTTTCCAAACAGCTTAACCATTTCAGCCTGCTTATGCTTTTGTATATATTCCTGCAGGGCAACGGTTACAGCTGCTTTTTTGGTTCTGTGATGGCCGATTTGTTTTGCCTCTTCAATTAGTGCGTCATCAATTGCCAGATTGGTTGCCATAGCGTGTTCTCCACCTCATATATTGTGTAATAAGTTACACAATATAATGTGTAAAAACAAGCAAAAATTAATTGTTTTTTAATAAGAAATTTAAAAAAAGGTCGCTGATTTTTGCCAAATAAATAGGCGAAGGTGAAGAACATCTTAGGCAGCAAGGGCAGGGGATGTAAGTAGTAACTGATATTCGGTTTGTGGCTATTTTATTTTTTTAACCTGTTTTGCTATCTTTTTTCGAATTTTATTAAATGAAGGCGGCGGGCCTACCCGGATCTGCTTTTCATTGACAAACAATGCATCGGAAATGCCCCACTCAAGAAAAACCTCTCTATCTGATGTATGAATTTCCTTAAATTGAATCAGGTCGCCGAATTCCTTTGCAGCGCGTTTTGCCCGTTCATGAGCCGTATTCTGTACCGGACACCATCCGTTGATGAATGAGGTTACTGTGACTTTTCCCTGTATTTTCTGAGGTTTCCTCTTCATCTTTATCCATCGGGGCGGTTTGGCCTCTTCATTCAACGGTTTCCATAACAGAACGGCCATACCATCTTTGTCAATTTTCCGATATCCCTGTTTCCTGAACCATGAGGCCTTCATCCAGAAGGGAAGGGAAATCCCCCATGCGGCTATACCTTTTTGCTTCATAGACTGGATATCCTGTTCGGCTGCCTGAAGTAGGGCTTTTCCGATGCCTCTTTTCTGATAGTTCCCGATTCCCTGTTTGTGACCATGAACCCAGATGCAGTGAATAAAGTAAAGATCTTTCCCCTGAATTGGCGCATTCTCTGAAGAACCGTACTGTATCATGCCGCATACCTTTTCCTGATCCACGGCGATTTTTACACGGAAACCCCTATCCTTCATTTTATTGTACCAGATTTCCTTGTGATTCCCTGCATCTTTCATATCGTCGGACCATTCTTCAAGGCAGCAGAAATAGGGTTTATGGTATTTATCTGTTAAATCACGAATTTCCATGTGCAAATCCTTAAAATTATTATTATCGGTAAAAAGCACAACCTCAGATTTTAGTTCATAGAACAGGCTAGACTTGTGTATTAACTATAAAATTTTCATTCATTATTTTGCCACTTTTTTTAAAAAAAGTGGCGCTCCCCGCCTGCGCGGGATCAATTTATTGTATTTTTAACTGTTTGAAGAAAAAACCCCGGCTGCGAGAAATCGCCTGAAATGTTCACTCAGTCACGCCCAGGAAAGTAAACTCGTCCGCTTCTATTTTTATATTTTAAAATAGAGAGGCGGACTCAGACATCACTTTCCTAAACGGGCGTCTCCTCGTTCACATTTCCGGGCGCCGATTTCTCGAACGCCGGAGATTCCACCCAGCACCACCAATTATTTAGGAAAGAGATGATATTAAAGTGCATACTTTTTAAACCAATTCATACAGATCACTGCCTAAGGCGATGGTTGTTAAATTTGGATTTATCAGGGATGTTGACTGTCCTTCAGCAGCACCACAGTAGAGCCCCAGCCGCCGAGATCAGGCGGGGCATCACGAAACTGCTTGACTTCAGGACGGTTTTTCAGTATTTGGAGCACCTCAAATTTCAGCCGGCTCTTTCCTTTCCCATGTATGATATGAAGCTGCTTAAGGCCCAGTTCCATCGCATTGTCAATAAACGTATTTATAAGCTCCGGGATTTGTTCGGGAAAGAATCCGTG
>Ga0272441_10016548_pt1 | contig 10180 bp, 12 predicted proteins | sample SSMProp6N_FD_193582 | JGI IMG/M metagenome (GOLD analysis project Ga0272441, IMG submission 193582) | Marine sediment archaeal communities from Little Sippewissett salt marsh, Falmouth, MA, United States - SSM-Prop-6N | ecosystem: Environmental > Aquatic > Marine > Wetlands > Sediment ... | reverse complement strand
TCTTTTAAAAAAATTTTATGCAACGTTAGGGTGAATAGATGGATAGGCATGCAAACAGGGTTAACCCAACAACGCAGACGCTGGTCACGTTGGTTACAATGAGATCAAAAGGAGTGAATACAATGCGTTTTATAAGTATAACGGTGTCGATTCTCGTCCTCTTCTTTTCCACTGCCGCGATTGGTGCAACGGGTACGAACGTCACCTATACGGTTGAGGGGCAACCTTACGAAGGCTACTTCGTCAGCCCTGCCGACAAGGCCCCCCTCGTCCTGTTGATTCATGACTGGGACGGGTTGACGGATTACGAGATCAAACGTTCCCACATGCTCTCAGAATTAGGGTATGCTGTTTTTGCTATGGATTTGTTCGGTGCCGGTGTCCGGCCCACCGAAGTCAAAGACAAGCGACAGCACACTGGCGAGTTGTATAAGGACAGAGAGAAGATGCGCGCTCTGATGACGGGCGCTCTCGAGACTGCACGAGACAGAGGTGCCGATGTTGGCAATGCTGTCGCCATGGGATATTGTTTTGGAGGCGCCGCCGTACTGGAGTGGGCAAGGTCCGGAGCGGACCTGAAAGGATTCGCGACCTTCCACGGCGGCCTGAAAACGCCTGATGGGCAGGACTATAGCAAAACACGGGGCAAGATCCTGATTCTGCACGGTACTGCCGATAGTGCAATCACCATGGACCAGTTCGCCGGATTGGCCATCGAATTGGAAGTTGCAGGGATCGACCATGAAATGACTACCTACGGCGGCGCTGAGCACGCTTTCACCGTTTTCGGCGGGAGTCGTTATCAGGAGGCCGCTGATAAAAAGTCCTGGAAGCGCTTCACGGAGTTTCTGGCCGAAATAATATGAAGACGAAAAGGTAAAATTTGATATGCGAATCGTTTGTATCGTTTTCCTTATCCTGGCAGGACCCATCCACCAGTCTGCCGCAACCAGCGTTGCCGACCAGAACAGAATGATCGAAAGGCTGAAAAACGGTGGCCATATCTTACTGATTCGACACGCTTTTGCACCTGGAAGTGGGGATCCAGCTGTTTTTACAATCGGGGACTGCGCTACGCAGCGAAATCTTGATGAGAATGGTCGCATTCAGGCACGAAACATCGGCCATTGGCTTCGTGAAAGAGGGATCGCGTCAGCACGTGTTTACTCCAGCCAATGGTGCCGGTGCCTCGAAACGGCCAATCTTATGCAATTGGGCCCTGTAAAGGAACTATCCGCGTTGAATTCGTTCTACGAGCGTCCAAAAGACCGTCAACCGAACATCAGCGCTCTAAAACATTTCATATCGCAACAACCCGTGAATAGCGAACTGATTGTTTTTGTCACTCATTTCGTAACCATTGGTGCCATAACAGGCGAGAGCGTGTCATCAGGCATGGGAGTCCTGTTGGAACTGGCGGAGGATGGGCCTTATAAAGTCGTTGGAAGGCTGTCTTTTGATGAATAGCCTGTGTAGCACGTGTTGCAGTTGGAAGTGTCCCCCATTTCCGTTACCCAGATCGGCACGTTTTCTCTGATATATGACAGTGGAAGTGCCGCTGCATCGGAATCCAAGGTCTGACACCCGCGCCTGATGAGCGGTTTGACAGTGAGGCCAAGGGGTTTAACGGTCTATTTGTCTGGTTCTTCTTGCCGATGTTTGATGCGACAAACGACCTCCGTCTCCATTTTCATGCGCTGTTTCTCGATCCGTTCTATTTTATCCCATATCGTAACCGCTGCTGAGATTCGTTGGTTTGTAAGGATGGCAAGTTGAGGTGGACAGAGGTATTGGATACACATCCAAGGTCGGCTTCGCGCCGGCAGCCGGCATCCGCGATGGCCCAGAAATGGGCATGCATCCTTCCTATCCGAAACAGCCTGGCATACGGGAATCGGCAGTTCGAGCAAATGAAAGAGGAGCAGGTCCCGAAAATCAAACCAGACGGTATTCAAAATGCAGCAAGGATCAGGGCAATATCTGCAAGTACGACGGCACAATAAAGCCATCTGTTCTGCCAGTTCGTCAATCCCTCGGCTGATTTGAGCAGCCATTGCAATAGCGGCGTTCAACTCCTGGTGATAGCAGTTCAACAGGCGGGCCAGGGCACAATTTGATTTTTGCCATTGTCGGTCTACCTGGCGCTCTGTTCTGAAAGTCCGGGAGGGAAATAATCTTTTTTCGTTCTGATTTCTTTTCATTGCGGACACCCAATGGTGTCAACCTACGGATCTTGATTCCAATGATCAGGAGGAGGATCTACGCGCTATCTTATCCCCTTACGGGGCGGGGTTCAACTGATACCTTCTCGACACTCTGAATGGATGCCCTCTTGCATCTCAATCAGTCTGCATCTAATTGATATGTTGATATATTTGTATTTTTCAGGTAACCATGACCGCCGAATCCCGGTTTCTGATTCTGGGTCCAAAGCAGTAACAATAGGAGTGTTGAACCATGACCCACGCCGCCATTACAGGCTGGGGAAAATGCATGCCCCCGGCCGTTTTAACCAACCAGGACCTGGCCACTTTTCTGGATACCAGCGATGAATGGATCACTACCCGTACCGGTATTTCTGAACGCCGCGTGACCCATGTCCTGCCCAGTGAAATGGCCTATGTTGCCGGGGCCCGTGCACTGGCCTGCGCAGACCTTCCCGCAGACAAACTGGAACTGATCCTATACGGCAGTTGCACCAACGATGAGCAGGTGCCCAACTCTGCGTCGGGGGTCCAGTTCCGGCTGGGTGCTGTCAACGCTGCTTCAATGGATGTAAACACGGCCTGCACCAGCTTTTCCTATGCTCTGTCCACAGCCACTGCAATGATTCGTACGGGGGTCGTGTCCAATGCTCTGGTCATCGGTGTCGAAGCGATATCCCCTTACATGGACTGGGAAAACCGCGACGTCGCTGTCCTCTTCGGCGATGGTGCTGCAGCTGTAGTTCTTGAGACAAGCGACGCAAAAGAAGGCCTGATCGGCGAAGCACTGGGTTGTATCGCCGACGCCCGCCACGCATTGCGGGTGCGAGGCATCGGAGGCGCCTATGTCAATACCGGTATCCTCATCGGTGACACCTACTGGGATTTCAACGGCCCGGAAATCTTCAAACGCGCCGTAAAAGGTATGGTAGCAGCCTCTGAAACAGTCTTGACCAAATGCGACCTCAGTGCGGCGGACATCGATCTGGTCGTGCCCCACCAGGCCAATTTACGGATTATCATGGCCTTGAGCGAGCGTATCGGGGTGCCCAAGGAAAAAGTGATGCTCACGGTACAGCGCTACGGCAATATGTCCGCCGCCACCGTTCCCGTGGCCTTGGTCGAGGCCTTGGAGGAGGGGCGGGTGGTCCCCGGGGCCCTGATCCTCATGCCGGCCTTTGGCGGTGGGCTGACGCTTTCTTCCCACCTGGTGCGCTGGGGGCAGCGCGTCACACCGCTGGGTACCACAGACGTGGATCTGATCCCGTGCACGAGAACGGGATTGGAACTGGTCAACGCCATTCGAAAAGCCAAAGCCCCGGCAGGACGCTCTGCAGCGGGGTGCCGGGCACCGGTCTTTCCCGATATGCCATGATCATTGAAGCACCTGCGAATGGTATGGGATATGCTTTTCGTTGAGGCTGCCATCCTCACCTTCATTGGAGATGAGCCTCGTGGGGTCACAGTGGGATCTGACGGGGATTATGTCTATGTGATCAACCACGGTGGCGATTCACTCGCCATCATCAATTGCGACAGCTGCCAGACCAGCACTGTCGAAGGTATTGGCCACGGCCCTTGGGGTGTTCTGGCCGACCCGCACGGGGAGCATGTATAATACCTGGCCTGCCATCTTGATGACAGCCTGACCGAGGTTTCCATAAGTGAGGTCTGGACACTGTCCGATCTCGCCGAAGAGTCTTCGTTCTCGTCGATTCTCGAGAACCTCGCCGGCTCTCTTTCCGGTGGACAAAAGGGCCGGATTGCACTTGCTGCCGCGACCCTCCCTCATCCCAGATTGCTGTTGCTCGATGAACCGACCTCGGAAGTGGAGCCCAATACCCGTCGCGAATTCTGGGATCAATTGTTCCAAATGTGCGACGCCGGAACAACCATTTTGGTGACCACGCACCTCACGGACGAGGCCGAGCGCTGCCACCATATCGCTGTGATCAATGAAGGAAAGAAGGTGGCCGACGGCACGCCTGAAGAACTCAAAAGCGCATTGAACGCCGCTACGCTTGAAATCAGCGACCCCCACATTCCGGCCATCAAGGAGAGGGTCGATTCCCTTCCCCCTGTTTGGGATCCGGGGTGTCGGTACTGGGTCGATTTCCATTTCAACCGGGTGAAATCACGGGAAACCGCTCACAGCACGAATCGATTGCCACGCGGCTGTGCTATAACCCGGAAAGGCGTCCCGCCGTTTCCATCGTTCCGGGGTTGCTCGGTGTCATTCTGACCATGATCAGGTTCACTTCCGTCGCTATTGTCAGGGAACGAGAGCGCGGCAATATGGAATTGCTTGTGGCAACGCCGATACGCAATTTCGAGCTGATGGTCGGTAAAATCATCCCCTACATCATCATCGGGTTGACGCCAGTGTCCATTATCCTGACGTTGGGTGTCGTTCCCTACCGTTTGGAAAGATGCCTGGGAGGTGCTTTTCCAATTCATCGGAAGTGACTGAATATCACCGGCGAGATCAGCCTGTTGGCTTTTGCATCTGATCCGGCCTCCTGATCTTGTGCGCCCGGGCTGCAAACTCCTTGCATTCAGCCGCTTTTCCCATCTTCTCATACACCATCGACAATGTATCGAAGATGATGGCCAGGTGGGGGTCTTTCGGACCCAACGAGTTTTCAACGATTTTTCTCGCTTTTTTCAGCGCCCTTTCCGCCTTTTCATATCGGCCAGCGTTCGCGTACAGGATGCCCAAATTGTTGTAAGGTTGCGCAGAGGCGGGACTGTCCTTTCCCATGGCCTTTTCCCAGATGGTGATGGACTCTTTCAAGAGCGCTTCCGCCTCATCGACGCGGTTTTGGGCACGGTAAAGCGCGGCAAGGTTCTCCAGGGACTGTGTCGTTGCCGGATGTTCCGCTCCGAAAGCGCTGCGACGAATCTCAAGAGCTCTTTGGTGCAGCGGCTCCGCATCTGCATAGGCCCCTTTCTGATCGAAGACCAAAGCGAGATTGTTCAGCGATTGGGCAACCGCGGGGTGTTTTTCATCCAGCGCGTTTTCTCGGATGTTCAAAGCGGATTCCAGCAAGGGGAGGGCCTCTTCAACTTTTCCCTGGTTCAGAAAAAATTCTCCCAGGTTGTTTTCAGACAGCGCCACGGCAGGGTGATCGTCCCCGAATGCGTGACGATAGACACGGATGGATTGGGTCATCATCGCCTCCGCTTTGTTGAGTTCCCCTTTGGACTGGTACAGCATCGCCAGACGATCCAAAGATTCGGCAACCTCCGGATGGGACTCCCCCAGCGTCTCTTTTCGGATATCAAGGGCCTGGTGCAGCATCGGCTCGGCTGCCGGAACCATGCCCATTGCCAAATAGATTTCAGCCAGTTGTGCAATGGTCTTGGCGAAAGCAGGGTGCATGACGCCGATACTTTTCTCATAGATGGAGACAACCCGGCGCAAATGGGATTCAGCTTCCTCCAGATTGCCGTCGGCTTGGGCGATAGCAGCTAGGTTGGTCAACACAGGACCAAGGTCGGGGTGATTGTCCGCCAGGGCCTTTTCGAGAGCACCCAATGCTTTTTGAAGAAGCGGTTGGGCTTTTTTGTGCTTTCCGCCGGCCAAATACACCATGGCCAGGCTATTCAGAAAATGAGGCAAGTCCGGATCCTCGGGGTCCAGCCGTTTCTCACGAATCATCAGGGCTCTCTCCATTAACGGCTCGGCATCTGAATAGCGCTCCTGGGACATAAACAGTTCCGCCAGGTTGGAAAGGGAATCGGCAACGTCGCTGTGTTCCGAACCCATCACCGCTTCGTATATGCCGAGGGCTTTGCGCATGGCCGTTTCAGCTTGGTCCATGTTTCCCCGTGCATGATACAGCTCACCGATATTGTTATAGGACAGCGCAACATCCGGGTGATTGTCGCCCCTTGCCTTTTTGGCAGCGTTCAACGCTGCACGCGCCGGTTCCAGTGCTTCATCCAAACGGCCCTCTTGCATCAAAGAGATGGCCTCTTGGTTCAATTTTTCCCATTCATTGTTCATCTCGCAGGTCCTCGTCTGTTTTCAGGTATCGGTCCAGGGCATCCGCCACGGGATAGGGACGGTCCAAATGCAGGTGATGTTGCCCTGGAAGACTGACTTCCGTAAGGTTTTCAATCGCCCTCACGCCCAGGCGTTGAAAAAAATCAAGATCAAGGCTTGCGAACCCTCAGAAATGCGATGTACAGTCAAACGTTCACCAGGAAGGAAGGCGGAAAGGGTTCGCAGGTATCGGGCTTTTTACCTCGCCTTTTCCTGTATTACATGTAATTGCCAATCATATCAAGAGCCATTATTTCAATGAATTGGAGCGATTGTCCGTTGACAGACAACGGTACAGGTATTAAATTACATGCAATCTTAACCCACGGTAAAGGACAAAAAAATGATCAAACCCCTCCAGAACATATTGTTCGCCACCAATCTTTCCCCCGATTGTATAGCTGCCTTCGAATATACGGCAGCCATCGCTACCCGGTTCCAGGCCACCATGGTTTTGCTGCACGTCGTCGATAGAATGCCGGAATACGTTGAAAGCCGCCTGAAGGGGTTGCTGGGAGCGGAAAAATACCAAGAAACCATTGCTTCACAGGTGTCTTCGGCACGCCAACAGCTCATCGGGAAAAAATCTTCCAACAGCATGATACAAGCTGCTCTATCGCAATTTTGCAGCGATTCCGGAATTGATGATGATCAGTGCGGTTACCACTCACGTGAAATCGTAGTGACCGATGGTGACGTGGTCGATGATATCCTCAAGACAGCCAAAAAATATGATTGTGATCTGATTGTCATGGGAACCAAAGAGGGCTTTTTATCCAGCAATTCGATCGGTTCCATCATCAAAAGTGTTATGCGAAAAACAAAGGTTGCCGTGATGGTTGTCCCACCCATAGAAGAATCCAACTAGGGAAGAGGACATGGTCCCTCCTGTCGTATCCATTGTTAGCAAAAAGAAAAGCGGAAAGACCACCCTGCTGGAGAATTTGATCCCCGTGTTGAGCAAGCGGGGGTACCGCGTGGGTACGGCAAAGCACGATACGCATGGATTTGACATTGACCATGAAGGAAAGGATACCTGGCGCCACAAACAGAGTGGTGCACGGACAGTGGTGATTTCATCCCCATGGAAACTGTCGGTCATCAAGGATATGGACGAGGAGGCCAGTTTGGATCATATCGTGGAAACCTATTTTGCCGATGTGGATCTCGTATTGACCGAAGGGTACCTTAGGGCCGGTAAGCCGCAAGTTGAGGTTTATCGAAGCGCCGCCCACAAAAGCCCTCTGCATAGAAAAGAAGAAGACAACACCCTTATTGCTGTGATGTCGGATGTCTCCGTGGAGTTGGGCGTACCCAACTTTGACATCGACGATGTAGAGTCACTGGCTGATCTAATCGTTCAGCGTTTTCTATCTTTGGCCTAACGACCTTTTCTGACCGCCAAGACGACATTCGCTCCAAAAATCATCAAGGCCCCGATCCACCCTGCGGTTCCCAATGAAGGATCTGAGGCCAGCCAGGGGCCCAGCAACGCCGCAAGCAGTATTCGTGAAGAAGAGATAACGCCTCCCTCTACGGCTGTTACGTAGCGAAACCCGAAGGTCAGCAGAAACTGACCGGCAATTCCAGCCCCTCCGCACAATAGAAGGTAGACTGCCTCTGTCTGGCTGGGCCAGAAGATGTACTGCCGGGAGAAGATATAGAGAAGCAAGGATCCAATCCCAAACATATAGAACAAAACCGTATTGGAGTCATGGTATTGACGACTCATGTTGAGGTAGATCATGGCAATGGCACCGAACACACCAGAGGAGAGTCCCCAAAGTGACAGCGGGCTGTACCCCATTTTTCCCGGCTGCAGTATCAGCCATATTCCGATAACAGCCACGACAACCATGACGATGGCAACCGGATCCCGCTGTTTGCGGAGCAGAAACCAGGACAGGATTGCCAAAAAAATCGGATAGGTCATGTTCAGGATATTGGCCTCTGCCACGGACGTTGCTTGAACCGCCTGGTAAAAACAAAAAACGGAGATGCAATTGTTTATGGCCCTGCCGAAAAGAAGGTGGTAATTGTGAGGTGCCGGCTTTTTGCGGCCCAGGACGAATATCATGCAAACGACCAAGAACCCCAAGAGAAAGCGGGTAAACGTAAAATAGGAAGCATGAATGGACACGGAAGCCCGAGACCATCGTACAACCACGGTTGAGAAATAGAAGCAGAAGGCGGACGCGAACACACTGAGGCATCCGAGCCACCCAAAATAGGTTGCATAGGACCTTTTCGTCGATTTTGCAGGGAGACCGGTCATGAAGGTGATGAAGAAAGCTGTTTGTTGGACACCATCTTCAAGCAGCTTTGATAGGCTTCCGGTGTGTTGACGTTAAAAAATGAGAGCAAGTCCGGATCAACCTGTTTGATTTCATCTTTGGAAATTGTTTTTACCTGCACCCGATCGAAGAAGTTGTAGATGGTATAGTCTTTTTGGCGGAGCTGCATTTCAATAACGGGAACGCACCGCTTTGAATAGATAGCACACAGGGGCTCATAGTGAGTATCGACCAAAGGGACGACGACGTCCACCCCTGGTTCCAGTGCGTCGAGAAGCAGCCGGATCATTCCGGGTTGTAAAAACGGAGTGTCGCAGGGAACGACAAACCCATGCTCAGCCTGGGCACCTACCATTGCAGCGTGGATTCCGGTCAGCGACGAGCGGTCTTCATACAGATCTGTGACGATTTTTACCGGATAGTCGGCATAGAGGCGAGGGTCACGGGTGACCAGAAGAATTTCCCCGAAGGCGGGTTGCAGGTTTTCCAAAAGCCGATCGAGGATCGAACGGCCGCCAACCTCCAAAAACCCCTTGTTTTTTCCTCCCATCCTGCTGTTCAAACCGCCGCTCAGAATAACGGCACAACAGTTTGTCTCTTCTTTTGGGGGACGCAAAAGGATCACCCTCCGATACTCACCATTTTTGTCTGCAACATCCGGTCTCTGGTAAAGTTCATGTGGTGCCTGTTCTGTTTTTTCCGAATCGCCTGCCAAAAGAGGGCGGCCAACGATTCGTCGCAGGCATTTTCTCGCAAGGGGGTGAGGATGTCAACCGTCTCATCTGAAAGCAGACAGGGGCGCAGTTGTCCATTTGCAGTTAAGCGAAGACGGTTGCAGGTGCCGCAGAAGTGAGCGCTCATGGCGGTGATCAGCCCGATTTCGCCGGGGGCGTCTACAAACCGGTATCGTTCCGCAGGGCCGTCCATAGCCGTTCTGGATACGGGCATCAGGGGTGCTGTCTGTTCAATCCGTTTGCGGATCTTTGCAGCAGGTAAAAAATAACTGCCTGATTGTACCGGATCCGTACCGATGGGCATGTATTCGATAAATCGGATATGGAACGGGTAGGTCAACGTGAGACGGGCCATTTTTTCAATTTCCGTATCGTTGAAACCTTTCATGACGACGACATTGATTTTGATGGGATCGAAACCGATGGATGCGGCCGCTTCAATTCCATTCCAGACGGTGTTCAACAGGTCCGCACCTGTCAACTGATGGTATTTTCGGCGATCCAAGGTATCCAGACTGATATTGATGCGGTTGAGGCCCGCATCCTTCAGACGGCGGGCTTTTTTGGCCAACAAGGTTCCATTGGTGGTCAGTGAGATGTCCTGGAGTCCCTGTACACGGGACAGCTCCTCAATAAAAGCGACGACACCTTTGCGGCACAGTGGCTCTCCGCCGGTAAGCCTTACCTTTGTGATGCCGATACCTTTACTGATACGCGCGAGCCGTCTCATTTCCGAAAAGCGCAACTGGTTGTGCCGTTCTACCGGTTTCGGCATGGAGGGGGCGCAATAGCGACACCGTAAGTTACATCGATCGGTAACCGAGATGCGAAGGTAATTCACCTGCCGGTTGAAACGATCCGTCAATTGTGTCTGCTTTTTGTTAATCATCACCCGTTTTT
>Ga0272441_10016547_pt1 | contig 10180 bp, 7 predicted proteins | sample SSMProp6N_FD_193582 | JGI IMG/M metagenome (GOLD analysis project Ga0272441, IMG submission 193582) | Marine sediment archaeal communities from Little Sippewissett salt marsh, Falmouth, MA, United States - SSM-Prop-6N | ecosystem: Environmental > Aquatic > Marine > Wetlands > Sediment ... | reverse complement strand
ACCCTCGATGATGTCCCCCGCATTGATCTTCGGAGCGGGCGCCGAGCGCTTCTGAGACTCTTTGCGCCCGCCGCCCCGATCTTTCCTCGGCCCTTGCGGAACGCTCGGGCTCTCTCCGGGCTCGACCCGCTTCAGATCAGGCCTCCCCATCTTGTCTTCGCCGATCACCACAATCGTGATCTCGTCGCCAACCGAGACGTGATCGGTCACCTTGTCGACGAATCCGGAGGCGAGGTTAGAGACGTGAACGAGCCCTTCCCCTCCACCAGGGAGTGCGACGAAGGCGCCGAAGTCGACGATGCGAGTCACTTTGGTCTCGAGCACCGTGCCGACTTCGAGTTCGGCGGTCAGATCCTCGATCGTCTGACGGGCCGCCGCCGCGGACGCGTCGTCCGGGCTGGCGATCTTCACCGTGCCGTCGTCTGCGATGTCGATCTCCGCGCCCGTGTCTTCGACGATCTGGCGGATCGTCTTGCCCCCGGGCCCGATGACTAGGCCGATCTTGTCGACCGGAATCGTGATGGTGATCAGCCTCGGCGCATAGGCGGACAGCTCCAGCCTCGGCGCGCGGATCGCCTTCTCCATCTCTGAAAGAATCGTGAGCCTGGCCTGCCTCGCCTGGACCAGCGCCTCGCGCATCGTGGCGCTGTCGACCCCGCCAACTTTGACGTCAAGCTGGAATCCGGTGACCCCGTCTTTCGTCCCGACAACCTTGAAATCCATATCACCGTGGTGATCCTCGGCACCCTGGATATCGGTCAGAACGACGCGGCGACCGGTTGCAGCATCTTCGATCATCCCCATCGCGATCCCCGCGACCGGCTTCTTGATCGGTACGCCGGCATCCATCATCGCCAACGACGCACTGCAAACCGTCGCCATCGACGAGGAGCCGTTCGACTCGAGGATCTCCGAGACGACGCGGACGACGTAGGGGAAGTCCTCCTCGGATGGCATGACGCTGCGCAGGGAGTTCTCCGCCAAATACCCGTGGCCGATCGACCGCCGGCTGGGGCTACCGATCCGGCCGACTTCTCCGACCGAGTAGGGAGGGAAGTTGTAGTGCAGCATGAAGCGCTTCCGGCCGTCGAACATCATCTGGTCGATGATCTGCTCGGCGTTGCGCGTGGCTCCCAGCGTGATGATTCCAAGGCTCTGGGTCTCGCCACGAGTGAATAGGGCCGACCCATGCGTACGTGGGAGGACGGAGACACGGCAAGAGATCGGACGAACCTCGTCGGGACGCCGGCCGTCGAGGCGAATCCCGTGTTCCAACACCTGCTGCCGCATGTACTTCTCAAGAAGCGACTCCACGGCACCCTCGACCGCCTTCTTGCGTGACCCGATCTCTTCTTCGGGGGTCCCCTCCGGGACAAGACGCTCGATCGCGTGCCTCTTCAACTCCTTGACGAAGTCATCGCGTCCGCGCTTCGAGTCGAGCGTGTGCATCGTCGAGAATTCGCTCCAAACGAGTTCCCGCACACGGGCGATGAGGTCGTGATCCTCGATCGCTGCTTCGACTTCGGTCTTCTTGATCGGACCCATCCGGTCGACGAACCGCTCCTGCAGAGCGATGAGCTCTCGGATCGCTTGATGGGCAGCTTCGATCACTTCTACAACGTCATCTTCCGAGAGTTCGCCCATCATTCCTTCGACCATCGTGACCGTTTCCTTCGTTCCGGCGACAGTGATGTGAACGGAGCTTTGTTCGACGGTCTCGGCGTCGGGATTGACGACGAACCGTCCGTCCTTCTGCCCCACATTGACGGCGGCAATCGGCCCCTGAAAAGGAGCTCGAGAGAGCATCAACGCAGCAGACGCACTGACGATCGCGAGAGCGCTCGGGGAACAGTCAGGCTCCGCCGACAGAACGGTCGCCACGATCTGAACCTCATCGTTGTAGCCCTTCGGGAAAAGGGGGCGGATTGGGCGGTCAATCATTCGGCCGCTCAGAACCGCCACGTCGCTCGGGCGCCCTTCTCGCTTGAAGAAGCCTCCCGGGATCTTCCCCGCCGCATAGAATCGCTCCTCGTAGTCGACGCGAAGCGGGAAGTAGTCGATGTCATCACGCGGGTCCGCCGTCACGACGGTCACCAACACATGCGTGTCACCGTAGGTCGCCAGCACGGCGCCGTCGGCCTGTCGTGCAATCTGCCCGGTCTCTAGTGCCAGTTCTTTCCCATTGAACTCGATGCTTTCACGAATGTACATGGAATCTCTAGACTCCTCTGATCTCCAATCTCGCGATCAGTTCCCGATACCCTGCGAGATCTTGACGTTTGACGTACTTCAGCAGGCGTCGACGTTGGCCGACCATCTTTCTCAATCCGCGCTGCGAGCTGAAGTCTTTCTTGTGGGTTCCCAGATGCTCTGTTAGCTCACGGACCCGCTCTGTGAGCAATGCGATCTGTACGACTGCGGATCCCGTGTCCTTTTCGCCTTGGGCGAACTCCTGAATGATCTCCGACTTCTTCTCTGGACTCAGTCCCATGTTTCTCCTCTCCCACGTCCGAGAGGGGGATGCTCCGCCCTCCCAGGCGGGGTAGCAGTTAGGTCTTGACCCTGCGAAGCAGGCGTGCGACCTCCGATTGTACACGCTCCTCGTCGATGGTGAGGAGCTCCCCATCCTTCAGCAGAAAACGCCCGTCCACGACAACGTCCGTGACGTCCGCGGCACTCGCCGCATACGCCAGCGTCGGGACCGGATCGTGCGGGGGGCACGTGTGACTCCGGTTCGGATCGAGCAGGACAACGTCGGCCACGGCCCCGACCTTCAATCCTCCCTCGGGATGGCCGAGCGCTCTCCGTCCCTCGGCAATCGCCATCTCCACGACGTCCTCTCCCGACAGGCGCGTCGGATCTTCGTGATACGCACGCTGGACAATCCATGCGGCACGCATCTCCTCGATCATGTCGAGTCGGTTGTTCGATGCTGCACCGTCCGTCCCTAATGCAACGATGACTCCAGCCTCCCGCATCGCGGTAATCGGAGCAACCCCGCTTCCCAACTTCGCGTTCGACTTCGGACAGTGGGCGACGCGGACGCCTCTTCGCGCCAGAATGTCGATGTCCGCCTCATCCACGTGCACACAGTGAGCCGCCAGCATCGGGACCTCAAGCGCGCCAATCCGGTCGAGATACGCGACGGGGCTCTCTCCCGTCCGCGTCCTCCACTCTTCAACCTCGTGACGCGTCTCCGCCAGGTGCGTGTGGATGGGCACATCTAGATCGCGCGCCATCTCGATTGCCTCACGCCACACAGCTTCGCCGCACGTGTAGACGGCATGAGGACTGATCGCCACGCCAATCCGTCCACCGGCGGCTCCGTCCCATCGCTCGACCATCCGCCGTGTCGTCTTCAACTCCGCGCGTCCCTTCGCATCAAGGGACTCCGCAACCATGCCGTAGGAGATCAGGGCACGAAGCCCGCTCTCCTCCACCGCGCGGGCAACCTCCGCCGTGTGAAAGTACATGTCCGCAAGGCACGTCGTCCCGCTGCGGATCACCTCACAGAGCGCAAGAAGCGTGCACCAGTAGACATCCTCCGGGGTCAACTTGCGTTCGATCGGCCAGATGTAGTCCTCGAGCCATGTCTCAAGTGGCACGTCATCGGCCAGTCCTCGGAACAGAACCATCGCCAGATGCGTGTGAACATTGGCGAAGCCTGGGAATGCCAGCTTCCCAGCGCCCTCGATGATCGCATCTCCTGGCTCGGACGCGATGCCGTCATCCCCGACGTCGACAAAAGAACCCGCCTCAAAACGGAAGACCCGCGAACGATCCGATCCGATGACCAGACGAATGTCTCTCAGAAGCGTTCCCATCCAATCCTCTCACACGGAAGCGTGCGAGATGGATTGTAGCCCGGCGCCAACAGGCCTGCAATCGACCGAGCGAGCCCGGTCCTCCGGTTGCATCACGTGTTGAAACCGAATATAACACGCGATAACGACATGGTACTTCCTGGTGCGGAGGCTGAAAAGCGAGCCTGTCTTCTTCTCAAGAAGCGGGGGTACGAGATCGTGGCACGGAATTGGCGCTGTCGGTACGGCGAGATTGACATCATCGCCCGGGACGGACGGACGCTCGTCTTCGTGGAAGTGAAGGCGCGTTCCGGAGAAGGATTCGGGGGACCATGCGGCGCAGTCGATGCCGCCAAACAGCGTAGGATCGCCGCGACGTCGGCCCTCTTTCTGCAGGAGACCGGCTGTGAACTGCCGGCACGATTCGACGTGGTAACGTTCGCAAGCGGCTCTCCGACGTTGTACCGAGACGCGTTCAGGATTGGGTGAAGGATGTTCGCTCGCCTCACGAGTGGCGCGGTCGTCGGCATCGATGCCTGTCTCATCGAAGTTCAATGCGACATCTCCGGAGGGTTGCCAACCTTTCAGATCGTCGGGCTTCCGGAGAAAGAAGTGTCCGAAAGCCGAGAACGTATCCGCAGCGCGATTAAGAACTCCGGCTTCTCCTTCCCAGCAGGCCGCATCACCGCCAATCTTGCGCCGGCCGACGTGCGAAAGGGAGGGGTCGGCTACGATCTGCCCATTGCTCTCGCCATCCTGATCGCCTCGGAGCAGCTGCCCAGCGTGTCAGAGTGTCGTCCGATCGTCGGTGAGCTTGCGCTGAACGGCGAGGTCTGTGGAGTGTCCGGCGTCCTGCCGCTGGCACTGGAGGCCGCTGCGCGTGAGCTGCCAGGCCTGATCGTCCCGGCCGAGAACGTGGCGGAAGCCTCTCTGATTGATGGGGTCAGCGCCTACGCCATCCGGACACTGCGCGAAGCAGCCGACTACCTGCGAGGCGAGACCCCTTTGGAGGCCCACTCGTGCGACGTTAGGAGCGCGCTTGCGGCTCGGCCGACAGCCATCCGCCATGACATCGCCGACGTCCGTGGCCAGACCGAGGCGAAACGGGCACTCGAGATTGCAGCAGCAGGCGGCCACAATCTCTTGTTCACGGGACCGCCGGGAGCGGGCAAGAGCCTCCTGGCCCGCTCGCTGCCCGAGCTTCTTCCCCCCCTGTCTCTTGATGAAGCGCTCGAGGTAACACGCATCTACAGCATTGCGGGGCTGCTCGAATCGGGCGGATCCCTCGTCGCGCGCCGACCTTTCCGTGCTCCGCACCACACCATCTCCTACGCAGGAATGGTGGGGGGTGGCCACGGGATTCCCGGACCCGGGGAGATCAGCCTCTCGCATCACGGAGTTCTCTTCCTCGACGAGCTGCCGGAGTTCGACCGGCGCGTTCTCGAAACGCTCCGACAGCCACTCGAAGATCGGACGATCCTCATCTCAAGAGCGGGTGTCTCCGTACGGTATCCTGCCTCATTCACGCTCGTCGCGGCGATGAACCCGTGCCCCTGCGGCTTCCTCGGGGACACACTCCAACCGTGCACCTGCTCGATGCTCGACGTCCGCCGCTATCGCAAGCGACTCTCCGGGCCGTTCCTCGACCGCATCGACCTGTTCGTAGAGGTTCCGCGACTCCCCATTGAGGATCTCTTCGCCAAACGCAAGAGCATCGACACGTTCACCCTTCGCGCGAGAATCGAGGCGGCGAGGCGCATTCAGTGGGGTCGGACACGCCAGAAGGTCGGGTGCTACTCGAACGCCGATCTCGACTCTGAGGGTGTCCACGCCCACTGCAAGCTGGACGATGAAGCGACAACCCTCCTGAAGCGCGCCGTCTCCAGGTTCGGACTGAGCGCACGCGGCCACGTCCGGGTCCTTCGCGTTGCTCGGACCATCGCGGATCTCGATGGAAGTAAGAGAATCACGGCACCCCACGTCGCGGAAGCGCTCCGCTATCGCGGCGAGCGAAGCTACCTCGGTGGCTAGCCGCTTGGGCTGACCTGTTCATGAAAACCCCACATCATGCGGGTAAAGTCTCGTCTCGCGCGAACGCAAGCAAGAAGTCCGGCCCGGTGCTCATCGGGACGGACTCGCCTGAGGAGGACGTGTATGTGGAGACGTATTGGGGGCGGCGCATTGCTCGCTGCCTCAATGATGGTCTTGCTCCCCATCTTTGCAGCGGCTTTCCCTGTGATGGTAACGAACATCACGTTCGAGGGGCTGGACGGAGTCCGCGTCGACGACGTTCGTGAAGTCGTCGGACTCGAGATCGGGGATGAAGTCCTCGAGTCGGATCTGAAGACGGCATCGCAAGCCATCCACAATCTGGGATGGTTTCGCGAGGTCATGCCGGAGGTCGTGGGCGACGGAGAGATCGTCTTTCATCTCTCCGAATACCCTAAGATCGAGAAGATCGAGATCATCGGGAACGTCAACGAACAGCCGGTTCGCCTATTCGGTGTCGAGCTGTTCCGACTTCCCATCATGACGACGACGAAGATCAAGCAGATGCTGCGCGACTACGACATCAAGAAGAACAAGGTCCTGAATCGAGCGGAGCTTGAGGCGGGGCTGAAGGATGTCATCGCCGAGTACAACAACCGGGGCTACGTGCTCGTAGGCGTCGGCGAGGTTAATATGGGCAGTCACCTGTCGATCGAGTTCATCGAAGGCCGTGTCATCGCGAACCGCATCGAGGGCCCGACGACTGTTCCAACGAGCATTGCCGAGGATATGATCGACCTTCCCCTAGGCGAGTTCCTGCGTCAGGCGGACATCCAACGAGTGCTGTACTCGTTGGGAACATCCGTGTACTTCTCCGATGTGCAAGTCGTCCCGGAGCCGGGCGCGGCAGCGGACGAGGTGATCTTTCACTGGACACTCGAGGAGCGCATGCTGATCGACGAGCCGATCGAGATCGACGACATCACGCTCCAAGGCGTCACGCAGTTCCGGATGCAGACGGTACGCACCTTCCTGGGCGATATTCCCGCGAACTCAATCGACAACTTCGGGCTTCTGCAAATCGTGAAGGGCCTCTACGACCTCTACCAGGAGAGCGGCTACCTGATGGTGCGCCTCTCCAGCGCGGGCGTGGAAAACGGGGTTCTTGATCTGAAGGTCGAGGAGGGTGAGATCTCCGAGATCCTCCTGTCGGGCAACACGACCACGCGAGACTACGTCGTGCTTCGCAACCTGAAGATCGAAGCAGGCGACGTGCTCACGCGAAGAGCCCTCCAGACGGCCTACCAACGATTGAATTCGTTCGGCTACTTCGGGTCGGTGGAGGTGCTTCCTGAGTGGTCAGACGAGGGCGTTCGCCTTGCGACCATCGTGACCGAGAGGCGCGACCTCGGCGGGATGAACGGCACGCTCGCCGTGGAGCCGATGACCGGGGGGATCGTCGGCGAGTTGACGATCAACCAGAAGAACCTTTTCGGGATGGGGCAGAATGTGTCTCTCACCTACAGCCGCGGTCTCTCCAGCGACATCGAGCCGATGACGAGCACGTGGACACTCGGGTATCTCTCGGTTGCGTCCTTCCCCGGATTCGACAGCGTTGGACTTGACCTGTACCGATCGATGAGAACCATCGAGAGCGACGACTCCGAGCAGGAGTACGTCACCGTCGGAGGAGAGGTCGCCTTTGACTACCCGATCGCCGACTTCACGGACGCATCGATCTCGTACAAGCATGAAGATGAGCGCCTCGTAGGCACCGCGGATTGGAGCCCGATCGATTCTGTGGGCTTCGCGGTGAAGTATGACGATCTAGATGATCCGTACTTCCCGACAGCCGGGAACAGGCAGGTCGCCTCGATTGAGAAGGCGGGCGGATTCGCCTCCGGGGAGGAGTACACCAAGCTGAGTCTCCTCTGGGCCGAATTCACGCCTGTTCGAAGCATCCTCTTCGGGGAACTTGACCAGACGCTCGCACTGAGACTGAGTGCAGGATGGGCCAACGAAGGGCTTCCTGTAACGCAGGCATTCCATCTGGGCGGTCCGATGTCGATCCGCGGCACGGAGACTTCTCAAGTCTCACGGATGTTTGTCAGCAACTTCGAGTATCGCGTGAAGCTCACCGAGGGACTCGTAGTGAAAGCATTCTTCGATGCAGGATTGGACCTGGACTCGGTTTGCACCGGGAATGCTCTCGCATCGACGGGCATCGAAATCGCCATCAACGTAGCCGGGCTCTTCTTGCGGTTCGATGTCGCGTGGGTTCTCGGAGAGGAGCAGTCGTGGCTTCCGATCTTCGACATCGGATTCGGGCCGATGTTCTAGAACGGGTGACGAAACCTGAGGGACTGTCTATAATCGCGGATAGCGCCAACGGACAATGAACAAGGAGGAATAGCATGTCGCGGAGTGTTATGTACGTAGCTGGACTCGCGTTGCTCCTCGCTGTCGGATCGTTGATCCTGCAGTTCGCTCTCCCCTCCGCGGGGGGCGGGGATGATGCACGGATTGCGACGCTCGAACGGGAAGTCAACGACCTCCAGAGCCAACAGGGCTCGGGAGGAGGCCTCCGTGTCGCCTACCTGGATGCGGAAGAGGCGTTCACGGTCTTCCTTGAGGTGACCGCTGAGCTAAGAGAGCGCGCGAACGAGAAGATGCGGGAGATCAGCGATCTCCAGAACGAGTATGCGGCGAGCACGATCTCCAGAGACGAGTATCAGCAGCGATCGAACGAGCTGCAGGCGGAGTTGCTCGACGCACAGCTGACCATTGACATCCGGGCTCTCGACCGGATGGTCGCTTCAGATGACTTCTCCGACATTCGATCGACGCTCGAAGAGTGGAAAGAGACAGCGCAGCTTCTGGCCAACGAGGTGAAGAACCTCGTATCCATGGCGAAGATGGGCGTCGTCGATGCACTCGAGTACCAGAGTCGCTACGAGACGGCCAAGAACGCGTTCTCCCAGTTCGACCAGGGTCTGACACAAGCGGCGACCCTGAAGATCGTCCAGGAAGCCCAGCGGATTGCGCTGCAACAGGGCTTCGACATGGTCCTACGAGTCAAGAACGTCATCGTCTACCGGAATCCTGCGGCGCTCATCGACATCACCGACGAGGTGAAGTCCGCTATCGCCGACTACCTGTAGGTGGGTGTAGTGACGGTGCGCGACATCGAAGGGATCCGCGCGCTCATCCCGCTTCGCTATCCGTACTTGATGATCGACCGTATCATCGAGGAGGAAGCGGACCGCGTCGTCGCACTCAAGAACGTCACAGTCAACGAGCCATTCGTCCAGGGGCACTTCCCGGAGCCCCTGGGCGCGCTCATGCCAGGGACACTGATCCTCGAGGCGATGGCGCAAACGGCCGCTTTCCTTGCACTCTCGCAGGAGGAGACTGAGCGGCAGATGGGATACCTGGTCGGCGCTGACAAGGTGCGCTTCCGGCGGAAGGTCGTGCCCGGAGACCAACTTCGCATCGAGGCTCGTCTGGGTCGGCGTAGGCGAGAGCTTCTCCAGGCAGACCTCGCCGTCTCGGTCGACGGTGAAGCCGTGGCATCGGCGACGATCTCGCTCATCTTTCCGGGTGCATGATTCTCGATGATCGAGTGCGTCCCGAATCTGAGCGAGGGGCGTGACCGCGGCTTCCTGGAGGATGTCGCCGAGGCGGTACGGCAGGAAGGTTGCCGAGTCGTCGATGTCCACTGCGACGCCGATCATCATCGTTCTGTCTTCACGATCGTCGCGGATCCGGAGCGGATCATCGCCGGAATCCTTACCATGGTCGAGGCAGTGATCCCGCGCATCGACGTGCGAAAGCATCGGGGGGAACATCCGAGAATCGGCGCGGTCGACGTCGTGCCGTTCGTGCCGATCTCGAACTCCTCACTCGATGAGTGCGTCCGCTTGGCGAAGGCGACAGGCGAGGAGATCGGCAGGCGATTCGATGTCCCCGTCTACCTCTACGAAGCGGCCGCTTCCAGTGAAGACCGAAGGAACCTCGCCAGAATCCGACAAGGCGGCCTCTCCGGCGTCGCGAAGCGCATCGGAACGCCGACGTGGCGTCCCGACTTCGGCCCGGCCAAAGTCCATCCGACGGCGGGAGCGATAGCCGTCGGAGCACGCCGATTCCTCGTCGCCTACAACGTGAATCTGGCGAGCGATGATCTGGGTGCGGCGCGTGCGATTGCGTTCGCCCTTCGTGCGAGCAATGGGGGGCCGCCCGGCGTGAAGGCCCTCGGCCTCAGACTCGGTGGCCGCGGCATCGTCCAGGTATCCATGAACCTCACCGATGTCCAGGGCACGACGCTGTCTGAGGTCTTCGAACGCGTGTCCGACGAGGCCGATCGGCTCGGGCTTCGGATCCTGGAGAGC
>Ga0272441_10016546_pt1 | contig 10180 bp, 1 predicted proteins | sample SSMProp6N_FD_193582 | JGI IMG/M metagenome (GOLD analysis project Ga0272441, IMG submission 193582) | Marine sediment archaeal communities from Little Sippewissett salt marsh, Falmouth, MA, United States - SSM-Prop-6N | ecosystem: Environmental > Aquatic > Marine > Wetlands > Sediment ... | reverse complement strand
TCACGAAGTTGACAAAGCAGCGTTAGAAGGGTGGTTGCATCGCATCCGGGGATCGTGGCAGTCGGTACGCTGCATGGCGTATCGCGGCCGCGGTCCCCGTTTTTTGTTGCGTGCTGATGGGTTGCGGGGCTCTCCTGACAGGGGGCCTTCAAGGGACTGACATCTGAGCGTTCGGCCTGCACGCTGCATGCGAGGGGGGTAGGGGCTCCCGGCATGGGTGCGGCGTGCGTCCGGACTTCCGGGGGACGACACTCGCCGGCGCCTGGGGCGCCGCGAGGGGTTGCGTCCCTTTTTTGTTGCTGTGGACGTACCGTCCGGGTTGCGGGACCTGCGGACGAAGGGCAATGACGTAGACATTCAGGCGACCGGGGTGAGCGTGGCGGCGACGGCGTCGGAGGGGCGCTGGCGCAGCCGGGCTCAGTCGGGATGACCGGGGGACGAGCAGCGTCTTGAGGGCGCCCGTCCCCCGCTTTTTTTGCAGGGCAGAGGGGAACACCACCGTGCCGCTCCGCGTGGAGCGAGAACGCATCGTCGAGTCGCGAGCGAGGAGGGAACAACGGATGCTAAGGGCCATGTCAGTCGTCTTGGTATTGTTGGGATGCGTTGCCGTCGCGTCGGCCTCCCCGGAGGTGGAGATCAAGGCCTACGGGTTCAGGACCAACGTGTTCTACATCGACATCGCCGTCAGCGACCTGGGCGAGCTGGCCGGCCAGCCTCTGAGCGGGATCGGCATCGGGTGCACGCTGACGGGCCCGGGCATCGGGCACTTCCAGACGAACGCCCCGGCGATGCGTCTGACGGGGCCGCAGTGGGCCGCCGAGGTCGCCCCGGAGACGTTCGCCTGGGCGTCGTTCGACGAGATGTCCATTGCGACGAGCTTCGGCGACGTCGACGACCTGGTGACGTTCGGCATCCTGGACGCCGACCTGACGCCGGGGCCGGTGAGCGTGGGCGAGCTCGTCTGCCGCTTCCTCTACGCCTGGGACAACATCGAGCTGGACTACGCCACGTTTGTCCGAATTGACATCTCGGGCGACGAGGGAGAGGTCCAGCCGTACCTGTTCGATGAGAACATCGATCCCGTCTACGCGACGGTCCGTAACAACGACATGCGTGTTCCGGAACCTGCGACGGTGTGCCTGCTGGCGGCGGGGCTGGCGGCGCTGCTGGGCCGGGCGCGGCCGAAGCGGCTTGGGCGGCAAGATGCATGAATGGGTGAGCGGCAAAACGCATTGCGTTGGCGTGCGGCGCGCGGCATAATGCGGCGGCGGGTAGCAGGGCGGCATTTCCGTAAAGACGGTTGTACGTATCTCGGGCCCCTGGTCATCGGGCTGAGGGGGCGGCGCGTCGCGGTGCGGCGGCCGACCAGCAGGCGGAGCTGCATGGCAACAGGATGGCGACACCCTCGAGCAGTGGCGTCTGGCGCTCCTGGTGCGCGCTGCTGCGCCCTGGGGGTACCCCGCCGCTGGCCGCGCGGCGGCTGCACGAGGGGACCGCGTATGGGGTGCTGAACGGCTTCCGCCTGCCGTGACGGCGTGGCGGCCACGTGTCGCGGCGGCTTGTCGTGGCGGCGGAAGAGTGTGATTCGGTGACGCAGGCGCCGGAACGGGAGGGGCCCGTTTCGTGCGCCGGCGGTGCATGTATGTCGTGGATGGCGGTGTCCTCTGCTGAGCGTGACGACCCTACAGGGGCTTCTTCACTCTGGGAGACCTGCAATGACATCATGGCGGCTTCTGGTGCGGCGCATCGGGTTTCTGTTGGTCCTGGTCTCTGTGGTGCTGTCGCTGGGCCTGAGCGCCTGGGCCGACGAGTACACGGTGACCGTGCGCGCCTGGCCGCCCGGCGGCGGCGCGGTCTCGCGGACGCCGGACCAGGCCACCTACGCCGCGGGCACCGAGGTGACGCTTGAAGCCGCGCCCGCCGACGGCTGGGCGTTCGCCGCGTGGTCCGGCACGGGTTTCGACACCTCGGGCGGCGCGGCGACGACGTTCACCGTGGCCGGTCCCGTCCACGCCGCGGCCTTCTTCGTCCGGACCGATCCGTCGGCGGGCGGGGGCGCATGGCGTTGGCGCACGTCCGGCGCGTCGCCTGTCGAGGGCGCGGCGCCGGCCGTCGACATCTCGGCAGGCAGCGAACACTGGCTCGTCGTGCTCGAGGACGGCACGGTCCGGGCCTGGGGCAACGGCGGATACGGCAAGCTGGGCGACGGGCAGAACGCCTCGTCGGCGGTCGCCGTCCAGCCGACCGGCCTGACGAACGTCGTCGGCGTCGCTGCCGGTCGCTACCACTCGCTGGCCGTCCGGGCCGACGGGACTGTTTGGGCCTGGGGCGACAACAACAACGGCAAGCTCGGGGACGGGACTTACGACCGACGCTCCACGCCGGTCCAGACGCTGGGCCTGGCCGGCGCCGTCGCGGTCGCCGGGGGCGATCAGCACAGCCTGGCCCTCTGCGCCGACGGAACCGTCTGGGCCTGGGGCGACGGCGGCAACGGCGCCCTCGGCGTCGGCGACACCAGTACGCGCAAGACGCCCACGCGGGTTGAAGGCCTCTCGGACGTCGTCGCCATCTGCGCCGGCCTGTGCCACTCGATGGCCCTCAAGGGCGACGGCACGGTCTGGGCCTGGGGAGGCAGCTACTACGGCACGCTGGGCGACGGCGCCGGCACGAAGCGCCTCGTGCCGGTCCGTTGCCACGGCCTGTCGGGCGCCGTGGCCATCGCCGCAGGCTACTATCATTCGGCGGCCCTGAAGAGCGATGGCACCGTCTGGACCTGGGGATACAACGACAGGGGCCAGCTCGGCCAGGGCGACTACAATCACCGCTTCGTTCCCGTGCAGGTTCCCGGTCTCGGCGGCATCGCGCAAATCTTCGCCGGCCTCGCGCACCACATGTTCGCCATGACCGGCGACGGCACCGTCTGGGGATGGGGGTCCAACGAGGCCGGCCAGGTGGGCGGCGAGCCGACCTACCAGCCGTCCCCCGTTCAGGCGAACCCGCCGGCGGGCACGACGCACCTCGCGGCCGCGGGCGCGTCGTCCGCCGCCATCGCCGACCGGCGGTACTTCATCTCCGTGGCCACCGATCCGGAAGACTCAGTCCAGGTGCGCCGCATCCCGGACAAGCCCTACTACGAGCACGGCGAGGAGTTGACCCTCGAAATCGTTCCCGACGGCCGTTTCGAGTTCGATCACTGGGACGGTTTCGGTGCGACGCCCATCACCGGCGGCACGCCGGCCGAAGGCGGCACCGTGACGTTCACGGTCGAGGACGACCTGGACCTCGTGGCCCACGTGACCCGGGTCCGAGTGACCGTGGCGGCATCGGCCTGGCCGCCCGGCGCGGGCGCTGTCACGCGAACGCCGGACAAGGACCTGTACGACATCGGCGAGTCGGTCACGCTCTCTGCCTCGGCCGGCGAGGGCTGGGCATTCGCCGGGTGGGGCGGCTTCGGCTTCGACACCGGCGGCGGGGCGACCGTCGCGTTCAACGTCGCGGCCGACACCGTGGCCGTGGCGTGGTTCACCCGCACGGGCCCGGCGTCGGACCGGATCGTCTGGGCCTGGGGCGACGGTGGCAACGGGAAGCTCGGCGACGGCACGTCGCAGGACCACCTGAAGCCGGTCCCTGTGCGCACCCTGGACAACGTCGTCGACGTGCAGGTGGGCGCCGCCTTCACGGTCGCGCTGCGCGAGGACGGCACGGTCTGGACCTGGGGCTACAGCGGCAACGGCCGCCTGGGGACCGACACCGGGTCGCGGGACGAGCCGGGACAGATCCCGGACTTCGATCACGTCATCGCTATTGTGGTCGGGTATATGCACACCCTGGCCCTTCGCGACGACGGCACCGTCTGGGCCTGGGGCGACAATCTCGGGGAGCATCTGGGCGTCGGTGTCGGCGGCGACGTCACCACGCCGATGCCCGTCCAGAACCTGTCGAACGTCGTGGGCATCGCGGCGGGAAGCCGTTGCTCCCTGGCCCTCAAGGCCGACGGCACCGTCTGGGCGTGGGGTAACAACGGCGACGGGCAACTGGGCGACGGCACGACAACGTCGCGCGCCGGCCCCGTCAAGGTTCTCGGCCTGAGCCAGGTGACCGCCCTGTCGTGCGGCGGGAGCCACGTGCTGGCTCTGCGCGGCGACGGCACGGTCTGGGCCTGGGGAAGCAACAGCAGCGGGCAACTGGGTGACGGGACGACGGACGACCGCTCCCTCGCGGCCCCCATCGCCGGCCTGGCCAACGTGGCACACGTCGCCTCGGGCTGGGGCCATTCGCTCGTCCGTCTGGCCGACGGCACCGCGTGGGCCTGGGGCAGGAACAACTACGGACAGTGCGGCGACGCGGCCGGCGAGAACCGCCTGTTCCCCGCGCCGGTGGCCGGCGCTCCTGCCGCCGTGTCCGTCTGGGCCGGCGGCGAGCAGTCCTGTCTGGTGGCCGCCGACGGCACCGCCTGGGCGTGGGGCAGGAACACCGACGGCCGGCTCGGCGACGGGACGACCGAGCACCGCGCGGCCCCGCAGCCCGTCGCCCGGCTGCACGATGCCGTCAAGGTTGCCATGTATGAGCAACACTCGGCGGCGCTCGCCGGACCCAGTTTCCTTCTCGACGTGACCGCCGCCCCGTTCGACGGCGGGCAGGTGGCGGTTGATCCGCCGCGGCAGTACTTCGTCTCGGGAGAGCAGGTGACGTTGACGCCGACGACCGCCGACGGCTTCCAGTTCGGCGAGTGGCTCGGCCTGGAGGGGCTGAGCGTCACGCCGGGCGCCGGCGACGCCGTCACGGTGACGATGGACCGCGACGTTTCCGCCGTGGCGGCCTTCGCGCGGGAGCATCCGATCATCACGGTCCGGGCGTTCCCTGCCCGGGCCGGCACGGTTGGCGTCTCGCCGCCCGCGGGGCCGTACGACCTGGGCGACACGGTGACGCTGACGGCCGAGGCGGCCGCGGGGTGGACCTTCGCCGGCTGGAACGGCAGCGGCTTCGACACGTCGGCCGGAACGCCGACGACGTTTGACCTGACGGGCGACGTCCTGGCCGTGGCCCGGTTCACCGTCGCCGACCCCGACGTGGAGAAGATCGCGTGGACCTGGGGAGATAACTACGACGGCGAACTGGGCGACGGGACCACGACCAGGAGCGTCGATCCCGTGCGGCCGGTGGGCCTGACCGACGTTGCCGCAGCCGACGCGGGTTCCAGCCATACCTCTGCGCTCCGCACCGATGGCACCCTCTGGACCTGGGGCGACACCGACTACGGCGTGCTCGGCGACCGCGGAGGGCAGAGCAGCCGCATCCCCGCCCAGGTCCTCGGTGTCGGCGACCTCGTCCAGGCGAGCATCGGCTACGTGCACGCCCTGGCCTTGGGGTCCGACGGCTCCGTGTGGGCCTGGGGCAGCAACAGCCAGGGCCAGTTCGGCGACGGCACCACCAGCAGCGCCTCCAGCACGTGCCCGGTTCGGGTGCGCGATCTGCCGCCGGCCACGGCGGTCGCTGCGGGGTCCAGTTACTCCGTCGCCCTGTGCGTCGACGGCACCGTCTGGACCTGGGGAGAGAACTACAATGGCCAACTCGGCGACGGCACGACCACGGACCGTTCGCTGCCTGCACGCGTGAGCGGCCTCGACAGCGTCATCGCCATCGCCGTCGGCAGCAGCCATTCCGCAGCGCTCAAGGCCGACGGCACCCTCTGGACGTGGGGCATCAACGACAACGGCCGACTCGGCGATGGCACGACCACGGGCCGATCGACGCCCGTCCAGGTCGTCGGCCTCGATGACGTCGTCGCCGTCGCGCTCGGCTCCAGCCACGGCCTGGCCCTGCGCTCGGACGGGACGGTCTGGGCCTGGGGCCGCGGCGACTACGGCCAACTGGGCAACGGCATCACGTCCAGTAGCTACACCCCGACCAAGGTGATTCTGCTCGATGACGTGACCGACATCAGCGCGGGCAGCTCGCACAGCTACGCGCGCACGGCCGACGGCTCCTGGTGGGGATGGGGCCACAACGGCAGCGGATGCATCGGCGACGGAACGACCGTCGAGCGCCGCGTGCCGACCCGCGTGGCCCGCGACCTCAGGGGCGTCATCAGCATCGACGGCATGAACGACGCCAGCGTCGCCGTGGCCGACCCGAAGTACACGCTGGCCGTCGAGGTCGCCCCGGCGGGCGCCGGCCACGTGGTCGTCGCGCCCGAGCAGCGCTACTATCATCCCGGCGAGACGGTGACGATCGACCTGACGCCGGCCCTAGGCTATGCGCTGTCGCAATGGTCGGCCACGGGAATCTCGCTCCCGGGAGGCGATGACACGACGATCACGGTCTCGATGACCGCCGACGCGACGATCACCGCCGAGATGGTCCGCGAGAGCTACCTGGTGGCGGCCCGCGCGTTCCCGAGCCAGGGCGGCACCGTGAGCCGCACGCCGGACAAGGCCTCGTACGCCGCCGGCGAGACGGTCACGCTGGAAGCGACCCCCACCGACGGCTGGGCGTTCAGCCACTGGTCGGGCAGCGGCTTCACACCCGGCGGCGATCCCACGTTCGCGCTCGTCGTGCAGGGCGACGCCATGGTCGTGGCCCACTTCACACCAACGGCGCCCCGCGCCGACGGCATTGTCTGGGGATGGGGCCAGAACGGATACGGGGCCGTAGCGGACGGCGGCGGGACGCCACGGTCGCCGCACCGCCGCGAAGGGCTCGGCCCGATGGCGCAGGTCTCCGGCGGCAACGCCCACGTGCTGGCCGTTGACCTCCAGGGCGCGGTGTGGTCATGGGGCTACAACTACTACGGCCAACTGGGCGACGGCACGACCACCAACCGGACCGAGCCGGCTGCCATAGCGGGGCTTGACGACGTGGTGGCCGTCGCCGCAGGAGGTTACCACTCGCTGGCCCTCAGGGCCGACGGCACCGTCTGGGCCTGGGGCAACAACGCGCACGGCGCCATCGGCGACGGCACGCGAGGCAGCAGCCAGGACCGGCACGCGCCCGTGCAGGTGCAGCGGCTTGAGAACGTCGTCGCGATCGATGCTGCGAACGACCAGTCGCTGGCCCTGCGGGCCGACGGCACGGTCTGGGAATGGGGCAACAACGTCGACAACCCCGACGAGATGCCCGTCCCGGTGGCGTCGCTGAGGGACATCGTCGGCATCGATTGCAGCGAGGACCACAGCCTGGCCGTCACCGCCGGTGGGGCCGTCTGGGCCTGGGGCAGCAACTACTACGGTCAGCTCGGCGACGGCACGTGGTCGGGCAGCCGGTTCCCGCCGCAGCGGGTGCCCGATCTGTCCGGCATCGTCGCGGTGGCGGCCGCCGACCGCCATTCCCTGGCCCTGTCATCGAACGGTGACGTCTGGGCCTGGGGCCGCAACTCCGAAGGCCAGCTCGGAACCGGCGACACGGCGTCGTCACTCAGCCCCGCCCGAATCGGGACGCTTGCGGACGTCGTGGCCATCGACGCCGGATACGATCTCTCGCTGGCCCTGTGCTCGGATGGGACCATCCGTGCCTGGGGCGACAACGATTCGGGGCAACTCGGCGACGGCACGACCGAAGACCGGTCCACGCCGGTCCTGGTTCCGATGCTGACCGACACCACGGCCATCTCGGCCGGCAACCGGTTCGTCCTGGCCCTCGACAAGATGCGCTACACGTTGGACACCGAGGTGTCGCCGATCGCCTCCGGGCAGTTGACCGTCACGCTCGTGAAGAAGTACTACGAAGCCGGTGAGCCGGTCACGCTCGAAGCAACTCCGTCTGCTGGTTTCGTCCTGGACCATTGGGAGGAGCAGGGCAGCTCGTCGATTCCCGGCGGCGCCGGAAGCCCGGTCACGTTCAGCATCAACGAGGACGTGATCGTTACGGCTGTTTTCCAGCGCAACCAGTACGCGATTCACACCTCGGTATGGCCGCCCGACGCGGGCAGCGTCTCGCGGACGCCGGACAAACCGCTCTATGATCTCGGCGAAACCGTCACCGTCGAGGCTGCGGCCGCGCCGGGATGGGCCTTCGACCACTGGTCGGGCACGGGCTTTGACACCGGGAGCGGACCGGAGGCGTCGGTCGTCGTCGCGGGACACGTGATCGCCCGGGCCCACTTCGTCCGCACGGACGGCGCCGAGGGCATGAGCGTCTGGGCCTGGGGTAATAACAGCACCGGCCAGTTGGGCCGCGACGACATGGGCCAGAGCGCCGTGCCCGTCCTGGTGGCGGGACTCGACCACGTGGCCGGCGTCAACGCGGGCCTCAGGCGCACGGCCGCGGTGCTGGAAGACGGCTCCCTGTGGACCTGGGGTGACAACTACTACGGGCAACTCGGCGACGGAACGACCGAGACGCGCCGCGCGCCGGTCCCGGTGTCGGCTCTGAGCAACGTCATCGACGTGGACCTGGGCACGAACCACACGCTCGCGGTGACCGCCGACGGCACGGTGTGGGCCTGGGGCAGCAACGCTGATGGGAAGCTCGGCATCGGCGAGGCAGGCGGCAGCACGGCGACGCCGGTCCAGGTGCCGGGCCTGTCGGACATGGTGGCCGTCGAGGCGGGGAGCGCCTTCTCCGTCGCCCTCAAGGTGGACGGCACCGTGTGGACGTGGGGCGACAACGACTCGGGCCAGCTCGGCGACGGCACCGAGGAGCGCCGCCTGTCGCCCGTGCAGGTGGTCGACCTCCGGGACGTCACGGCCATCACGGCCGGGTCGGCTTTCGTCATGGCCCTGAAGGCCGACGGGTCGCTCTGGAGCTGGGGTTCGGACTACGATGACGCCCTGGGCACGGGGCTCGACAGGGACCGCAGCCGGCCGGAGCCGATCCCCGGCCTGCCGACCATCGTCCGGATGGCCGCCTACCAGCAGTTCGCCTATGCCCTCGACGCGAGCGGCCGCATCTGGTCGTGGGGTGACACGAACCGGGGCGTCCTCGGGCGCGAGGGTTCCAACAAGGTGCCCGGAATGATCACGTCGATCAAGGGCACCGCCGCCGTGTCGGCTGGGCAGTCGCACGGGCTGGCGCTGCAAACCGACGGCACGGTCTGGGCCTGGGGCTACGACTACTATGGCCAGCTCGGAGACGGGCAGGCGGACAGCAGCATCCGCACCGAGCCGCGACAGGTCGTCAACCTGGCGGGCGTCGTTGCCGCCGGGGCCGGCGAGGATCACTCGGTCGCCCTGGCCGGGAGGAAGTACACGCTGTCGGCGTCGGTGACGCCCGACCGGGCTGGCGCCGTCGCCGTGGATCCTGAGAAGGACTACTACGATCTCGGCGACGAGGTCGCGCTCCAGGCGACCGCCGAGCCGCGATTCGACTTCGTCGAGTGGACGGGCCTCGACGGCCTGACGGTCTCCGGCGGCGGCGAGGCCGTCACGGTCACCGTCACGCGCGACATCGAGGCCACGGCGGTCTTCGCGCAGTCGCGATACGTGGTCCACGCGCGGGCCTGGCCCCCCGAAGCGGGCGAGGCGACCGTCGCGCCCCTGAAGCCGCTCTACGACGCGGGCGACACGGTGACGCTGAGCGCCGCAGCCGCGCCCGGCTGGCACTTCGTCCGATGGAGCGGGACCGGCGTGCCCGAGGCCGACAGCGCGAGCCAGACGTTCGCCGTCTCGACCGACGTGGTGGGCGTGGCCTGCTTCGCCCGCGACGCCGGCGCAGAGGCCAAGGTGCTCTGGGCCTGGGGCCGGAACAGCTCCGGCCAGTTGGGCGTGCCGGCGACGAGCGACCCGCTGCGTCCGTTCCAGGTGCCGGGCATGAACAACGTCGTGGCCGTCTCCGGCCTCGGTGAGACCTCGGCGGCCATCCGCGGTGACCGAACCCTCTGGATGTGGGGCAACAACTCCGGCGGCAAGCTCGGCCGCGGAACCTGGCTTGACGATCACGAGCCTCAGCCCGCGCTCGGCCTGACCGACGTGGTCGACGTCTCCGTGGGCGGCGGGCACGTCGTGGCGCTGCAGGCCGACGGCACCGTCTGGACCTGGGGCATCAACACCTACGGCCAACTCGGTCTCGGCGACCAGGCGACCCTATACGCCCCGCAGCAGGTCCCCGGCCTGCGCGAGATCGTCGACGTCGCCGCCGGGGGCAGCCACACGCTGGCCGTCCAGGCCGACGGCACCGTCTGGGCCTGGGGCTACGGCAATAGCGGGCAGTGCGGTAACGACTACTCGCAGAACCGCCTGAGTCC
>Ga0272441_10016544_pt1 | contig 10181 bp, 11 predicted proteins | sample SSMProp6N_FD_193582 | JGI IMG/M metagenome (GOLD analysis project Ga0272441, IMG submission 193582) | Marine sediment archaeal communities from Little Sippewissett salt marsh, Falmouth, MA, United States - SSM-Prop-6N | ecosystem: Environmental > Aquatic > Marine > Wetlands > Sediment ... | reverse complement strand
GCGAAGGACTTCTCGGTCCTGCCCTCCTGACTGCCGTCGGCCGCGCCCGTCTTGATCCCGCCGGCGGAGCCGGCTGCGCTTTCTGAATCGGCACCGGAGCCGCCCATCTCCATCGGAGAAAAGTCGATTGCCGTCTTCCAGTCGGACTGTCCGTTGAGAAATTGACTGAAAATGTCCTTGACTGTCGCTGCATCCAGAGCCGAGCTCACGCTCTCGAACATACCACTGGAATCGCGGTACTGTACCAGCAGTCCCCCGTCCGATCCCGCGGTCTGCACGAATGAATCTCCTTCGCCCAGAATACAGAAATCATACTCCCGGCCGATCTTGTCGATCACCTGGTCAAGTTCCGCCTTTCCGGGATTCTGTGTAATCTTTCCGTCCGATCGTTCCAAATCCATGGTCGCCTCCGTATTTCTTTTGTTTGTATAATTGTACCCCCGGTTCATGCTTGGGGCAAGGAAGAAAAAAAAGCTGAGGCGCGTACGACTGCAGATTCCACAAGCTTTGCCCCACTACCCGAAGAACACCGGGTGGCCGGTCTCTGAGGATTCGTAGACTGCATCCAGGAGTTCGGCAACTACCAGGGCTTCACGCGCCTGGACGACCGGATTTTTTCCCTCGCGGAGACTCCCGATCCAGGATTCCATCTCCTTGAAGCCGGGGTCCAGTTCGTCAACGGCGTCAACGCGGGTGTCGTAGAGGGTGTGCTGAGCGACACCGTTGATGCGCAGTCCGTCTTTCATGTCGGCCCCGGCTCTGGTACCGCAGAGGGTAGCTTTCGCTTCTCCAATCTCCAGAGTGTTGAGGGCCCAGCTGCACTCGAGGATGATGGTGGCGCCGTCCTGCATCTGGATGAGGGCGAAGGCCGAGTCGTCGATATCGTATTCCCGGGTAGACTCTGGGGTCATCCGGAGCGGTATGTTTTCCTTGCGGCCGAAGAGGTTGTAGGCCTTGCCGACCACCATCCGCGGTTCGTAGTTGTTCATGAGCCAGAGGGTGAGGTCCAGTGCATGGGTACCGATGTCGATCAGGGCGCCGCCGCCCTGTTTTTCCCTGTCGAGAAAATCTCCCCAGGTCGGGATCCGCCTGCGCCGGACAGCATGGGCTTTGGCGAAATAGATATCTCCCAGGCCGCCTTCCGAACAGAGCTGCTTCAGGTATCGGGAATCTGCGCGAAAGCGGTTCTGATAGCTGATAGAAAGCATCTTCCCGTTTTTCTCAGCGGTCTCCACCATCTCTCTCGCGGCCCGGCTGTTGAGGGCCATCGGTTTTTCACACATGACGTGCTTGCCCGCCTCGAGGGCGGCAATCGATATGGCGGAATGACTTTCGTTGGAGGTGCAGATGTGCACAGCATCCAGGGAAGGGTCCTGAACGAGCTCTTCATAGGTATCGTACACCCGGGCGTCGCCGCTGCCGAAGCGCTCGGCGGCGGCGACCGCCTTGGATTTTGTCCGATTCTGAAAAGCGCATAGCTCCACGCCCTCTATCCGGGTCAGGCCGGCCATGTGCTTCGAGTTCGCTATCTTGCCGCAGCCGATAATTCCGATTCTGATAGTCTGATTCTTTTTAGACATTGTTATTCTCCTTGAGATTGCAGACTCTGCACTGATCAGCCCTTGACGGAGCCCATCAGCAGCCCCTTGATGATGAGGTTCATCAGCAGCATGTAGATGATCACCACCGGAAGGGTAGAGATCACCGCCCCGGCGCAGATCTGGTTCCAGGCGGCAACGGTGGTCCCCTTGAGATTCGAAACCGCCACGGTGACGGGTTGGGAATTGACACCCTGTGACAGGGTCAAACCGTACAGGAACTCGTTCCATATGTTGGTGAACTGGAAGATCATAACCACGGCGAAACCCGGCAGAGAGAGGGGCAGAAAAATGTTGGTGTAGATCTTCGGCACGTCGCAGCCGTCCACGACGGCGCTGTCGATCAGCTCGTCGGGTATGTTGTCGTAGTAGTTCCGGAACAGCATGGTGGTAATGGGTACCCCGTAGGCTACGTGGGTCAGCACCAGGGAAAAAATCGTGTTGTACAGTCCCGTCCTGCCCATGAAGAGTACCAGCGGGATGAGGATGGATTGAGGCGCGATGTAGAAACCTATGATGAGCACGAGGAAGAGGATATTTGACCCTTTGAAGTGGAACTTGCTGAAAATGTAGCCGGTTATGGATCCGACGAAGGACGAGATGAGGGTGGCCAGGACGGTCATGACAATGCTGTTGCGAAGGGAAGGCTTCAGACGCTCATACGCCTCCTCGTACGATTCGATAGTCGGTGATAATGGCAGCCGTACCGGCCCGTACTTGATCTCTTCGGTGGGTTTGAAGGAGGTGTTTACCAAAGCATAAATGGGAAAAAGGTATATCAGCACCAGAATGAAAAGGGGAATGTAGATCCATCGGAAACGCCGTTTTATGCTGCTCATGCCGTCTTCTCCTTTCCCTTTCTGATGGAGCTGATCAGCACCGGCAGAACGATGATGACCACCGAAAGCACGAACATGAATGTGCTTATTGCCGCCCCGATGCCGAAGCGGTTGTAGTTGAAGGTGACCCGGTACATGTAATTCGCCAGTACCTCAGAGGAGTAGGCCGGGCCGCCTCCCGTGAGCAGCCAGACGAAGTCGAATACCCTGAGAGAATACATGAGCAGAAGGAGCAATACCGTAAGAGTGGCGGGCCGCTGCAGGGGCAGAATAATGAGTGTGTATTTCTGAGTGAGGGTCACGCCGTCCACTTCAGCCGCGTCGAGCAGTGTCTCCGGGACCGAGGCGATACCGGAATAGTAGACCAGAGTAGCGAAGCCGGAGAACTGCCACACGTACACCAGAACAATCGAAGGCAGCGCCTGGGTTGTCGAAGTGAGCCACGGCTGCGCCAGGAAACCCATCCCTATTGATCGGAGGACCGTGTTGATCACCCCCTGGTTGGGCATGAACATCCAGCTCCACATAATCGCCGAAGCGACGAATGAGAAGGAGAGGGGGATCAGGTAGATGGTCCTGAAAACCCGCTGTCCCTTTACGCCGAGGTCGAGCAGGATAGCCGTGATCACTCCAAGAGGAATGGTGAGGCAGATGAACAATACCGCCAGGATCAGGGTCTGCTTTACCGCCCGGATAAAGACGGGATCATTCTGAAACAGTTCGCGGTAGTTGGCAAGGCCGGTGAAGACCCCCATCCGTCCGATGGTGCTCCAGTCGGTCAGGGAGACCTTGATGCTCCATGAGAGAAAGACGTAGACGAAGAGACCGACCAGCACACAGGCCGGGATAAGGAAGAGCGTGATATATAATCTGTTGCGCGTGTTGAGTATCATGAGCTACCTCGAAGCTCTCCTGTAGTATACCCGAAGGTGCCCGTATTGTGGGCACCTTCGGAAAAAATGTATGCTTTATTTTTAATAAGACTTATTTGAATATACCTTCGTATGCTGCTGCGTAGTCTGCGACGCCTTTGCTCACATCGGGATTCTCCATGAAGCCGCTGAGCATGCTTCCGAAAACGCCGAGGTATTCCTCGGGAGGCTGAGCGAAGATGGACTGCACGATTTTGGTATCCGGGTCCCGGAAGTCGGCCAGAATGTCGAGGGAAATTTCGTCGTACATGTCGGTCGGTGCATCCAGTCTCGGAGGGGTTGCGCCCTTGATCGGACAGAAAGCGGTCTCCGCTTCCGCGGTGGTCAGGAACTCGAGCCATTCCATCGTGATGTCGGGATGGGGAGCGTTTTTGCAGAGGCTGAAACCGTCGAAGTGAAGGGTGAAGTATCCGTCGGTACCGGGATTGGGAATGTAGTCGAAGTCCACCTTCGGTTCCCATCCGGCAGCGGTGAAGTGTCCCTTGGCCCAGTCGCCCATCGAGTAGAACACGCCTTCGTCGCGCATCAGAACATCGGCGGCCTGGTCCCAGGTGAGAGCGGAGTAGTCATTGTTGATGTATCCCTTCTCGATCAGGGCCTTGAGGAAGGTCAGCATCTCGCGGATGGCCGGATCTGTGGCCGGGTTCGCCTCGCCGTTGTAGAGCTTTGTAATGTATTCAGGTCCGCCGCTGGGGGCGCCGAGAATCATCTGTTCGGTAATCTGCCCGAGCCAGAACTGCTGTCCCGCGCCGGCGCCGATCACGAAGGGAACGTATCCGGCCTTCTTCGCCTTCTCACAGGCTGCCAGACATTCCTGAAAGCTGTTGAAGTCGAGATCTATACCGAGCTCATCAACGAGTTTCTTGTTGTACCAGAGGCAGTTGTTGCGCATGATGTTGAGAGGGACGGACACCTGGTTCCCGTCGACCTGCCCCATCTTCTTGACCATTTCCGGTACCGGAAAGTCTTCGAAGAGCTCATCTATGGGGGTCAGGACCTCGCCGAAGGAAGCGAGCATACCGGTGCCGTATGTGAGCTGAAAGGTGTCCGGCGAGTTACCCGCCATGACCATCGTCTTGATCTGACCTCTCATAACGCCGCCGCCTCCGCCGGACACGGGGTTCTCTATGATCTCGAGATCGGGGTGTTTTTCCAGAAATGCCGCGAAGAGAGCATCGATAGCCTCTTTTTCACCGCCGGCTGTCCACCAGTGGTAGACTATCATCTCATCCGCTTCAGCCTTTTCCTGTCCTCCACCGGCGAACAGTGGAAACGAGAGACACAGAAGCGCCGCTACAACCAGTACACACAGTTTTTTCATATTTTCCTCCAAATTTTTTACCCGCTATGCGGGAAATATTCCTTGTTTGAATCGACCGATTTACACCCCGATCGAGGGGGTGCTGCAGGCGTCATGAAGCCCGGCGATCACTCCCGGCCGGCAAGCCACTTGATGGTGTTCCGCCAGTAGGCAGCGTAGTCCTTCCATTCGATAAAGCCCGTTCCCCAGTGCTTGGACAGGTCGGATGCGAAGGCCATGGTTCGTCCCTTGCCGTAGTCGCCGACGATAATGAACGGGTTGTCATCCACAGTGGCCAGTACGCGCCCGTCTGATTTGGCCGAGATCTTGTTGTACCCGAGGAAGAGGGGCCACTCCGTGTCGATCCCCTTCAGTACGGGATGGTCCTTCTGAACTACGACCGGCTTGACGCCCTGGGGCTTTTCCACCCGGTCGTCGTACGGCAGCATATTCACCGGTAAAATCTCCTCGACCTGGGTATCGTGGTACCCCGGTATCCCACGGATTCCTTCGAAGCAGTTCCATCCGCCGCTCATGCAGAACCCGTTCCCCTGTGCGACGAAGTCGCGCAGGACGTCCAGCCGGTTCGGGCCCATCGGCACGGTGAACATATCGGGGTAGAGCTGTATGGTGTTCTTCCCGGTATCACTGAAGATAATCACGTCGTACTGTTTCATCTCTTCGACGGTTTTGGGGAATTCCGTCAGAGCTACGTGGTTCGGCATGTGAGTTGCTTCGATATCATCGAACTGTTTGAGGGCATCCATGAACCAGACGGCGAAGTTCTCATATCCGCCGAGGGGAACCATATCAAAACCCTTCACATGCAGTTTCAAAACGAACCATGTCTCCCCGACTAGTAAGACTTTGGTAGGTTGTGCCATTTTTTAACTCCTTTATACGATTTTTTTACTCAAATATATAAATAAATTATAATGTTAACGTAAACATTATGGTACAATGGTACCACACTACGGTGAGTTGTCAAGAGGGAATGAAATGGATTTTCTATGAAGCCGGGCCGGAGCCGGCGCAGAGGCCGCAGGAATCGCGGAGAACGACCTCCGCGTCGAGGATGACCCGGGATTCACGGGGCGTTTCCGAGTTTATCGAATCGATCAGTGCGTCCACCGCCAGGGAAGCGATATCGTGCATCGGCTGCCGCATGGTGGTTATCTTGGGAGTGGTGAATGAAGCCATCTCGATGTCGTCGATTCCCACCAGGGAGAGGTCTCGCGGAATGTCGACGTTGTGTTCGTAGGCTGCCTTGAGGAAACCGATTGCCATGTGGTCATTGGAGGCGATGACCGCCGTCGGAGGATTGGAGAGGCTCTTGAAGTAGAGAAAGGCTTCATACCCCGAGTGGGATGACCAGTCGCCGTTGAAGAGAAGCTGGTCTTCAACGAGGATGCTTCTCGTGCTGAGTGACTGTTTGTAACCCACCAGCCGGTGGGAGGCGTTCACTACGGAGAGATCTCCGGCGATGAATCCTATTCGGCGGTGGCCGAGAGAACAGAGGTAGTCGACAAAGTATTCGATTATCTTGAAGTTGTCGACGTCTACGTAGCTCAGGCAGGGCAGTTCACTGCGGGCGTGTATAAGGACAGCCGGAATGCAGTTGTCCGACAGGGCCTGCAACCTTGGATCATTGATCTGAGAACCGATGATGACCAGGCCGTCCACCTTCTTCTGCTTGTAGAGGAGGGTCAGGTCCCTTCCGTTCTGATGTTCGGCGGTCCCGATCAGCAGGTCGTAGTTCCGGGGACTGAGTGATTTCTCGATATTGTATATGAGCTGGGAAAAATAGGGTTCCGACAGGACGTAATCGATCTTCGGGAGCATCAGGCCGACGGTCATGGTCTTCCGGCTGTTCAGGGCCCGTGCGGCTGCATTGGGATAGTAGTTCAGGATTTCGATCGCCTGCTGGACCCGCTCCCTGGTTGCCGGTTTGACCTTCGGGTCGCCGTTCACAACCCTCGATACCGTCATCAGTGAAACATTCGCCATCCGTGCCACATCCTGCTGTGAAGCCATGCTCTATCCTTGCAATCGATTTATCTTATGCTATTACTTTACTGTTTTTCGGGAAAAGCTTCCAGACATCGGGATGAGAACGGCGGGATATTGTATTCCCGCCGCCGCGGGCGCCGAAACCCCGAGGCTGCTGGCGCCGGAATGGAAAAATCCCTTTGCACAACCAGCCTCTATCCGTCTATAATAGGTCAAGGAGTACGAAATGCTAAAGTTCATTGTCGGTATTGTTTTCGGCGCTCTCGCAATTGTTTTCATCCTGCAGAACGTGCAGATGGTGGAAGTCACGTTTCTCGCCTGGTCAATCTCCATGTCCCGCTCGATCCTCTTCTTTATCATGCTGCTGATAGGATTCGTACTGGGATGGGGAGTCGGAAGCTTCGGCCGCCGCCGGAAGAGATAGCCATGGCCATCCGTCTGATCATCACCGGCGGTACCTTCGACAAGCATTACGACGAGCTGAACGGGGAGCTCACCTTCAAGGACACCCACCTGCCGGAGATCCTGTCGGCCTCGCGGTGTACGGTCCCTTTCGAGGTCGAGATCAACCAGCTCATCGACAGTCTCGAGATGCAGCAGAAGCATCGTCTCAGGATCCTCGATTCCTGCTGCAGGTCCGCCCAGGACAGGATCATCATTACCCACGGCACCGACACCATGTGCGAGACTGCAGGGGTGGTGCGTGAAGCTGATCTGGGAAAAACGATCGTACTCACCGGAGCGATGATACCGTACGCGGTGAGCCGCTCGGACGCGGTGTTCAACTTCGGCTGCGCGGTGGCGGCAGTACAGCTGCTTCCCCCGGGTGTGTATATCGTGATGAACGGCCGTGTCTTCGACTCCGACAATGTGCGGAAGAACAAAAAGTCAGGTATATTCGAAGTCCTGCGCAGCTGAGAGGACCCGCCGACACACATCAGCCCCTGTACAGTTTCTCCAGGACATTCATATAATCTTCCGCGGTCATCGGACGGGGATTGTCCCGGTTACTGCCGTTGCGGGCGGAATTCCCGGCCAGTTCGCGGAGGTCCGACTCCTGGACCCCGAGGCTGCGGAAATCAGGCAGATTCACCTCTTCGGCGAGTGACCGGACTCTGTCCACTGCGAGACGGGCACCCTCCGCGTCATCCGTAAATATAAGATTCATGGCCCGTGCAATCCTGGCGTACCGTTCAACGGCGTATTCGAGGTTGTACTCCATCATGACCGGAAGAGCGATGGCGTTGCACGCCCCGTGGGGTGCATCGTATTTGCCCCCGAGGGCCTCGGCGATGCAGTGGACCCCCGCCACGTCGGAGTGGCTGAAGGCAATACCGGCTATCAGGCTGCCCAGGAGCATTCCCGCCCTGGCTTCGAGGTTTTCCGGTTCGAAGACTGCGGTTGTGAGATGGCGGTCAATCAGCTCGACGGCATGGAGCGCCGCCGCATCCGACAGGGGATTGGCATTCCTGGCGGTATAGGCTTCGATGGCGTGGGTGAGGGCATCCAGCCCGGTCGCCGCAGTCAGTGAAGCCGGTTTGGAGAGGGTGAGCAGGGGATCGATGAAGGCGGTCCTCGGTGCGATGGCCGGAGATTTGATGGTGAACTTGAAGTGTTCTTTGCTGTCGGTAATCACCGAGCTGAATGTCACCTCGCTTCCCGTACCGGCGGTGGTGGGTATGGTGTAGAGCGGGAGCGGGTTTTTCCCGATTCTTGAACTGTCTTCGTAGGAACGGACGGTTCCGCCCTGGGCTGCGACTACGCTCACCGCCTTGGCGCAGTCGATGGAACTTCCGCCGCCCATGGCAACGAGGGCATCCACCTTCAGGGTGACCGCCTGCTCGGCTGCGGCCTGCACGTTGTAGTCCTTTGGATTGGCCTCCACCTGATCGAAGATGTAGACGATGATGTGTCTGCGGGTAATATTTTCCACGATTTCGGCGGCAAAGCTCTGCTGCTTGATGCCCGGATCGGTGATCAGCAATACCGAATGAATCCCTGCATCTTCAAGCTCATCGGCGATCGAAGATGAAATCCCCTCGCCGTACCGGATAGCGGTGGGGAGGATATAATCGAATGGTGCGAAAAGCGATTTCATTGGTGTGACTCCTTTTTCCCAGAAAAAGAGACCGGAATGAGCGCCGGAAGCGTTTTGATCACCCGGCGGTACTGCGGTCTCTTCTCGAGGAGGTGTTTTTCCATCATGGGAATACTGATCTTAACGAACAGTAATGTCATTATCAGCGGGCAGAGAATAGTGTACAAAGGGGCTCGGGAAAGACCGGCGATCCACACGCCCCACCAGACCATCAGTTCTCCGAGGTAGTTGGGATGCCGTACCATCTGCCAGAGTCCGGTCTGAATTATTCCGTTCTTCCCGAACTCTGCACGGAACCTTCTCAGCTGTTCATCTGCGGCCAGCTCGACAACGGTCCCCGCCAGTATGACGAAGGATCCGAAAAAACCCGGCCAGGCAGTCCATGATGTCCCGGGTTCTCCGTAAACGCCGCCGATATGCCCGAAGAGAAAGGCTGCAGGCAGCAGGGCGATGAATACCACAATGGTGGGCAGAAAGTGAATGCCGAAAAGATCGACAATGACTTTCCATGTGCGGTAACGCTCCTTGAGCATCCTGTATCGCCAGTCTTCATCATGGATCCCTTTCCATCTCCGCAGGCAGTTGAAAGTCAGCCGGAAGCCCCACACAGACATCGCTGCGATGAAGAGCCAGCCGGCTGTACTCACCGGCTTCACAACTGATGTCGACGGATCATTCAAAGCCCAGTAGAGCAGAATAATAATTGGAGCGATGCTCCAATAGGCATCGTACATACTCGAATTTCTGCGCTGCAGGCTGGCAGCGAAGATGACCATGGTGGCGGCGCAATCAGCCCAGAATGCCGTCGCGATAATGCTGCCGGAATCACCGACAAGCGCTGCTGTTCCGTACGCTGCGAATCCGGCGGCTGAATAGACGATCAGCCAGGTGTAGAGGGCTTGAAGCTTTGTTTTTCCCATTACCACCCACTATACACGGGATGGCCGTCGTTTCCAAGGTATCTTACAGGTGGAGAGTGAACAGGGAAGAGAGAAGCCGCGCGAATACCTGCTTCCGCTCGATGCGGCTCAGAACACGCGAACGTCCACTACCTTGAAGGTAAGGTAGACTTCAATACCCGGCTCGAGCTCCATATCCATCAGAGAGCGCCGGGTTATTGCCGTGACGAAGGGGGCCCCCACATCAACTATCACCTTCGAAATCATTCCCGCGCTGGAGATCTCACTGAATGTACCCCGGAATGAGTTCCGGGTCCCGGTGTCGAGGGCGCTGAGGGGTTCATCCAGGAGGAGCGCCTCCGGTTCCATAATGAGGGCCCGGGCAATGGCGGCTCTCTGCTGCTCACCGCAGGATATATTTCGACCGATTTTACCGTGTCCCACCAGTTTATCGATGCGTCGGCCTGTCCCATGGCGATCTCCAGCATGACCTCGTTCATCGTTG
>Ga0272441_10016541_pt1 | contig 10182 bp, 21 predicted proteins | sample SSMProp6N_FD_193582 | JGI IMG/M metagenome (GOLD analysis project Ga0272441, IMG submission 193582) | Marine sediment archaeal communities from Little Sippewissett salt marsh, Falmouth, MA, United States - SSM-Prop-6N | ecosystem: Environmental > Aquatic > Marine > Wetlands > Sediment ... | reverse complement strand
AAAGTATTACCTTGTCATTCTGATAGAGTATATTGTTCTATAAAATGTGTAGGGATATCTAATAAAGGAAAACTTTCAGGAGATAATAATCCAGCTAAAAGAGAAGAAGTTAGAAAAAGGATGAGTGAATCACAAAGAAAGAGATTTGGATTAAAGAAGAAAAGATATTGTTTAGATTGTGGTAAAGAATTAACTGGACATTCTAATTGCATACGTTGCATAAAATGTAATCACAAATACTATAGTGGAATTAGACATTGGACCCATAAACCAGAATACTCTGGTAAGAATCATCCTTCTTATAAAGGAGGAAGGAAAAGAGATTATATATATTCAACACTATTTAATAAAGAAATTAAGAAACTTATATTTGCTAGAGATGATTATATTTGTCAAATCTGTGGTAAGCGAGGTGGAAAATTACATTGTCATCACATAGATTATAATAAATTTAACACATCTCTAGAAAATTTAATAACTCTCTGTAATTCGTGTCATACTAAAACAAATCATAATAGAATCGAATGGATGGAAAAATTTAATTATAAACATAAAGTCTATACAGCAGTTATAGGAAGATTCCAAGTACCAGAACCACATGAAGGTCACATAAAATTAATTAGAACACTTCTAAATGAAGGCAAAAATGTTAGTATATTATTAAGAGAATCTTCAATGGATTCTAAAAACCCATATGATTTCTATGAGAGGAGAGAAGGTATGGAAAAGATATTTAAGAAAGAAATATTAGAAGGAAGAGTTATAGTTGTTCCTATACCAGATATTGATGAAGTTATATATGGTAGAAATGTAGGATGGAAAGTAAGAGAAATTCGTCTAGATAAAGAGACTGAGAGTATATCAGCTACTAAAATAAGGGAGAACATGAAATGAATATACCAGATGAATATAAAGATAAAACATTTATAGCTAAACCCAACACTTGGTTTGATGAAGGTACTGAAGTATTTATGGTATCTTTTGCAGGAGAAGGTATAGCTGTTATGAAAGGATGGAAATCTGATCATGAAATATGGGGAAGAGATGGTCTTCAGAAGATAACAGGTTGGGATGAAGAAACCTGCAGTCTAGAAGAGTTTGAAATAATAGATGAAGCTTCAGATTATGAATTAATAGAAGAAGAAAATAAGAGACAAATGGGAGCAACTGGGGAAATTATATTAAGAAACATAAAAGTAGTTCAAAAAGATAATAAAGAAGAAATAAAAAACAAGATAATATATAAGTGATACAATGAAAGTTTGGATGTGGTATTGTGAACGATGCTCTAAATTCTTTAAGAAAGAACCATTAAAGCCTCTAAGATGTCCAGAATGTTGGACTGGAGACTTATTAATGGGCCCATATCACGTAGATGAAATAGAGTTCGATAACTATAAGAGATATAGAGATAAACATGAGCCAAGAGGAAAAAGGAAATAAACCTTATAAGATACATTCAACAGATTATAATTTAACATTTAGAGCTACACATCAAGAAGAAAGATTTCCTATAGCATATGCTTCAATAAAATTAGAGGAACAAAATGGACATTTGATAGGACATCTGGTAGGATTATTAAGACACCCAGACTATAACTTTGAAGGTCTATGTAGAGATCTTATAAAGAGAAGAATAGAAATATGTAAACATTTAGGATGTAAAGAGATACATACTAGAGTATATCCAGGAAGATTAGGTATAGTAGAAATCTATAAATCTTTAGACTTTAAAGAGATAGAACCAACATCTTATGGATATAGGAGATTCATATTACATGTCAAAGATAAAATTGACAGCTCCACTTGATATCACAGAGGAAATAAGTGGTATTGAGATTAAAGGAGTTTCTCAAGTAGATATATCAAATAATTATACTACAATGCAATCGATAGCTGGAGATAACTTTCCAGTAAAAGGTCCTACTCAAGTAAATGTAGTGCTAATGGGACAATTCAAAGAAGATACTCGATTTGATGTCATTTCAAATCCAGATTTATTTACATTAAAATTTATATTAAATGGAAGTTATTATCTATTAGAAAATGCATTCATACAATCATTTAATGCAGATGTAGAAGCACATGGCAATCCATGCTTTTGTGAGTTACATATAGGTGGCACTAATCTAATAGATGCAGATACAGATATAGAAGTTGAATTCAAAGATCAAACTCGAGATGTACCTGTAGATGCTTACGTAACAATCAAAGATAAATATAAAGAACCTATGGATATGTCATTTAGTGAATTTAAAAAAGCAATGGTAATTGAGGCATTATGAGTAATACATATGCACTATCTGGAGGGTCTTATACTACAACATCATTAAGTGGAGGTAACTTGACATATTATATTAAGTCAGCACAAATATCAGGTTTTGATCTTACTATGAGTCCAAGTGGTAGTTGGAATACAACAACTACATTCATAGGTGGAGCATGGAGCACATCTGCAGAAGAAGACCCAAAAGAAGTATTTAAGAAAGAGATTGAAGTTACCTTAAAAGATGGAACTGAAGTTACCTTAACATATGGAGAATTATACGAATTAAATAAAATGGGAATACAGCCAGAGAATATAGACTTTGATAAACTAAAAAAAGCTCTGGTTGTAATAAGAATATAAGGAGAAATATGATGAAATATTATACCAATTCTACCTGTGAGTCTTATAAAAGTACAACAGGTACATCAATAACATATGGAGATAATAGTACATATTATAAATACTATGATCATTATTATGACCCATATAAGAAATGGAAGCCCAGAAGATACAAACCAAAGAAAGAAGTAGATGAAGATTCTCTATTTGACATTATAGATACTGAATTGAATAAAGAAAAGACACCAGAAGAACTTATGAAAAAGGAATATGAGAAAATGACTTCAGATGGAAAAACAGTACAATTAACTCTAGGAGAAATCTACGAGTTAGACCAGATGGGTTATAGAGTAGAAGACATGACCTTTGAAGAACTAAAGAAAGCATTAGTTGTTATAAGGTTGTAATGTTTAAATGTTTATGTAAGAATATAGGTGATATATTATGAAAGAATTAACAGAATCAGCGATTCAACTATTAAAGGATAGATACTGTACACATGGAGAGGAACCAAAAGATATATTTCCAAGAATAGCAAAGGAAATAGCTAAGCATACACCAGGAAGAAATGGTAATACTAAACTAGAGAAAGAGTATCTAGAAATGATGCAAAACTTAGATTTTTTACCAAATTCACCCTGTATACGTAATGCTGGATATGGAAACATGAATAAGGCATGCTTTGTATTACCAGTAGAAGATTCAATAGCTGGTATTTATAGAGCACTCAAACAATCAGCACAAGTGTTTAAAATGGGTGGAGGAGTAGGATATAACTTCTCAGATTTAAGAGAGCAAGGAGCACCACTATCAGCAGGTGGTACATCTTCGGGTGTATTATCATTCATGAATATGTTTAATGCATCGACAGAAGCAGTTAAACAAGGTGGATTTAGACGTGGGGCATCTATGGGAGTATTAGATTATGACCATCCAGAAATAATTAGATTCATTCAAGAGAAGAGTAAACACAATAGATTAAATAACTTTAATGTATCTGTATTAGTAGATAATGACTTTATGAACAAAGTAGAAACTGATGATGATATATATTTAAAATCTAGATGGGACAGAAGAAGAACTACGGGTTCATTAAAAGCAAAAGACATATTTAATCTAATAATAACATATGCATGGGATAATGGAGATCCAGGATTACTATTCTTTGATAGGATAAATGAGGACAATCCAGAACATCCAGGTAAATCTATTAGAGCAACAAATCCATGTGGGGAAGTGCCTCTATTTCCATATGAGTCATGTTGTCTAGGTAGTATTAATCTAAGTAATTGTGTAAAAGATAATGATTTAGATTTAGAGAAGTTAGACTATCTAATAGAGAAAGGTACTAATTTCCTAATGGGCATGAACAAAAGCTCTCAATTTCCAATCAAAGAATGTTATGAAGCACAGAATAAATATTTTAGAATAGGATTAGGAGTAATGGGTTATGCTGATATGTTAATTAAAATGCATATTAAATATGACTCAGGAGAAGCTATGAAAGTTATAGATAAGATAGGAAGACATTTACAGAAAGCTAGTAGATATGCTCATCTATCAATAGCTACATTATCTATAGCTCCAACTGGTAGTCTAAGTATATTAGCTAATTGCTCTAGTAGTATAGAACCTATATTTGCCAAACAATATGAAAGACATGTAGTTGCTGGTACTTTTAAAGAAGGACGAGAAGAAAGTGAGTACTTAAGAACAGCACATGAAGTAACACCAGAGTGGCATTTAAAGACTCTAGCTAGATGGCAAAAGTGGATAGATAATGGTGTTAGTAAGACTATTAATTTATCACATAATGCAAGCCAAAGAGATGTATACGACATCTATATGAAGGCATGGAAAATGAAATGCAAAGGTGTTACCATCTTTAGAGATGGTTGTAGAGGAGACTCTGGGCAAGTATATAGAAGATTAACTTGTGATGGAGATAGTTGCTATTTATGAAAGAAAGTAAATACATTTCCATAGTAAAGGAATGCTTAGATGAAATGTATAGAAAGTCAGATCCACCTATAACTTGGGATGAATACTTCCACAGTTATGTAGATAGTAACATTCCAGGTTATCAATTTCATTATCTAGACGAAAAAGTCTGTAAAGAAATTTGGATGAGACACAAAAAGAGACTTCCTGAATATTGGCAGACATCATTTAGTATGGAAATAATGAATTTTGCTCCAACAAGCAAAAAAGGAAATGATAAGAAATGACAAAAAGTACATCTATAGAAAGAAGCATACAACTAGTAACTCCAAAAGTGCAAGTAAGTATATCTACCACATCTGGTAGAGATACATTAAAATCTTTAAAAAAGATGGCAGAGGACTTAGTGGATAAATATGATATTAAGTAATATTATTAATAAGGAGGAATTATTATCAATTGTCAACAATGTGGTGGCAGGACATATGTCACTAGATCAATATTTAAAAAGAATTTCGTTGTCAGATACAGAAAGTGTAAGAAATGTGGAAAAACTTTCAAAACACGAGAACTTCCCGATGCAGACTGGATATATAAAAGTCTGATAAAACAAATCAAAGATATAGTGGATGAGGTAAAGTTATGAAATTAACCCCACTCAGAAAGTGAGAGTGTATATATAGAAAAATTTAGACATGTTTTTTTCTACATATAGACACAAAAATGCCGAAAATGACGTAAAATGTACTTTATGACCTTAAACCCCTATACTAAGAGACCCACAAATAGGGTTTTAAGGTATCTATAAGGAGAAATGATATGGCTAAAGAAAAAATATGGTATTCAACTATATATGAAGAACATAATTATGGATTTTATATATCCAAATTTAAGAATAAGGAGTATCTAGGTTTTAAGCCTAAGAAAGGAAACACAATAGAAGTTAAAATAAGTAAACCATGTTTTGATGTTTTGAAGAAAGAATGGAAATAGGAGATACAAATGAGTAAAATTAAAATAGGAGATAAAGTAAGAGATAAAATAACAGGATTTGAAGGAACTGTTACAGCAGATATTAAATATATGTATGGATGTAGACAATTTCAGGTAACCCCTGATGTTGATGAAAATGGTAACCAAAGAAAACATGATTGGATAGATGAACCACAATTAAAATTGATTAAGAATAATGGCAAAAAGAAAGAAAAACCAACTTATGGTGGTATTAGAAGTCATCCCGATTAGAGAGGTATTAAAATGGATAGAGCAGAGAAATATATGTTGATATTAAAGTCTATCTTCCACGATAATGAAGATGTTATTAATAAGATAGATGCTTTAGTTCAGCTAAAGAGACCTGAAGTTCTTATGAGTCATGACGAGAAAGTTAGGTTTGAAGAAAATGCAGAAGAATGGTATGACAAAGGATGGATAATTTGGGTAAAACCAAAAACATACGAAACTAAAGAGGAAGACTCAGATGGCTCTGATAGAGAAGAAGATAACTAACTATTATCCATCTATGTTAGAGATAGCAGATTATAATCCAGATGAGGATATTATAGCTATCTTTGTAGGTACAGAGGATGATATACCACCTCAAGAAATATTCCAGGAAATAGCAGATGTATTAGAAGATTTACCTAATTGTAAAATATTAGTTATGCCTGGTATATTTAGACTATTATTATTAAAAGGAGTGAATAAGAATGGAAAATGAAAAATATGATGAATTGTTTCCAGATGAAGAAGATGTTGCTGGAACTAGTACTGCAGCATCAGTTACTTTAGTTAAAGACCAAAATGAAGTAACTTTAGAGGACGTATTGAAATGTCCTGCATGTGGAACAAAGTTTGAAAAGATAGATGAACATACATATAAATATGCATGCGATTGCATATCTAAAGATATAAGGGTATCGGTAGGATAAATGACAAAAGAAGATGACTTTTTTGAAATGATAAAGAAGATGATGGATCAGATAGATGATATGATAGAGGAAGAATTCTCTGGTGCAGTAATGAATAAAGATCAATATAGTTATAGGAAGAAACATTCTTATACAGATAATCTTATGGATATATTTGTAGATAATGGTAAGATATATATAACTGTAGACTTAACAGATATTAACGAAGAAGATTTAGAGATAGAAATGACTGAGACCCATCTAAGTTTATCTTTATTAGCAGATAAGAAAGTTCATAATAAATCATTTGATCTACCTAAGAAAGTAAACCCAAAAAGTATGAAGAAGACATTTGTTAGAGGTATTTTAGATATTGTAGTAGATATCAATGAAGAGGAGGAAGAAGATGAACATAATAGTGTCAGGTCTGGAAAGGTCAGGGACCTCTCTAGTGATGCAGATTCTTAAAGAAGGTGGATTTCCGATAGCATTTGATAGCTCTAGAAAAGCTGATATACATAATCCAAAAGGATACTTTGAACTAGAGGGTGGAAAGATAATTAAGGCTATAGAGAAAGGCAACTTTGAGTTTAATAAATATACAGATAAGGCTATTAAAGTCACTGCATATGGTATAGAATATCTACCTCGAGGGGATTATAAAGTTATATATATAGAAAGAGACCTAGATGAGATAATATTATCTATGGATAGAATGGCTAAAGATCCAGTTAACAGAGAAGAACTTAAAGAAGTTCTATATAAATTAAATGAGAATACTAAGGATTTAATGAATAAAAGTGAAGATATAGATGTTCTATATATAAAACATAGAAACCTATTAACAGATCCAGAAACAGAGGTAAGAAGAATCTCTAGATTTCTTGGTGGATTAAATATAGAGAAAGCATTAGAGATAATAGATCCTAAGTTATATAGGAATAGAGCATTTAAGACCAATAGAAGAATTACTACTGAACCATTAACAGAAGTAGAAGAAGAACTTATTAGAAAGAGATTAAAAGACTTGGGATATCTATGAAACCAGAAATCAGTATAGCTATAGTATCTTGTGACAGACCAAGATCTCTAAGGAAGGCTATACTATCTATCAAGAAGTTTGTAAAAGTACCTTATGAGATAGTAGTATTAGATGTAACAAAGAACTTCACTCAAGATGCTAACTTTGAATGGCATAAAAAACAAGTAGATAAATGGATAGAGAAAGATACTCCAGTTGGGATAGGAGAAGGCTATCAGATGGTAGCTGACTTATGCGACACAAAATATGTATTTCATATGGATGATGATATGTTCTTTAACGGACAAGATGTACTATCTGCAGAGTATGAATATATAAAAGAGAATCCAGATATAGGTATAGTTGGCTGTTGCTGGTACGACCATACATATGGAGAATACCGAGAAGCTGCTATGACTTGGCTCATAGGAGAGCATGAAGGTAAGAAATCCTTTAGGAAAGTACCTATACCTATGCAATATGCAAGAAGAGCAGGTGATGAGATGGATGTAGTAGAATCCTTTGAAGCACTACATGGGATGTTAATAAACAAAGAACTAGTCTATGACAAAGGAGCTAAATGGGATGCTAATCTCCCAGCTAAGGGAGATAGAGAAGCATTCTTTATGAATTGCTACAAAGCAGGAGTTAAGATACGAATACTAACTAATCAAATAATGCATCATGATATGACACCATACGAACATGGTAGTCAGACTCTTAAGTATCCAGGTAGAGAATCTAAAGAGTATTTCTATAAAGAATATGGTTTATGGCCATTAGAATATTGGGATAAGAATAGACCTAGAGTAAGTTCTGATGGCAGAAGACAAATGATAGAGTGTGAATAAATGAGTCTGATAGATGAATTTAAAGAAAGCAAAGTAAAAGAAATGAAAGGAGAAGTAGAAGAAATAGAGAGAATTGCTACATTCAAGTTATTTGGAGAGGTATATAATTTAATTCTAGAAAAAGATTTAATAAATGAACAGTGGAGTGTAGTAATAACAAATAAGGGAAGAACAAAAACTACTGAACTGATATGCCTAGATTATCTAGAAGCTTATGATGAATATTATAAATGTCTAGGAACTACAGACAGTTCGATAGTGTTTGTGTGATATAAATGATATTAGAAGCAATTGATTATATATTGACAGGAGCCTTTATATGGGTACTGATATTCCTATTACATGAGCTATGCCATATTAAGTCTCAAGGATTAGGAATGACAGGAACTATATGGGTTCATAAGAAGGGAATGACAGTATCCCCAGATCATGTACATAATAGTATATTATGTAGTATGGGAGGAGGAATACTTTCATCAATAATATGTTTTATAGCATTCTTCTTAATGCAAGATGTCCAGATGAAGTATGCTTTATTTACAATGGGTTGGATACAATTTGCATATGGTTTGTATGAAGGATGGATAGGTGTTAAAGGAAGATATTGGATTTATGGTACAGTAGGAATATTGTGTACGTTATTCTGGTTTTTAGTAATAAAATAGAGAGACTTATATGAGATGCGTAGTTACAGGTTGTTGTGGATTCATAGGTAGCAATCTAACAAGAGAATTACTTAAAGCGGGTCATGAAGTAGTAGGAATAGATAAGGTATTCGATGAGAAGAGATTACCATTTTATGATAAAAGCTTTAAGCCTTATCAATATAGTGTAAATAGAATTACTCGTAAGTTCATTTTTATATGGGATGATATAAATAATGTTAGGTCATACCATTATGAGTTTAATGATGTAGATGTAGTTTATCATCTAGCTGCATATACTCCAATAAGAGATGAAGATGTACATGACAATATCCATGATACTGTAAAAGGTACCTTTGCTATTTTAGATATGATTGTAGATAAAGAGATACCTAATCTAGTATTTGCATCAACTTCTTCAATATATGGTGATCAAGAATATAAACCAATAAAAGAAGATGAAGTAGGAATATATCCTATATCACATTATGCAGCAGGTAAAGTAGCCAATGAAGCTTATATACATAGTTATTGTAATCATAACAATTTTAAAGCTTGGATGTTTAGATTTGCTAATGTAACTGGTGCAGGTCAGAATAGAGGAGTCATATACGATTTATTAAAGAAACTTAAAGAGAATCCAAAAGAGGTAGAAGTTTTAGGAAACGGTAAACAATCAAAATCTTTCTTTGATGTATTGGATTGTGTTGATGCTCTAATTACTGTTCCAGCATTTGATGGAAATAAAAGCATAGTTGTGTATAATCTAGGAAACACCATGAACATAACTATTGGTGAATTAGCTAAAGTAGTTATAGATGAAGCTGGATATGATGCTAGAATTAAATATACTGGTGGAGATAGAGGATGGGTAGGAGATACTCCACATACTATATTAAATATAGATAAAGTATTAGCTACTGGATGGAAACCTAAATATACATGTGAACAAGCTATTAGAAGAACAGTAAGGTGGTTATTAGAAAATGATATGTTCAAAATGTAAAAAAGAAATTCCTTTTGGTAGATGGATTTATTCTCAAGGGAATATCTGTAAAGAATGTTATGAAAAAATAAATTAAAAGAGGCAAGAAAATGAATAGAATGGGTTTTAGAATTGGAATGAATAAATTAAAAAGGAAGTGAAAAAGAATGGAAAGATATTATAAAAAAGAAGTTTATTGGTGTGAAATTTTAGATAAGCCAT
>Ga0272441_10016539_pt1 | contig 10183 bp, 10 predicted proteins | sample SSMProp6N_FD_193582 | JGI IMG/M metagenome (GOLD analysis project Ga0272441, IMG submission 193582) | Marine sediment archaeal communities from Little Sippewissett salt marsh, Falmouth, MA, United States - SSM-Prop-6N | ecosystem: Environmental > Aquatic > Marine > Wetlands > Sediment ... | reverse complement strand
GCCTCGGTAACCGCGTGCCTGGACATGCAAAACCCAGGCCCATTCAAGCACAACACCCCCCGTTTGTCAAACTGAGGCCCCGGCAGCGGTCCACGTTTGTTTCGAAACGTTGTTTTCTTGACGCCGCGCGAGGTGCGGAGTTAACTTGATAGCGTTGATAGTCAACGACCACCTGCGGAGCAGGCGGTCGTTGCGCAGACGGAAGTGAGAATGCTCGAGGCAGGGCCTTTTGCACACAGCCACCACCAAACACGGCGGCTTGGAGTTGCTGGAGAAAACGGAATACGAAGGGGTGAGCGATGTCGAACAGACAGATCATACCGGCCGATCAGGTGCTTCCCGTCAAGCTCCATATCCTGCCGATCACGGGAAAACCCTTTTTCCCCGGGATCTTCACGCCCATGCTGATCGCCTCCGAGGCGGCCGTGGAAACGGTGGATCTCGCTCTTCAGGGGGACAGCTTCCTCGGGCTGCTTCTCACCAGGGAGCCCGACGTCGAGAAACCGTCTCCCGAGGATCTCTTCCAGGTCGGCACGGCAGCCAAGATCGTGAAGAAGATCAACCTGCCGGACGGCGGAGAAAACATCTTCGTTTCGACCCTGAAGCGGTTCAAGGTCAAGAAACTCATCAACGAGGATCCTCCCATCACGGCCGCCGTTCAGTACCTGGACGACGAGAGGGAGGACACCGATGAGGTCAAGGCCCTTACCCGGGCGCTCATCACGGAGATGAAGCAGATCTCGGAGGACAACCCTCTCTTCTCCGAGGAGATGCGGCTTAGCATGGTCAACATCGACCACCCGGGCAAGATCGCGGATTTCATTACCTCCATCCTGAACATCGAGCGCGGCGAGCAGCAGAAAATCCTGGAAACACTGAACATCCAGAAGCGCATGGAGAACGTGCTGATCTTCATCAAGAAGGAGCAGGAGCTGCTCAAGATCCAGAAGAAGATCCAGCAGCAGATCAACGAGAAGATCAGCAAGAGCCAGCGCGAGTACTTCCTCAAGGAGCAGCTCAAGGCCATCAAGGCGGAGCTGGGCATGCCCACCGACGCGAAGAGCCAGGAGTACCAGCGTCTGAAGGAGCAGTTTTCCAAGATGCAGCTCGAAGGAGAGGCGGCGAAGCAGGTGGAGCAGGAGCTGGAGAAGTTTTCCCTCATGGATCCCAACTCCTCCGAATTCATCGTGACCCGCAACTACCTGGAAACCATCGCCTCCCTTCCCTGGGACGATCCGCCCTCCGAGGAGATCGATCTGAAGATGGCCGCCAAGGTGCTGGACGCGGACCACTACGGTCTCCAGGACGTGAAGGACAGGATCCTGGAATACATGGCCGTGAGGAAACTGAAGCGGGACACCAAGGGATCTATCCTCTGCCTGGTCGGCCCTCCCGGCGTGGGCAAGACCTCGGTCGGAAAGTCCATTGCCCGGGCGCTGGACAAGAAGTTCTTCCGCTTCTCCGTGGGGGGCATGCGGGACGAGGCGGAGATCAAGGGCCACCGCCGCACCTACGTGGGTGCAATGCCCGGCAAGATCATCCAGGGTCTCAAGATCGTGGGCGCCAAGAACCCGGTCTTCATGATCGACGAGATCGACAAGCTGGGGGTTTCTTTCCAGGGGGATCCCTCCTCCGCGCTTCTGGAGGTGCTCGACCCGGAGCAGAACGTGGCGTTCCGCGACCACTACCTGGATCTGCCCTTCGACGTCTCCCAGATCCTCTTCATAACCACGGCCAACACGCTGGACACCATTCCCCGGCCGCTGCTGGACCGCATGGAGGTCATCCGGCTCTCCGGCTACATAGACGAAGAGAAGCTGGCCATAGCCCGCAAGTACCTGATCCCCAAGTCCCTGGAGAAAGCGGGCTTCAAGAAGAGCGATGTCAAGTACCCCGGGGCGACGCTGCTGGGGATTGCCCAAGACTATGCGCGGGAGGCGGGGCTTCGGGGCTATGAGAAGTACCTGGATCGGATCCACCGGAAGCTGGCGCGGCAGAGCGTCATGGAGGAAGTGAAGCTTCCCGTGTCCATCACGCCGGACAAGCTGCAGGAGTACCTGGGCAATCCCGTTTTCACGGAGGACGGCCGGCAGCGCATCGTCAAACCGGGCATGGCCATCGGGTTGGCCTGGACTCCTCTGGGCGGCGCCACGCTGGCCATAGAGGCCGTGGCCAACCCAGGCAAGGAAGGCTTCAAGCTTACGGGTCAGCTGGGCGACGTCATGCAGGAGTCGGCCAGCATCGCGTACACATACGTGCGTCAGATCGCCGGAAGGTTCGGGGTCGACAAGGAGTTCTTCGAGAACCACCAGATCCACCTGCACATCCCGGCCGGGGCCACCCCGAAAGACGGCCCCTCCGCCGGAATCACCATGGCCACCGCCCTGCTCTCCCTGGCCCGTGGCAAGAAGATCCGCTCGTCCCTGGCCATGACCGGCGAGCTCTCCCTGGTGGGCAGGATCCTGCCCATCGGCGGCCTGAAGGAAAAGACCATCGCGGCCAAGCGCAACAAGATCAAGACCATCATCATCCCGGCGCAGAACAAAAAGGATCTGGAGGAGATACCGGATCATATCAAGAAAGGCATAACCTTCCACCTGGCGGAGAACATGGAGGAGGTCACGGAGAGGATCTTCTGATCTCCTCCCGCAGTTCAATACACTTTCTGTGGTCTTCGCCGATTCTTGTTGCCTTTCGCCAAGATTGATGCTACATTATAGCACATATTGTGATAAGCAAGGAGACAGAAATGGGCAAGAGAGACATTTCATTTCCCTACCTCAGGCGCTTCAACGGCGTCATGGGGGGACTGCACCTGCTGCAGGGCGCCGCCATGCTGGTTTTAGGCCTGACGGTGGACCGCATCAACAGCTTTCGGCTTCCGTGGACGGTTTCGTTCCTCAAGTACGACGAGGTGGCCCAGCGGCTCGTGAGCCAGACGAACGAGATCGCCCGCATCCCGATAGGACCGATCGTTTCGGCGTTCCTCTTCCTCTCGGCCATAGCCCACTTCCTGGTGGTGCTGCCGCGAATCAACGCCTTCTACAACGACCGGCTGGAGAAGGGGATCAACTACTTCCGCTGGTACGAATACGCGCTCAGCTCCTCGGTCATGATCGTGCTCATCGCCATGTTCTTCGGCGTGTACAATCTGGGAAGCATCATTCTGATCTTCGCCATAAACGCCACCATGAACCTCTTCGGGCTGATGATGGAGCTGCACAACCAGACCACCGAAAAAACCCGCTGGAGCGCGTTCGTGTTCGGCACCTTTGCCGGCCTCGTGCCGTGGGCCATCATCCTGATGCACTTCCTGGGAAGCGGCGCGTTCAGCGAGATCCCGTGGTTCGTGTACGCGATCTTCGGAACGTACTTCATCTTCTTCAACCTTTTCCCCATCAACATGATCCTGCAGTACAAGAAGGTGGGGCCGTGGAAGAACTACCTGTTCGGCGAGCGCGGGTACGTCCTGCTCAGCCTCTTCGCCAAATCCATTCTGGCATGGCTGGTCTTCGCCGGAACCATGCAGCCGGCCTAACGCCTGCGTCGAGAACGCCGCGGCGCGGCCGCGAGAGGGCCGGCCCGTCGCGGTCCGACGCTGTCTCAAACATCTCTCTATAGGAGGAGAACCATGAAAAAGACGATTGTGATTGTGTTGCTGTTTCTGGCGGGGGTCCTGGCTTTCGCGGATCCGATCCTGAACCGGGAGGACTCGTGGTACAACGTGTCGCTGAGCTATGAGAACGGTTTCGTCAAAGTGCTGAGCCACAAGCTGCAGTTCGGCGATCCCGGCACGCTCTTCGACTACGTGACCCAGGGCGGCCAGGAGATCCTGTTCCCCTTCGAGCGCTTCACCGCGGATCTCCGGCTCTTCCGGCGGCACAACGTGACGCTGCTCTACCAGCCGCTCACCATCGAGACCCAGACCAAGCTCGAAGCGCCGATCACCATAGACGGAACGCTCTTCGACGGGAACGGGGGGGCTTACGAAAGCCTGGATCTCAAGTACGGCTTTCCCTTCTGGCGCGTGAGCTACCTGTACTTCCCCGTCAGGAGGGACAACGTGTGGCTCGGACTGGGCCTCTCGCTTCAGCTGCGGAACGCGTCCATCGTCTTCGCGGCTTCGGACGGATCGGCTCTCACCGTAAGCCAGAACCTGGGCCCGGTGCCCGTTTTGAAGCTTCGGGGAGGCTACCTGTTCGCGGGCGGCCTGTATCTCGAGACCGAGGTGGACGGTTTCTACGCGAGCTCCAGCTTCTTCAACGGCGCTGACTTCGAGTTCGAGGGCTCCATCCTGGACGCCAACGTGAGGGCCGGTTTCGCCCTGAAGGACTACCTCGACATCTTCGCGAACCTGAGATTTCTCGGCGGCACGGCCGCGGGGACCTCGGAGTACGACAAGGACTTCTGGACCGACGGCGTGGAGAAGTACTCCGACAACCGCCTGGCCACGCTGACCTTCACACTGGGAGCCACGCTGCGATAGGAAGCGCCGGGCGGGGCGCTCTTCCCGCTCTCGCACCGCGCTCCCCTGCAGCGTCAGTCGACGTTGCGGGTGTCGATGATGATGGTCACGGGGCCGTCATTCACCAGAGAGACCTCCATGCGGGCACCGAACTCACCGGTGCCCGCTTTTTTTCCGGTCTCACGGCTCATGGCCTGGACAAAGGCTTCGTAGAGGGGAACCGCGGTTTCCGGACGGGCGGCCCGGTTGTAGGAGGGGCGGTTTCCCTTCCTCACGCTACCGTACAGGGTGAACTGGCTGATGACCAGGACCTCGCCGCCCACGTCGGTAATGGAAAGATTCATCACCCCGTCCGGGTCGTCGAAGATCCTGAGGCGGCTTATCTTGGCCGCCAGCCAGTCGACGTCCTTCTGCGTGTCCTCCTCTTCCACGCCGAGAAGAACCAGGATCCCGCTCCCGATGCTGCTCTTGACCTCCCCGTCCACGGAGACGGAGGCTCGGGCCACCCGCTGTATCACGCTTCGCATGCCGCGACTATAGCCGCTGGGCTGCGGTTTGTCATGGGCATCTCGGCCGTTGACACGATCACCCCGGCCCCTGCTCTCCAGGCGGGACCCGTGGCGCTCGTGTCACCGGCAGGCAATCTGGAGAAGCTGAAGTACGCCTATCTCTGCGGCGCCCTGAACATCGCCCTCCACCAAAGGCACGTGCGTGCCCTGGAGGAGGAGCTCGACAGCCTGAGCCGTTTCGCCTTTGACGGCCTCATAGTCTCCGACATCCGGGCGGCTGCCATCGTCTCAAGAAGATTTCCGGAGGCCCCCCTGCACCTGAGCACCCAGGCCAACTGCGTCAACGCGGAGGCCGCGCCCAGATGCCGGGACATGGGTTTCCGGCGGATCATCCTGGGTCGCGAGCTCACCCTGGAAGAGATCGCCGCCGTCAGCGACAGGGTGGACGTGGAGCTCGAGGTTCCGACCCGGGAGGCGTACCATCGGTCGTACGTGAGCTGACGGGAGTCTCAGGCCGGGGTGCCGCGCCATCCCGGGCGTTTCCGACCCACTCGTCCTCCGATCGCATCGGCCCCGCCCTCCGCGATCCGTGTTGACCGGCCGAAATCGCCGGGGGTATACTCAGGCAGCGGCCGGAGTGGTGGAAGTGGTAGACACAGGGGACTTAAAATCCCCTGAACCCTAAGGTTCGTACGGGTTCAAGTCCCGTCTCCGGCAATGTAAATTGTTTCTGGACAAAGATTTGTCGATCCTCGGCTGTATGGCTGAGGTCGGCGAGTCGCCTCCAAAGCCTTTAACTGCAGCATGGGTCTAGCATTTCGGTCCAACTTGTCTGCGCTTGTTCTGGAGGGTGAATCTCGTGCGACACACCGGACTGCCCTTTTCTCTGTATCTCCGGGCACGCAAGAAGGGAACACCGACCATCTTATGTGCGTTTCCGCGGTCCCGATGGTGAGTGGCTTCCGGGCCGATCGTCGGGGCAAACGAGCCGCGACGCCGCCAGGCGTTGGGCCATGAAGGAGATCATGGACGGCAACATCGTCGTCCGGCAGCACGTCAAGTTCAGCGAATACGCCGACGGCTTCTTCGACTGGGAGGGAACGTACGTGAAGCGGGCTCGAACCCGGCAGCGGAAGACGAGCCGGAAACTCGGTCTGACCAACATGGGGCACACCCACGCCGACAAGATGAACGCATTCCTGAAGAACCACCTCATCCCGTACTTCGGAGACAAGCGTTTGTCGAGGTTCACCTCCGAGGATATCGAGCAGTGGATCGACTACATGCTGGAGACGCCCAGGCGTGAGCTCCCCGCCTACAAAGATTCGGAAGACGAACGCCGCTTGAGCCCGCGAACGATCAATCACATGCTCATCTGTCTTCGTCACGTGTTCGGACAGGCGAAGCGGGAGGGCCTCGTCGTGAAGAATCCCTGCACTGAGGTGGGGTTCACCATCGAGGACAGCTCGGAGCGGGGGGTGCTCACGCCGGAGGAGACCCTCAAGTTGATCGAGAGCCCGGGGAATTGGCCAAATCCTCGGGACTACCTCATCGCCAAGGTATCCGCTCTCACCGGCATGCGACAGATGGAAGTGGTAGCACTCAGGCGGAGGCACATACTCAAGGACACGAAGGTAGAGGAGTCGTGGGAGATGGGCTACGGCCTCAAGGAGCCGAAGAGCCGCGCCGGTAAGCGCCCGCTCCCGATTGCGCGGTCACTCCGGGAAGAGCTCCTCGAGTTCATGAAGAGCTCGCCCTTCAAGCGAGAGGACGACTTCGTCTTCTACTCCGCCGACCGGAGCAAGCCGTACACAAATAATCGCGGCATCCTCGACTCGTTCTACGACGCCCTCGAGGCGATCAAGATCTCCGAGGCCGAGCGGAAGGAACGGAATCTCGTCTTTCACAGTCTGCGGCACCATGCGAACACGTACCTGCGGCTGGCCGGCATTCCCGATTTCCTGATCCAGGCTTACATCGGGCATTCGAGCACGGCGATGACGGATCACTACACGCACATCCGTGACGAAGACTTCCAGCCGATCATCGATGCGCAGGAGCCGCTGTTGGCGAATAGGAAGGCGGGGTGAACGGGATAGCGTGGTTTGAAAATAGCCCGAATTGCATAGCATAGGTATGCAATAGGAGCGCTGGTCAAACCCGAGGCGATCTGAGTAGAGCGGCCAATACCGCTCCATATCGTCCGTAGAGAGTACTTGCGAATACCCCGGTGGGTCTTGCATCCATTGGCGCCGTATGCGTACCTGTGCGGTTCGCCGGGATCGGCGACCGGTGGGTTTGACGATTCAACGTGCTGGTACCAACGACGTTAGTAGCATGTCGTGTATCTATCACATCGAGCGCTAATGCCCAGGGGACGCCAGGTCGAAGATGTGCAACGAGAGCATCATTCACGCCGGTCCCTACAAATACAACTCGACGCAGTAGAAAATAACTGTCACCTACTGTATAATGAGTCGATTCGAAAGCAGATGCCGAAGTGCCGGTGTCGGGAGCAGCCATGTGAACGAGCCCAGCGAGGTCATGACGGTCGACGAGCTCGCGGCGTACCTGAAGATTCCGAAGTCAACCTTGTACAAGCTTGTCCGGGAGGGACAGATACCGAGTCAGAAGGTAGGTCGGCATTGGCGATTTCGGAAGGAGACGATCGATCGGTGGTTGGATCAGACTGACAGGGAGAAGTAGCGATGGCTGTCGTACGGGTCCCGGTTACAAGCGATGTACTCAAGTGGGCAGTAGAACGGTCTGGGATCGGTAGTGATCGACTATACCGTCTGTTCCCAAACTGGGACGCCTGGATCGAAGGTGCGAAGCATCCAACGCTGAAGCAGGTAGAGGGCGTCGCCAGAGCCACGCACACTCCGGTTGGTTTTTTCTACCTCCCAGAGCCTGCAAGGATAGACATGCCGATTCCCGACTTCAGAAGGATGGCAGGCGAGGAGCGCGGCGCGCCGTCGCCTGACCTTCTGGATGTCATCCATGCTTCTCAGCTCAGGCAGGCGTGGTATCGCGATCATGTCCGGAGCGAAAGCACCGCTCCATTGCCGTTCGTCGGTTCGTTGACCACTGATGACGGCGCCGTGGAAGCAGCCGCAAAGATACGAGCTTCACTTGACCTCTCCGCGGACGAGCGCAGGAGCGTCCACACCTTACTCCGACATGTTGCGAGTGCTTCGCGAGAGGATCGAAGATGCGGGGGTGCTGGTGTTCGTAACCGGAATCGCGGGCAGCGACACTCACAGAACACTCGATCCGGCTGAGTTTCGGGGCTTTGCCCTGGTCGATGAGTATGCACCGGTCGTGTTCGTCAACGGCGCGGATACCAAGGCAGCACAGATCTTCACGCTTATACACGAGTATGCCCACATTTGGCTTGGAAGCACCGCTCTGAGTGATGTTGGCCCGCTGCCCGCAGACAACGCGACGGAAGCGTGGTGCAATAGTGTGTCTGCCGAGGTGCTCGTCCCGATCGAACAACTTCGTGATCGGCGGCAACCGGGAGCAGAACTGCATCAAGAGGTAACGCAACTTGCACGCACCTTCAAGGTGAGCACCTTGGTGATTCTGCGCCGGCTCCTGGACGCGGGAATCCTTGACTATCGCACATACCACAACGCCTACGACGAGGAGCTCGAGCGCCTGCTGGGCGTAGAACCTCGACAAACCGGTTCGGGTGGAAACTTCTACAACAGCACGTTGGTGCGAACCGGACACCGCTTTGCTCGGGCCGTCCTGAGCAGCGCCTGGGAGGGGCGCACCTCGTTTACTGAAGCGATGAGGATGCTTGGAGTCAAAAGCATGGAGACCTTGCGGTAGATGAGCCACCGGCTGGCGGTGTACGAATAGATGGCATACTTGCTGGACACGAACGTCCTGATCACCGCGAAGAACCTGTACTACGGCATCGACTTCTGTCCCGGCTTCTGGAATTGGATTGAAACCAAGGGGACGGATGGCGTTGTCGGCAGCGTGAGTAAAGTCAAAGACAAGATCACTTCAGCAGACGATGACCTCGCAGACTGGGTCAAAACGCTTCCCCCGGAGTTCTTTCTCCAGCCGCTGCAATCGGACGTAGATGCGCTGCAACGGATCAGCAGTTGGGTGACAGGTGGCTCATACGACCAGGCGGCGGTCGCGCAGTTTCTCCAGATAGCAGGCTACTATCACTGCGCACAGGCTCTGGGAGGTGGACATACCGTCGTGACGCTGGAAACGCCCGCGGATGGAAGGCGAAGGGTCAAGATCCCGAGCGTCTGCCTCGCGATGGGCATTCCTTACATCAACACCTTTGACATGCTGCGACGAGAGCGAGTGCGGCTCGTTCTTCAATAGGGTCGCAGGAGCAGGGCTGATGAGCGACCATAATGCGCCAACCTATCACGGTCATCGTCAGAGATTACGCCAACGCTTCCTAAGATCCGGCCTTGTCGGCTTCCACGACTACGAGATCGTGGAGCTGATCCTGACACTGGCCATTCCTCGGAGCGACGTGAAGCAACCCGCAAAAGAACTCATCGCTCGATTCGGAAACCTTCGTGGCATTCTGGATGCGCCGCTTGACGCCCTGTCAGAAGTCAAGGGAATCGGCTCGGTTACGCCGGTCGCATTGAAGATCGTCAGAGAGGTGGCGGCCCTCTACCTGCAGCAGAATGCGGAAGGAGCCGAGCGGTTGGCCGACATGGCCGCGCTTGCCAACTTTCGGAGGATGCGAATCGGCGCCGCCGAGCGCTCCAGGGGATGTCAACTTCATGACCATCGCTTCTTTCGTCCTTTCAGAATAGTTGTTCATATCTCAAAGACTCCTTCTACCGCCCCGATTTTCCCCCAGGGGTACCCCTGGGGGAGCACCTAGACGCGACAACTATCCTGACATAGGGCGATGACTTGTCCACACCGTTTCGAACGCCTCGAATTGGCTCACGGCGTAGAGAAGCAGGAGGGCCTCTCGCTCGGCGTCAGTGAGTCGGAAGAGATTCTGTATACCTCGCGCCGCCTCTGTGAGCGGTTCCTCGGCGTGGCAGTCGCGTTTCGCGGATTGGTGGTATCCTTCGACGTGTTCCTGTAGTGCCTGCAAGACCTTCTCGTCCGTCTCGGGTCTTTCGGCCGCGAATGTCGTTACGAGTTGTGCGAGACTTGCAGCATCGCGGAATGAATCCGGATGGATATTCGTGGTGAGGTCGGCCATAAT
>Ga0272441_10016538_pt1 | contig 10183 bp, 10 predicted proteins | sample SSMProp6N_FD_193582 | JGI IMG/M metagenome (GOLD analysis project Ga0272441, IMG submission 193582) | Marine sediment archaeal communities from Little Sippewissett salt marsh, Falmouth, MA, United States - SSM-Prop-6N | ecosystem: Environmental > Aquatic > Marine > Wetlands > Sediment ... | reverse complement strand
GATGGCCGCCTACACGCAAAGCGGCTCGCTGCCCGAAGACAAAGCGGAACCCCCGGAGGGTGCGGTGCTGAAGAAATTTCTCGATCGTGCAAAAGAGGGCGATTACGCGGCGCTGCAGGCCTACGTGAATCCGCGGCCGAGCACCTCGCAGCTGCTGCAGCAGCTGCGCATGGAGATCCGCGATCGCTACCGCATCGCCACTACGGTGGGCTACGGTCCTCGTTTTCTGCATTCCACGGGCCAGCTGCACAAGGGGGACGGAGGAGCGGGGCTGTTTCTTCAGTTTACCGACACCACGGATCGTGACGCCGGGATTCCGGACACGGCGGGAGAGCAAGCCTCGGGGGCAAGTTTCGGCGTTTTGAAAACAGCCCAGGCCCTGGGAGACAAGCTGGCTCTGGCGGACAATCGACGCCGGGTGATCCGCATTCATTTGGGCTCGGATGTAGACGCCGCCCTGAAACAGCTACTGGCCGGTTTCCGGGAGTGCGGATGAGCGGTGAATCGGCAAGCCCCTCCCCGGGCGCTTTGAAAAAGCCCCCGGAAGCCACGATCGTTATTTTCGGGGCTTCCGGCGATCTGACGAGGCGCAAGCTGATCCCGGCGATCCACAGCCTGGCCTGCGAGGGGCTTCTGCCCGCCAAGAGCCGGGTGATTGGAATCGCGCGCAGCTCCATGAAAGACGCCGAGTTCCAGACCAACATCTACTCGGGCGTGGAGAGCTACGCGCGACTAAAGCCGCAGGTATGCAAATTCTGGCCGGATTTCCGAAACCGCATAACCTATATGTCGGGTGCCTATGACGATCCCAAGACCTACGTCGATCTGGCCGGGCGGCTGGCCGGTGAAAACGCACTGTTCTACCTGGCCACGCCTCCGAACCTGTATCCGGTGATCGTGGAACAAATCGGGCGGGCCGGGCTGAACCGCGGAGGGGAGGGGTTCCGCCGCATCGTGATCGAAAAGCCTTTCGGACGCGATCTGGCCGGCGCACGCAAGCTGAACGAGCAGGTTCACTCGGTCTTCCAGGAACGCCAGATCTTACGCATCGACCACTATCTGGGCAAGGAGACGGTGCAGAACATCCTCACCCTGCGTTTCGCCAATGCCATCTTCGAACCGTTGTGGAACCGGAATTTTATCGACCACGTGCAGATCACCGTGGCGGAACGCGTCGGCGTGGAGCACCGCGCCGGCTACTATGACAAGGCAGGCGTGCTGCGCGACATGTTCCAGAACCATCTGCTGCAACTGCTGGCGCTCACGGCCATGGAGCCGCCCTCGCTGTTCGAGGCGGAATCCCTGCGGGATGAGAAGGTCAAGGTGCTGCGGGCTCTCCGGCCCGGGGAGGAGAGAGTGCGCGGCCAGTATCGCGGCTACCGCGGGGAGCCGGGGGTGGCCGCGCACTCGAACACGCCGACCTATGCGGCGCTTCAGCTGTTCATCGACAACTGGCGCTGGCAGTCGGTGCCCTTCTACCTGCGATCCGGCAAGTCGATGGCCTTGAAGACCAGCGAAATCGCTATTCAGTTCAAGGGAGTTCCTCACCTGATGTTTCCCGCCGACGCGGAGCGCAGCATCACCCCGAACATCCTCTCGCTATGCATCCAGCCGGATGAGGGCGTGCACCTGCGCTTCGAGACCAAGCAGCCCGGGGCCGGGATGAGGACTCGCTCGGTGGATATGGACTTTCACTATGCGGAAGATTTCGGCCATGACGTGCTGCCCGAAGCCTACGAGCGGCTGCTCATGGACGCCATGCAGGGAGACGCCTCCCTGTTCGCCCGGGGGGACGAGATCGAGCTCTCCTGGGCGCTGATCGACGACATACTCGCCTCCTGGGACCGCCCGGATGCCCCCGCGCTCGCCGAATACGAGCCGGGCAGCTGGGGCCCGAAAGAGGCGGATGAAATACTCAATCGGCGCGGCAGGACGTGGTACCAGGACTGCGGAATGCACCACGCCGAGAGACGATAGAAAGGTTGCACGCATGAAGCGAAAGCGTTTTTTCGCCCCCTTATTGGGGATTCTGATAGTTGGCGCGATGCTGCCGGCCGGCTGCGTCTCGACCGGGCTTCGAAATTCCGAATCGGCGTTGAAGCGTCTGGCCAGGCGGAAGCCTGCGTCTGAGCTGGCGCCGGAAGAGGTGGTGCGCATTCAGGTGGAGGCGCTGAAGTACAACGACCAAAAAAACCGGGGAATCGAGATCGTGTACCGTTTCGCCTCTCCGGGCAACAGGAACAGCACGGGTCCTCTGTCCCGGTTCATCAGCATGATCTACAGCGAGGCCTATCGGCCTATGCTCAACCACACGAACGCGGAATACGGGCGCATAGAGGTGGCGGATGAGCAGGCGGGGCAGAGGGTGTCCATCACTACCGAAGACGGAACTCGGATCGTGTACGTGTTCGTTCTGTCCAAACAACAGGGAGAGGAATGCAACGGATGTTGGATGACCGACGCGGTGTTCATCGAATCGATACAGCAGCTCAAACAGACAGCCTGAGCGCCCCGGGCACGGCGGAGGTGACTCTGCGGGCGTTTCACGGGGACAAGGAGGTGTTCGCCAGCACCGGCAAGTGGCTTCATCCCCTGTTCGAGCTGGAGGAGTTCCTGGGCACCGCTCCGTACTCCCCCGAAACGCTGCGCCTGGAGGACAAGATCGTGGGCAAAGCGGCTGCCCTGCTGCAGGTGCGGCTGGGCATCCGCCGGGTCGATGCCGGCGTTCTGAGCGATCTGGGACGGGCCGTGTTCGAACGCTACGCGGTGTCGTTCTCGGCCGCTCGCATCGTGGAGCGCATCGAATGCCGCACCGAGACTCTGCTGGCCGAAATCGAGGATCCGGAAGAGGCGTATCGGCTGCTCAAGGCTCGGGCCGGACGTTGAGCTTGGCCCGACTACCGCCTCAGGTAGGAGAGCTTCTGCGGCAGAGGCAGGTTATTTCCGAAATCATCCTCTCCGTACCCCGTTTCGGCAAGCAGCTTGATATCCTGCAGTACCCTCTGATCCCCGGTGAACGCCACGGTTGTATCCATGACCACGTCGATCTTGCCCATGGTGAGCAGCTGGATCAGAGCCCGGGTAATGTACTCGGTGGTGGTCTCATCGGGCATTGGATCGATCTGATCGAGGGGAAGATTCCGTTCGTATAGCACAAGCTTGTTCTGGGAGAACAAGGCCTGGATTGCGCTGTGTGCCAGCCGTCGCATCAACTCCTCGCGCTGCTGTTGCCCGTTTTCCCCTTGGGAGCTACTTGCCGTTCCCGGCTGGCAGTGAAGCCCCAGGGCGTACACTTCAGCGCCGAGCCATCGTTTCTTACCCGCGTTGATCTTCTCGTTGGCGCGGAAAAGATCCAGGGTCACCCCCGCGTTGTAGGTCTCCCCGTTCAAATGCATCTGCACGTCGCTCCCGTAATGGCTGACGATCTTGGCGACCAGGGTGGAGGGGCGCACGTGAAATCCTCTGTAGCGCGGCGCCGGCACGGTGATACGGCCCTGGATTGCGTAGCGCTTGAGCATGTCGTGGCAAAGGCTGCGCGTACGGGTAATATAGCGGCTGGCGAATGCCACCGAGTAGTTGACCAGAACACTGAGCAGTCTGTTGGGATCGATCGGAGCCGGGCGGAGCCGGGCGGGCCGGCCGGCAAAACTCAAGATATGCCTTTCACAGTAGTGGGTGAACGCGGTCGCGGTTTCCAGCAAATGATAGATCACGGTGATGTGCCCGCGCAGCACGGGCAGGTCGTTGTCCAGGCTCTCCACGTTCGAATCAGAGATGTGCGTATCGTACAGTGACTGCAGGTTGTGAAATCTTTCCTCCAGATTGCGCAGCCGTTCCTCGCTGATCGGATCGGGGATCCAATCCGCGTAATGTTCGACCTGCTGATTCTGCACGGTATGCAGAAAGTTGCTCTGCTCGGCGAGGTTGAGGAACGCGGTGGCCAGGTACACCACCGTCTCCTCCGGAGAGGCGACCTTTTGCTTCTGGCGGTCCGAGGTCAGGCGACCGTCCAGGATATCTTCGCCAAAACTCTCAAAGAGGGGAATGTCGTCCGGAATGCGGATGTCCAGTCTCTGCGCCTGGCGGATCAGGGCCTCGGTACTCTCGATGAGAATCGAGCAGGTGAAGCTCAGCGCTTCGTGCGTGGCGGCGGTGAAGTCTTCGGTTATGCTCAGCAGGTGGTAGTTGGGCAGGAAGCGCAACATGTGGATCAGGATATTGCTGACATCGGCGAACAGCTTGATCGGCGCCACCGCTTCGCGCAGAGGATGCCAGCGTTTGTTGTTCTTGACCCCGTAGGCATCGAGGAACTCTTCGATCTTCGTGGCTTCGGAAAGCAGGTCGGCGAGCAGCGGCTGGGTAAAACACTTTTCGACCGAGGCGTTCTTCTTGACGTAGACGGCGAGTGTCATGAGCTCACCGATTCGGTGATTCAAAAGGGAACTGAACGCCTGGTCGGACAGGGAATGCTCGGCTATCATGGCGCTTCTATCACGGCTGTATAGAAGATAAAACGACAGCCTTGCTTTGTTCAACACATAAATACGGATATAATTCGGTGATGATCGTGAGCGCCAGCAGGAGAACGGATATCCCCGCGTTCTACGGGGACTGGCTTTTCGAGCGCATACGGCAGGGTTACGCCCTGGTGCGAAATCCCTTCAACTCACGCCTGGTGTACCGCGTGCCGATTTCCGCCGAGCGCACGCGCTGCATCGTATTCTGGACCAAGAATCCCGGCAGCCTGATCGGCCGCATCGAGGAGCTGGAAAGCTTCGGCATCCCCTTTTACTTCCTGTTCACGATCACGGGCTACGGACCGGAGCTGGAGCGGAACCTGCCGGACAAAGCGGAGCTGCTGCGTAGTTTCCTCTCTCTGTCCCGGCGGCTTGGTCCCGATCGGGTGGTATGGCGCTACGATCCGATCCTGTTTACCTCGACCTACACGCCCGCCGAGCATCTCCGGCTGTTCGGCGCTCTGGCCCAGCGTCTGTCCGGTTTTACCGGGCGCTGCATTCTCAGCTATCTGACGATGTACAACAAGTGCCGCCGAAATCTGGAGGGTTTTGATCGGATCGAGGTATCCCCGGCTGCCAGGAGGGAGACGATCGAGGCGCTGCAGGAGCTGGCCTCCGGGCACGGGATCGAGCTCAGCAGTTGTGCCTGTACCGAGCTGGCCGATTCGGGTGTGCCGGCGGGCAAGTGCGTCGATGATGGGTTGATCTCCCGTATTACGGCGCGGACGTTTTCCGGCAGGAAGGATCGCTCCCAGCGTGACTCATGCCTCTGCGTGGAGAGCGCGGATATCGGCGCCTACGATACCTGTCTGCATCACTGCCTGTACTGCTACGCCAACAGCAACTACGCTGCGGCGCAGCGGCGCCGGCGACTGCACGATCCGGAATCTCCGTTGTTGATCGGAAAACTCGGGCCGCAAGACCGGGTTATGGACAGGGGAAATCGAGGCAGTGGAGCTTAGGCGGTTACGGCGTTGTTGACGGCGATTGTTTTCTGGATCAGGCGCTGCAGCTTGTACAGCATGCCGCGGCGCAACTTTTCCTCGTTGCAGTTGCGGAAGTTGCAGTAAAACTCCTCTTTTTCCAACTCGCAGAGAATGCCGCGCTCGTCATAGTAATTCGACTGCTCCGGCTCCTGCAGACCGCCTTCGGATCCGAAGCGGCCCCAGTCCAGCCAGCCGATGGTCACGTTGTGCTCGGTACCGATATTGTCGATGCCTCGGTCCGTGAGACGGATCTTCACATAGTAGCGGCCGCCCGCATACCAGAAGGTTAGGATCCCCGCGCGCTTGTCTACAGCGTCGACCTCCACCTTCAATCCGGTCTGCTTGTTGAGCTTGGCCAGGCAGGATTTGATCAGCTCGAGCTTTTCCAGACCCTGCTCGAACTTGCCCTGGAGGGCCAACAGTTCATCCATTTCCATGATCCCGTCCTCCCCTGCTTATTATACCGATTGGGCGGCTTGGATCAATCGGGGTGTTGAGACAGACGGCGGCGCTTCCCGTGCGGAATCGACGCCGATTACAAAAATGAGAAATAGTGCGGTTGGATTGTATGGACGTATCCTGGAAATAGTTGCGGTCTTCGAGGAAAGGCGGATGAACCGAATCGGTGCACCCCTGGGCGTTTCGCCTAATACCTGTTTCTTCGCTGGAAGCTGCGAACCCGTTTGCGCTTCAACCTGCGGATCGCCTTCTTTTTTTTCTCCCGGCGCTCATCCGAGGGTTTGGTGTAGAACTGTTTGTTTTTAAACGCCCTGACGATTCCTTCGCGCTCCCTCATCCGCTTGAAGCGCTTCAATCCCTTTTCCAAACCCTCGTTTTCGTCAATGAAGATCTTTGCCACGATTCCTCCAAATTAAAAATTTCAGCACTCGGGGCTAAAACGCCCGTACCGATACCCGACACGCTGGCTAAAAAGGTATGAGTGCTGATCCGGCAACCCAGACATGAAAACAAAGGGAACGGACAGTCCCCTTCAGCGAAGCCAGAATACGTAGGCAAGTGCTGTGCGGTTTGAACAGCAGTAAATACCCGACCTGCTTTCTAACCTTCCGTACATATAGTAACCAGAAAAGCTCGTTCTGTACAGTTCTATCCGCCGTTTTCTTGACGATTTTCTTTTTGCGGTGCGGCAAATTGCTTTTCTGTTTCAGAATCAGTACATTTTGGGGGTGGTAGAACCCTTCCTTCGATCCCCTTTGCGTCTTCGGCAAAGGCGGCCCAGGCTGTGAATAAATCGAAGTGACCATACAATCGTGACCTGTAGTTGGAGGATACGAATGAAAAATAGAGCACCCGGCAAGATTGTGCTCTCCGTGCTCATCTTGGCGGCAGTTTCGGCCGTGGCGCTATACGCCGGCGGAGCCAAACAGAGTTCCGCGGTGGCTTCTGTAAACGGGGTATTGATCCCCAAGGCGTATCTGGAGCGCGAGATCAGGCGCTTCGAACAGCAGGCTCGCAGCCAGGGTCAAAACGTGGGCGAGACCCGGAAACAGGAGCTGAACCGGCAGGCTTTGGATACGCTTATTGACATGGAGCTGCTGTATCAGGAGAGCCAGAAGCGGGGCTTCCAGGTCTCCGAGGAGCGCATCCGGGAGCAGGTCGACAATTTGCGCAGCCAATTCGATGACGAGGAGGGATTCAGCGAGGCCCTCGAGCAGATCGGGATTACTCGGGAGGAGCTGAGCCTGGAGTTTACGCGCCAGCTTGCGATTCAGGACATGATTGACGGCGATATCGGCCCCTCGGTTGGAGTGACCGAACAGGAATCGAAGGGATTCTACGAAGGCAATCCCGATTATTTCTTCGCGCCGGAGCAGGTGCGTGCCCGCCATATTCTCATCCAGGTAAGCCCGGACGCCGGGGAGGAGGAAAAATCCGCGGCCAGGACCCGCATGCAGGATCTCAGGGATCGGATCGCGGCGGGAGAGGATTTCGGGGAGCTCGCCTCGCAGTACTCCGAGGACGGAAGCGGAGCCTACGGAGGCGATCTGGGGTATTTCCAAAGGGAACAGATGGTCAAACCGTTTGCCGACGCGGCCTTTTCCCTGAAGATCGGGCAGTTGAGCGAGATCGTTGCCACCGAATACGGCCTGCATCTGATCGAGGTCACCGACAGGAAAGAGCAGTCGGTGGTTCCCTTTGAGCAGGTCCAGGCGCAGATCGTTGAGTATCTGCATCGGGAGAAGGTGATGGTGGCGATCGAGGATCTGGCCGCGCAGCTGCGCAATCAGGCGCAGATCGAGGAATACCCTCCTGCGGAGGGGTAGGAGACACAATGCAAGTTGAAAAAAATCGAGTGGTCGCAATCGACTACACATTGAAAGACGAAAGCGGACGCATAATCGACACATCCGAGGATCGCGAGCCCCTGTCCTACATCCAGGGCATCGGTAATTTGATTCCGGGTGTGGAGAGTGCCCTTGAGGGAAAAAGCTTGGGCGAACGCGTGGAGGGTACGGTGGCGCCGGAGAGCGGATGCGGAATACGCGATGACTCGCTGGTGCTGTCCATCGAACGATCGCACTTTTCCCAAGTTGAGGATCTAGAGGAGGGGCTTCGTTTCCGTATGGATACGCCCGACGGTCCCGCCGTCTTCACGGTGGTCAAAGTTGAGGAGTCCGGGGTTCTCGTGGACGGACTGAACTTTGATATCATGATCAAATCGATACGTGAAGCCAGCGCTCAGGAGCTGGAGCACGGGCACGTACATTCGTAGAGGGGGATCCAGTAGAATGAAGTTTAGCGAGCTCGACATCCAGGCGCCGATTCTAAAAGCTCTTGATGCCATGGGGTATGAGGAACTCACCCCCATCCAGGAATTGACCTTTCCGCATATTCTGGCCGGAAAGGATTTGTTGGCCACGGCCGAGACAGGCAGCGGCAAAACCAGTGCCTGCGGCATCCCCCTCGTACAGCGCATCGACCCCACGCTGAAAGCGATCCAGGCTCTGATTCTGGTGCCAACGCGGGAGCTGGCCCTGCAGTATACCGAGGAGATCGGCCGCATCGCCCACTACCTGAACGTAGCCCCCTTCGCCGTGTACGGCGGTTTCGATATGGATGTGCAGAAGGCCAAGCTGCAGGATGTGGTTCATATCCTGGTGGCCACACCGGGGCGGTTGATCGATTTCCTCTACAGCGGCAAGATCTCACTGTCCGAGGTGCAGACCTTCGTGCTCGATGAGGCCGACGAGATGCTCAAGGAGGGTTTTCTGGAGGATATCGAGTTCGTGTTCTCCTGTCTGATTCACGATCACCAGACCCTGCTGTTTTCCGCCACCATGCCTTCGGATATCAACAGGCTGGCGGACAAGTACCTGAACGATCCGATTCGGGTGCGGCTGAACCGGGAGCAGGTATCTCCTCAATCATTGGTGCATCAGTTCGAGTTCGTATCCCAGGAGGCCCGTCTGTCGAACTTGCAGAACAAGATGAAGGGGGATGCCATCAAGCAGGCGATCATCTTCTGCAACTCACGGGCGAACGCCGAAAGGTTGTACGGGAAGCTTAGGGATAAATATCAGCGTGTGGAGATGGTTCATGGAGGCATGGAGCAGCAGAAGCGCAGCTCCGTAATCCGCCGCCTGCGCGATCTGCGCGTCCGCTTCATGATCGCTACGGATCTGGCCGGTCGTGGCCTGGACTTCACGCACGTGAGCCACGTGATCAACTACGATTTTCCACGCAGCCCCGTTACCTATACGCACCGAACCGGACGGGCCGGGCGCATGGGCCGGGAGGGAACCGCCGTCACGCTGGTTACCAATCGGGATCTGGGATCGGTCAAGCGCTTGATCTCAGCCAACAACCTGTCGTCTCCACAGTGGATCGGAGGCGCGCCCGATCTTTCGCATTCGGGTAGCAGAAAACCGAGGACTCGGAGCGGCGGCTACAGGGGGCGCCGGCCCAGGGTCTCGAAAGCTTAGAAATAGCCGGATCGTTCCGGCGGCTCAGCCGATAATCTCCTGCAGGGACCCGTACACGTGCCCGTCTCCGGGCAGCCGGATGTTCCAATTGGCCGTGTTGGAGGCCGGGTGCACCACCCGGCTCAAGGTGGGAAGGTTGCGAGGCAGCGAAGCGAAGCGCTTATCCTCCTCCCGGAAGGCCACGAAGGTGAAAATCCGCTGCAAATCCTTGGATCCCATCACCGTGCCCAGGTGCAGGCGCTTGTTCTCTCTTTGGACCTTGGGGAACTTCTTGTTGATCAGGGATATGAGAATAAACGATTTGATGTGATCCTGGCGGGCAAGCAGCTTTACGAGCTCCGGCTCCGGTTCCACGCACACATAGATCCAGATATTGTTCTGCGGGTACATCAAGGCGAAATCAAAAGCCAGCTGCCGGTACACGTCCTTGACTACGGCGGGCACCGGTTCCTTTTCTTGCGCGTACCACCACCACGGGACTACCGGCCGATCTTTGGTGGCCTCGGCTACGTGACAGAACTCGGTGTCGGGGCGAAATCCCTTCTTGGGCAGCTTGCCGTCCCATGCTTTGGGATTCGTATTGGCGATGATCTTGATCTTGGCCAGGGTTTTGTAGGGATCTTCGCCGATCTGGTGGGAGAGAAGGTAGGCTTTCAGGTGAGCGTAGAATTTCTTGTCCATTTGGATCGCATTAGACTCCGTTTTGTTTTTTCTCTTCAATTGTACAGTGCCCGGC
>Ga0272441_10016537_pt1 | contig 10183 bp, 2 predicted proteins | sample SSMProp6N_FD_193582 | JGI IMG/M metagenome (GOLD analysis project Ga0272441, IMG submission 193582) | Marine sediment archaeal communities from Little Sippewissett salt marsh, Falmouth, MA, United States - SSM-Prop-6N | ecosystem: Environmental > Aquatic > Marine > Wetlands > Sediment ... | reverse complement strand
AAGGCGCCGCCTCACGCCAACAGATCGCCCGCGCCATGGGACTGAGTGTCCGCACCGTGGATGCGCATCTCAGGAATCTGGTCCGCAAACTGGGCGTTCCCGGCGTGCCGGAACTTCGGCTGCTGGCCGCCGGCGGCATCCCGCTCCGTCCAGAGAATCCTGAGGAATAGCGTCCGGTCGCCTCTCCTTTCCGACGCCCGCCACAGAACACGCCCCTCCGTCCTTCCTCCGTAGGCAACTCTACCTATTCGCAAATAGGTACCTTTCTCTATCGCCGTCTGTCCCGTGTTGGCGGAGAATAAGATCAGAGGCCACTGGACTTGACGCGCTGTCAGCGTGAAGAGGGAGTATGACATCACTACGATGTCCGGGAAGAGCGAACATGATCGACATCCTCGTAGTAGATGACCATCCGGTCGTTGGGGAAGGCATCAAAATATGCCTGGCCGGCGAACCGGACATGCGCATTTGCGGTGTGGTGAAGACAGAGGAAGGCCTGTGGCGGGCTGTTGCAGAAGCCCGGCCCGACCTCGTGATCATGGACGTTTGGTTGGGGCCGAGCGACGGGTTGCTGCTGACGGAGAGCATGCGTTGGCGTTATCCGGAGGTTCCGGTGCTGGTCTACTCGATGGCGAACAGCGTGGAGTATGTGCACCGCGCTCTGACCTTTGGCGCGCGCGGCTATGTCACCAAGGATCGCGCCGTGGAGGAGCTCGTTCCGGCCATACGCCACATTCTCGCCGGGCATACCTACGTGAGTGAGCCGCTCGAGCGGGTGCTTGCCGAGCATGGCTTGTCCGGGGGCCGGACGGTCTCTCCCCCAAAGGGGTTTGAACAAGGGCGTGGGCCGACACGCGGGTAGTCCTTCTTCTTCATTTCTGTTTCCAGTGCCACCCGTCGCGCGAGTCTGTGCGCTCCGCGAGCGGCTGGCTGCCATTCGGCGAGCTGTCAACACCAATGCCTGCGTTTTGCCGCTCCTTGTTCCTGCAGCGCCCCTGCCCTGCCGCGTAATGGATTTCCGTTACAGGCTGTAACGGGATTCCTGTACAGGCTTTGTAACGGGTTCGCCGGACATACAGGCTGTTCTCTCCGTGTCATCATAGACGCGTTTGTCTGGCAGAAGAGGTGGCGTCCGGCCCGAAAGATTCTTCGTCAAGAAACAATCAGGAGAGTAATGGAAATGAAGAAGACACTACTGATGGTCGGCCTTGTTTGCGTGGTGCATACGAGCGCGCATGCCTGGCGCGCATACAATGATCTGGCGTGGACGAACACGCAGACCAGCGTGAACATCACCACCTATACGCGTGAGCAGGGCGGATCGCTCACCAACTATGACACGGGCGAGGCGTTGTCTGTCACACTCGACGTTACAGGCGGTGGCGGGCCCTATCTGCATCAAGGCACAAACGCCAATGCTGGAACGGATGCTGACGCCGTCTTCGGCGGCATCGTGAACTGTGGTGGCGTGATCAGCTACTCGACGAACACGGATTTGGTGTTGACCTTCAGCAATCTCAACTCAAGCCTGACCTACAGCATTGCCGTGTTCGGCAATCGGCATCAGGCGAGCTACACCACACGGACCACGACCAACATTATCACCGGCGCCGACAGCTTCACCAACCTGAGCACTGCTGGGGCGACGATTGCCACGACCACAGTCGCCAACGACACCACAGTGATAGTCAACGGGTATAACACAGTTAACGGCTATGTCGCGCGTTATTCCCGAGTCGACCCGGGCGCAGATGGGGTCGTGGCAATCACGATACCGAAAGGAACCGATGGCCAGGATGCGCAGAAGTACTATGCGAATGCAGTGATGATCGAGACCGAGACATCGACCGGGACCGTGTTGGAGTTGTCGCAGTTGGAGATCCACAACTGGATTCTGGGCCTCACCGGCTTGGGGATGCTTCTGTGTGGATGTCTGCTCGTGGGGCCGGGCAACAAGCGCGTCCGAGCGAAACTGCCTCCTGCGGGGTCACGTTCTGCTCGATCATCTTCAAGATACAGGCGAATCCCGGGGCTGTTCGTTGTTGTGGGGTTCTTGATCCTAGGGGTTAGTGTTCCGGCAGGAGAAGTGATGGGACCTGTCGGGGTGTTGAGGCTGGAGGTGGCGGACAGCACAGAGACGCCGCGGGCACTGGTGTCACTGCCATTCCACGCGCTGGGCCAAGCCACGTTTGGGGAAGTCCTCGGAGATCAGGTGAACGGCGTGGGGCTGGGGCCCGGGGATAGGATTCTGAAATGGAACCGAGTCGAACAGCAATACGATCAATTCACTTTGGGCAAAGACAGCAAATGGTCTGACAAGGACGGCTTGGCGACAACACTCGATTTGGGTCCCGGCGAGGGCTTTTGGGTGGAACTGCGGCAGAGTGCTGGCGCAGGCAGAGATCTATACTTGATGGGAGAGGTGGTGCTCTCGGATTCTGAAGTGCAGTTCCTCTATCCAGGCTTGAGTCTCTTTGGTCATGCGTTTGCGACGCCCACATCCCTGAACGATGAATCTGGGTTGGCAGAAGACGGAGCCAGCGATGGCCTAACACCTGAATCCGCAGACAAAGTCATTGAAGCAGACGGCCATGCCTACTACTGGCTCAGCGACGTGGCCCCAGGGCCAGTGTGGAAGGACTCCGACGGCGAAGAGGCAAAGATGGCCTTGGAGCCAGGCGAGTCGTACTGGTATTGGCGCAAGGACATCGACGTCTTGGCCTGGCAGGCCTTTCGTCCCTACGCGGACGTCTTCGCGTCCAGCAACGTTCCTCCGTATATCACCTCAATCGCAGTGGATAGAGACCGGTCCGAGGTGGTCTTGACTGTTGTCTGCGCAGGCGCTCAAGGCGAGACGCTCGATGTTCTGTACAAGGACATGACCCCAGAGCAAGTCTTTGTGAGTCACAAGGGCTGGGCAATAGCTGAGAAAGCCATCGCTGTTGCAGGAGAGACGCAATTGGAATGGCGAGACAAAGGCAGCAGGGGACGACAGAGCATCGACAAGGTTCACGGTCGATTCTATCTGGTTGGCCGCGGCGACATCGATCTGGATTTGAATGGCGTCGGCGATTTTCGGCAGCGTTTTGTTTTTGGTGAGGAGCCTGTATCGGCACAGGCAGGTTCTGGAGAGGATGCGGACGGTGCGTTGGCGGATTTGGCGGTCATAGGACTTGGTCTTGGCGGAGGCGGCCCGCCGATGGGTCCGCTTGGCGGTGGCGGCGGCGGAGCCACGAATTTTGCGGCGTACAACGATCTGGGATGGGAGGCAGGAGAACTCACGAACAACATCACTCTCTACAACCACGTCAACAGCACCAACGGGCTTCTGGTGGACTATAGCACTGGCACAGAGCTTGACGTTGAGGTCCATCTGAGAAAGGTGAACGTAGGGACGCCGACCACTCAGTCTATCGGCGATAATCATCCAGATGCAGGCAGCGACGCGCACGACGTGTTCGACGGAATCGTCGATTGCGACACTTCCACACGTTGGACCAACGGCACTCTGGAGATCTTCTTCACAGGCCTGGACAACAATACGCGATACGAATTCGTAATGTTCGGCAACCGCAGCAAGTATGCCGACCGTCTCATGGACGTTGTGATCTCAGATGTGGGAACTTATCGGAACGAAAGCTCAGACAGCGCCACGGTCTGGACAGCAGACAGGTACAAGGACACAGGGCGTATCGCTGCGACCAACGATGTCGGGTATGTATGGAAGTACACGCAGATCGACCCTGATGGGGACGGCGATCTCCTCATTTCCGTAACCCGCAGCGGAGCAAGCGGCTACATCAACGCGTTCATGCTCAAGACCGTAGCAAGCGACGGAATCTACAGTCTGGACACGCGCGTGAGCACTGGCATGGACGATGTCGAAGAAGCGAGCAATGGTTCGATCTACACGAACAGCACCGACCTTGAATTGATCCGCGACACCTCGGATCAGACGGTCGGGATTCGGTTTTCCAGTGTGGGCGTTCCGGCAGGAGCCAATATCGCCAGCGCTCTGATCCAGTTCAAGACAGACGAGACAAGCTCGACAAACACGACGCTGACAATAGCGGCACAGGCCACGAATGATGCACCGGCCTTCACCACGGGCACCAGCAATGTGACAACCCGCACGCAGACGAGTGACTCTGTACTGTGGGAGCCTTCAGCTTGGAGCACGGAGGGAGAGAGCGCTGAGGACCAATGCACAGAAGACATAGCCCGTGTGATCCAGGAAGTCGTGGATCTGGACGGGTGGCAGAGCAGCAATGCAGTAGCGATCATCATCAGTGGAGGCGGGAAGCGCATTGCCGAATCCTATGAAGGGGATGCCGACGGCGCACCGCTTCTGCACGTCGAGTACAGCCTAGACACGACGATCTCCTTTCAAGACGGAGTGTATCCGGACGCGTCGTATGCCGGCACGCGAGACACAATGCTTGCCGCGGACAACCCAACAGTGAACTACGGAACCACAAACTCGCTCGGAGCAGACGGCAGCCCGGATGAGGGCATACTGCTGCAATGGGACCTGAGCGACGTTCCCTCCAATGCGATCGTGACAGAGGCGTCGATCATTCTGCAGATCGAGGATCCGACCGCAGCCGGCACTGACTATGAGTTCTACGGCATGAAGCGCGCGTGGGCGGAAACCGTTGCGACCTGGAACATTGCAGATACCGGTGTTTCCTGGGGATCGGCGGGAGCGCAGGGCTCGTCTGATCGCCGCTCGACTCAAGTGGGCTCCTTCAGCCCGACAAATACCGGCTCATGGACCATAGATCTCAACGATGAGGGCGTCGCGTTGGTACAGGCCTGGATCGAGGATTCCTCGGCGAACCACGGTATCCTCATTGAGGACTATGACAATGCCAGCAATGGGTTCAATGCCAGCTCCAGAGAAGTCGCCACTGCAGCCAACCGTCCCAAACTGACTCTGACATATGCCACGAACACTCTGAGCAGGACCTTCCAAGACGGCGTTTCGCCAAGCGTAGGCTATGCCGGGACCCGTGACACGACGCTGCGCGGCAATGCGCCGACAGCAAACTACGGAGCCAACGAAGTGGTGGAACTGGATGGCGATGATTCTGACGAGACCGGCCTGGTGAAATGGGACCTGAGCAGTCTGCCCAGCGCGAGTGTCATTGAATCAGCGACCATAGAGGTCAACGTAGTCAATGGCTCGGCCCAGGCCTATGAGTTCTATCAGCTCTTGCGTGAGTGGGTAGAAACAAACGCAACCTGGAATGTCGCAGACGCAGGGGAGACCTGGACTACTGCTGGTGCGCAGGGCAGCGGCGACAGGGAGACAAACGTGTTAGGAAGTCTCGACGCTGCTTCTGCTGGAAAGACGACTGTCTCGCTCAATTCCGATGGGGTGGCTGCAGTCCAATCTTGGGCTGACGGGTCAGCTGCTAACGAGGGCGGCATCTTTCAGGATTTCTCCTCAGGCGACGGCTTGAATTTCGACTCCAGAGAGGTCGCCACTGAGACAAACCGCCCGTGCTTGACTGTGACCTACCGCTACTACCCTGACCAAGACAGCGATGCCCTGCCGGACTGGTGGGAAGTCTGCTATTTCGATGCAGCAACGAACGCAATCGCCGGAGACGATGACGACAGCGATGAGCTCACGAATCTGGAGGAGTACAAGAATAGCACAGATCCCAATGACTCAGACACAGATGATGACGGCATGGATGACGCTATAGAGTTGTTCTATGGCCTTGATCCGACGGTATCGAACAGCTTTATGAGTCTCGCCTTCACCGATGGGTTCGAGAGTGCGACGCTGGGGGACCTGGATGGACAGAACGGTTGGGGGTCTTCAGTCGCAGGGGTCGGGGATGTGCAGACCAACGTAGTCTATGCGGGCAGCAATGCCTGTCAGCTCGTTGCTGGCAGCGGGGACCGCAACCTATGGCATTACTTCGCTAACGAGACCAATACGACAGTTTACTCTGAGCTCTATCTCCGCGCGGTCCGCAGAACTGAGGAAGATCCTCCTTCTCTGAGCGTAGACTGTGCGTCTGCACTCTACGTGGATGTGGCTGGCAGACTGGTCGTCTGCGAGGATGGTGCTTGGACGACCCTGACCAATCACAACCCTATTGGCGAATCGCAGTGGATCCGCCTGACTGTCAAGACTGACCACAGCACTCAGAAGTGGTCGCTGTGGCTTGATGGCGTGAATCTGGCGACGGATCTGGATTTCGCGAGCGCTGCAGCGCCCCAGCGCTTCAGCCGATTCTGGCTGAGCGCTGACAACGAAAGAGACGGCTATTTCGACGATGTCTCGATCGACACCTCCCTTGCAGACGGCGATGGCGACGGGCTTGGAAACATGGTGGAGACGGATACCGGTGTCTTTGTCAGCCCTGATGATACAGGCACAGATCCCAGTGACACAGACAGCGACAATGACGGTACTGATGACGGTGATGAAGTCGCCAACAGGACAGATCCAAACAGCAACGACACTGCGGCGCCGACAATCGTGATCACTTATCCCACAAACGGTCAGGAAAGGGTATGGATACCATGAGCCAAAGAACAACCTACATAAGTCCCTGCCAACGTGTGTGCGGTCTGCTGAAATGGCTGCTGTTGTGTCTGCTTCTCGCTATCCCTGTCTCAATGGCGCTTGGAGCAGATCCAGATCCCAATGCCCTGCCTGTCGAATTCTCGATAGGTGATGTTCAGGGAAGCGCCGACAATGTGTTCAGTATCAAGGTTGACGAGCAGACTGTCGTCTCGTGTACTTCTGGCGGAGGCATGGCGAGCGCCAGCAAAAGCCTGACCCGCAACACGCACTACACGATCACTATCGCGCATGATAAGGAGTCAGGAGATGATCCTGACTATGAAGCCTACATAGAGTCAATCGGGGACGCAGACAAGAAGTATCTGTCCACGAATGGCATCTCTATCCATGATCCTGATTCCATCTTGGGCGATCACTATGTGGAGGGGGACAATGGCGGTTTCTATGCGACGAACAAGACAGCAGATCTCTGGGTGTTGCCGTCTGGCGTGGACAGCGTGTCACCCATGGATCACCTCATTGATCAAGTGTTGACCAAAGACCCGGTTAACACGATCAGCGGCAACAATCAGGTCGAAGAAACAGACGTCTTCATTCCATGCCCAGGCATTCCCCTTGAGTTCAGAAGAAGGTACAACAGTACCCAGACCCATACCGGCGCCCTGGGTCGTGCATGGTCTCACTCCTACGAATGGTCAGTGAATGAGAGTTCTGAAGTCTCTGGCAGCCATACTGCTACCTGGCAGACTGTACGCACAGGCGCAGGTCGCGAGTTCATGTTTCAGCAGATAACAGGAGGCACCTATGCTCCTCCGTCTGACGTCAATTGGAAATTGGCGTCTTTGGGTGGAGGCGGCCACCAACTCACGTTGGCCGGAGGACTGTTCTACACCTTTGACACCAACGGCGTGCTCGAATCCATCTCCAACGCATGGGGCAACACGGTTTCGCTCACTCTGTCGAATTCTCTTTGCACAAGAGCAGAGCATAGCACAGGCCAGGCCCTGGACTTCACGTATGCGAGTGGCAGGCTCACCCAGGTGGACACGCCCTCCAACAGTTTCAGCATCGCCTTTTCGTATGACGACGTCGAGCTGACAAATGCGACCAGAACGATTGCAGGCCAGAGCTCTGTGTGCACCTATTCCTATGACACATGCCTGACCCAGAGAGTCAACGCGGCAGGCCATACGATCGCGTATGGCTATACCAACGACAGCTCAGGACGTGCAGACAGTATGGCAGTGAATGGCTCCTACTATGAACACACGCTCGACTATACGGGTTCAGGAACCACAGTGGTAACATATGTGAGAGGGAACACGAACCAGGTCTTCACACACTACTATAACCCGGATGCCTTAGTCCTCGAGAAGATCGAGGGGCCGAGTGCCGCGCCAGGAGGAGCCTGTGGCGAGACGCGTTTCCAATACGACGGTTACGGAAACATAACCAACGAAATAGTGGAGGCCGAGAACACCAGCTACTGGATCCAGACGGTTCGCAAGTATGACTACTATCACAATGTGACGAATCAGGCTGTCGGGTATTGTACTTCAACGCCAGCCGAGAAGTGGGGCTACACCTGGGATACTGACTATCACGTTGTCACCTCGATCATAGATCCGGAAGGGCACAAGGCCGAATTCACCTATGAGAAAGCATCTGTGACAGAGAAGAGAGTCTACTATGACGGAAGCAGCTACTACACCACCAGGTACGGATACAGCACCAACGGTCTGCTTTCTGTCGTGTCCAATGCCAACAATCACTGCGTGAACTACACATACGACAGCTCAGGATATCTGACGGAGGCCGCGCCGCAGCTAGGGCCGACTACGACTTTCTCCTATGACACACTCGGGCACATGCGGACCGTAGAACTGCCTGGTGCCAGCGGGACCCGAACTACAACCTTCTATCCCGATGAACTAGGGCGTGTGAGATCCATCACGTACCCCAACGGACTTGTCGAAAGCAACTGTTTTGACGCGGTCGGCAATCTAGTCACGAATGTCGATACAGCGGGAAGAACGACAGCATACACGTATCTGCCGGGAGGACATTTGAGCGCGATCCTTCGAGAACTGGATGGCGCTTACGTCAGCAATTCCTTCCAATACGATCAGCAGTTCAACAGCCTCAAGATTGTGGACGCTGAAGGCCGCACAGTAGAAAGCTACGCACTCGATTTGGAGGATCGCCCGATTTCTGTGACCAATATCCTGGGCCAGAGCATGACAATCAACTACACAGTGGGTGACTACGTCAGTTCTGTGGTTCGATTCGACGGAAGCACTGTGAACAACAGCTATGATTCCGGCGGACGACTTTCTGAAGTCGAGTATGCAGATCAGACCAATTCTTTCGACTACTACCCAGATGGCATATTGGCGCGAGCCGCTGATAGCCTTTCGACCATCACCAACCAGTACAACGATGCCAATTGGCTCACCAATACAACGCAAACGATCGAAGCTGGCGGAGGGGTCCTCACTAATATCGTCAGCTACGCATATGATGCCATAGGAACTGTGACCGATGCCACGAGCGTCATCGGATCGCGCTCCTACACCTACGACGCAGCCGAGCGAGTGAGTGCCATCACAGATCCGGAAGCCGGCACATTCACGCATTCGTATGACAGTAACAACGGTTTGCTCGACACAGTATCAAATGCAGCGTCAGGCCTTCTTGTCACCTATGATTATGATCTGATGGACAGGGTTACTGACATCACGTGGCGGGACAGCTCAGGTGCTACACTCAAGAGCTTTGCCTATGAGTATAACAATGCCGGCATGATCACCAGGATCCTCTCGGATACCGGCGAGTCCCTGGAATACGAATACGATGACCTGGATCGCCTCACCACAGATAGACGCATTCACCGCAACGGGGAAGTCATCCAGGACATCGACTGTGATTACGATAGTGTGGGGAACCGAACCAAGAAAACTCATGGCAGTGATCACGTTGTTGTGGATTACAGCGTGGTCAACAATAAGCTTATGAGCTGGGACGTCACCTCTGCGGACCCTCTCTATGGTGAGATCGATGCGTCCGGCACGTCAACTGAAACAGTGGGCACCAACGACTATCTTGGCCAGTTGTATGCAAGCAATCTCACAGCTCGAAGTGGCTGGGGAGACAGCACCAATTTCTGGGCAAACCAGGTGCAGGTACAGCCTGGTTCTCAGCAGGTGATTGTTGCTGTTGGCGACCAGGCTGGGAATGTTGCGTACTCCTCGAATGCGATCACCATGAAGATCGTCACCAACGCAGTCTACAGCTACAGTGCCGCTGGCTGCCTCACAAACATAGTCTACACCGACTCCGCCGGCAGCACGCAGCTGGACGCGGACCTGGTGTGGAATGACCAATACCAACTCACCTCCGTTGTGACAAACAGCACCACGCTTGAGTCCTACCAATACGATGCGCTCGGACGCAGGATTAGGATTGTCACCGGCAGCGAGACCAACTATCTTGTCTATGACGGCATTCATGTAATCGCAGAGGTGGACGCCGACGGCTCTTTGAAAAGGTCTTACACCTGGGGACCAGGGATCGACAACCTGCTCGCCATGACCACCGGATATGGCGAAAGCACCACGAATCATTACTATTTCATCA
>Ga0272441_10016536_pt1 | contig 10185 bp, 8 predicted proteins | sample SSMProp6N_FD_193582 | JGI IMG/M metagenome (GOLD analysis project Ga0272441, IMG submission 193582) | Marine sediment archaeal communities from Little Sippewissett salt marsh, Falmouth, MA, United States - SSM-Prop-6N | ecosystem: Environmental > Aquatic > Marine > Wetlands > Sediment ... | reverse complement strand
GCAGGGGGAAGGCCGTGGGATCGTCAAAGGCGGTGGCCGAGGGCACGGATATCGTGGTGACGATTGTGACGGCCGACGCGCAGGTGCGGGAGGTGATCCTGGGGGAGGACGGGGTGCTGGCGGGCGCATCCGAAGGTCAGTTGATTGTGGACATGAGCACGATTTCGCCGTTGACCATCCGGGAGGTTGCCGGGATTGCCGCCAGGAAAGGGGCGCACGTGATGGATGCCCCGGTCAGCGGCGGGGATACGGGCGCGGTTGCGGGGACGCTGACGATTATCGCCGGCGGCGAGGCCGAAGATTTTGAGCGCTGCCGGGGGATTTTCTCCGCGATGGGGAAGGAGGAGAACATCTTCCACGTGGGACCGGTGGGCGTGGGACAGACGGTGAAGATTGTGAATCAGCTTATCGGCGGCATCAACATGGCGGCTATTGCCGAGGGGCTGGTGATGGGCATTGCGGCCGGTGCGGAGCCGGAGATGATGCGGAAGGTGGTTGAGGTGAGTTCGGGGAATTCGACGCTGTTCCAGGCTCGGGTGGGGGATTATCTGCTAAAGGATTCGTTTGAGCCGGGTTTTATGCTGGATCTGATGAAGAAGGATCTGGGCATTGCCGTGGACCTGGCAAAGGCCCTGAATGTGCCGGCGCCCATCGGCGCGGCAGCCTACCAGATGTACGCCGCCGCAAGCAGACTGGGCCAGGGCGAACGCGATTTTTCGGCGGTTTGCCGGACCGTGGAGACGCTGACAGGGGTGAAAATAGGGAAGACGGGCTAGCGCGTCTTAACGGCCAAATTGAAAGAGATAAACCATGAAGGTCATGAAGGACGTGAAGGGGGCCTTGCAGAGGCATGAATCTGCTGTCAGGGGTGGCCTAGCCGCCGTGGCCTTGCCCTTGGATTTCTTCATGCGCTTCATGCGCTTCATGGTGAAACAGGGTCAAAAGCGATTGCCCTATCCCTCAACACAGAACCGTCGGATCATCTCGGCATAAACCTCTACGCCTCTGTGAAGCTGGTCGATGGCGATCCACTCGTCTACGGTATGCGCCTGGGCGATATTTCCCGGTCCCATGATGACCAGTTCCATGTATTTGCCAAAGATCATGCCGTCTGTGCCGTATGGGACGGTTTTGGGTTTGCGTTTTCCGGTGATTCTGAGCGCTTCCTGTACGATTCGGGAGTCCGGTGGGGTGTAGACGGGCAAAAGGCTGCTGGAGATCTCCAGTTTGACACCATGCTTCTTGCCGAGGGCCTGGATGCGCCTGGTGATGGGCGCCCAGTTGTGTCCCGGTATGGGTCGGCAGTTGATGGTCGCACGGCTCTCCGGGGCCGTGATGTTGGATGCCGACTCCCCGTCGCTGATGACGATGTTGCAGCCGGAGTGAGGGGGGGAGAAGCTTTCGTCCCGGTATTTGGGGTTTTCGCGGATTTGCCGGTCGATTTTGAGCACGTCGTTGAGGAAGGGGATCATGATATGGTTGGCGTTGATCCCCCGGCCGGTGCTGCTGTGGGCGGCCTTGCCCTTTGCCGTGGCCTGGATTCTGAGCGATCCCTTGTGCGCGTAGACAACGTCCAGCATGGTGGGCTCGCCGATGATGCCGTAAGCGATGTCGGCGTTGCGGAAGGTCTTCGAGTGTTCCGCAATGTAACGGGCGCCCGAGCAGTCGATTTCTTCATCGGCGGTGACGATGACGTAGACGGGGCATTTGAGCTTGCTTCTTGAGAAACGCTCGGTCGCGACCAGCATACAGGCGATGGCGCCTTTCATGTCTGCCGTGCCCCGGCCGTAGAGGCGTCCCTTTTTCTGGATGACCGCAAAGGGATCCCAGGCCCAGCCTTCTGCGGGCACGATGTCCGAATGGCCCATTAACGCCAGCCCGCCGGCGCCCTGTCCTTTTTTTCCCACCCGGCAGACTTTGCGCACATGGTTCGCATCCCGGTATTCCAGGCGCTCAACGGTCAGGCCGGCTGCCCGCATGCTTTTGGCTATCGCAGCGGAAACGGACGCATTGCTGCGCGTGCTCACGGAATTGTGACGCACGAATTCTCCGGTGAGTTCGACGACGTCCATATATCCCCCATTTCAGAGTCAGTTGCAAAAGGCAAGCCTCGACATGGACAGATGACGGACGACGGACGACAGACGACGGGAAACTGCCGTGCATTCCGTGGTCCGTGGTCCGTCGTCCTGCCTTTACGACGGAATTCCAAATATAGCATGTCCGCGCAGGGGAGTCAACGGCTGAAAACACAATGCGGTTGCATTTGCCCAAACCGACCGCAGGAGGTCGCGATGCCTGATTTTATGGATGAAGTACAGCTTGTGAAGATTCTGCTGGATATCCCGCTGTTCGACGCCCTGGATTATACGCAGATATCGAGCATTCTCGAATTATGCAGGCAACGGGAGACGCGTCCGGGAGAGGTGCTTTGCGAGTCCCGGACGGTGGACAACCGGCTTCTGGTTCTGCTCAAGGGCAGGCTCCGGCTGGAGACGGCGGAGGGCGGAAAACTCTCGGAACTGACGCCTGTCCGCGTGATCGGGGAGATGGGCGTATTCACAGGATTGGCCCGGTCCTCTCGCGTCGTGGCGGAAGAGGTATCGACGATCCTGGAACTGGAGGCAGAGGGAATGGAGGATCTGCTGGAGGAAGATCCCAGGATCGGAAACCACATGCTTGCCAGCCTGATCAAGCTCCTCTACACGAGGCTGCACGATATCAACGATGAGATGGAGGCCCTCCAGGAACAGGTGGCCCGTCTCAGACAACGGATGGAGAAGCTTGCGCCTCAAGACCCGGTTCTTGGGGAGCTTTTCCCCATGGAATCCGACTATTCTGGCCCGGAATTATGAGCGGTTTTTCATCTTACTCCTGATTCAGCCTCCCCGGCTTGGGGGCGATACATCCCTGCCGGCGGAGGCCTTTTTTTGCCTCCCGGCCAGATCGGATCTTTTGTGTTGACAGATGACGGCGTTTTGCGCTTCGTATAACGTCTTAACGGGTGCGTGAGGGTAACACGCACGAGAGGGATACCAGATGCTTTTGAGGAGATCGAACCATGGCCTTTTCTGCTGAGGGTAGAGTTCACCGGTCCACGGTGACCGGAACGCGGGGTATGGTGGCCAGTGCGCATCCCCTGGCCACGCTGGCAGGGGTACGCATGCTGCTGGACGGGGGCAATGCGTTCGACGCGGCCGTGGCGACAGCGGCGGCGCTCAACGTGGTGGAACCCTACATGTCCGGAATGGCCGGTGTGGGATATGCGCTGATCTATCCTGCTGAAGAGGGCAAGCTGCGTACGCTGGATTACTGCGGACGAACGCCCCACGAAGCCAGTCTGGAGACATGCCCTTCGCGGGATGCGCAGGAGACCGGTTCCCTGTCTTGCCTGGCGCCCGGGGCGTGCGGGGGATGGCTGGCATTGCTGGCGCGTTACGGCAGCATGCCGCGCCAGGTGGTCTTTGCGCCAGCCATCGAACTGGCCGAGAAGGGGTATGCCGTAACGGTGAGAAATGCGAGGTTTATGTCAGAGGCCGCCTCACGGCTGTCCCCTACGGGGGCGCGTGTGATCACGGGCCGGGGGCGCTCACCCCGGCCAGGGGATGTGCTCATCCAGGCCGATCTGGCCCGAAGCTTCCGGCGGGTGGTCGAAGGCGGGCGTGAGGTGTTCTATGAGGGGGATCTGGCGCAGGAGATGATTCGGTTTGTGCAGGAAGAGGGGGGCATCCTGTCCGAGGCGGATCTGGCGGACTTCGAGGTGGGCTGGCTGGATGCCATCTCTACGGCCTACCGGGGATATGAGGTGTGCTGCCCGCCGCCGCCCAGCTCGGGGTTTCAGATCCTGGAGACACTGAATATGCTGGAGGCCTATCCGCTGCAACAGATGGGCCACCAGTCCGAGGTGGCGTTGCACCTGTTCATGGAGGCGGTTAAGCTGGCCAATGCCGATCGGGTGGCGTATGCGGCGCTGCAACATCCCCCAATCGAGGGCCTGCTGTCAAAGGTCTATGCGGAGAAACGGCGGGGGCAGATCGGCGAGATGGCCTCGGTGAACCGGGGCGAGTACTACGCGGCCGCCAGGCTGCCGGGGGAGGTGACGCCCGGCCGGGAGGCCGACTGGCTTGACGAGTGTACCACGCATTTTGATGTGGTGGATGCGGAGGGCAATGCGGTTGCGATCACGCAGAGCCTGGGGTCCGGGTTCGGGTCGGGGATGATTATGGGCGAGACCGGGATGTTCCTGAACAATTTTATCAAATGGGCGGATCGCGTTCCCGAAAGCCCCAACTGTATCGGGCCGCACAAAAAGGTGGACATGTGCCTGTCGCCGTGCCAGATTTTCCGGGACGGCCGGCTCGCCGCCGCCCTGGGCACCCCCGGGAGCTGGGGCATTCAGCAGACGACGGTGCAATTTATGACGAACTATCTGGATTACGGAATGAATATCCAGGCGGCCATTGAGGCGCCCAGGTTCCGCATCGAGTCTCCGGGACGCCGCGTACATATGGAGGCGCGGGTGCCGGAGACGGTGCGCGCCGGGCTGGCGCGGCGCGGGCACGAGATTGATCTGCTGCCGGATTGGTCCGCCATTGTGGGCGGCGCACAGGGCATTGTGGTGGATCCGGAGAGCGGGGCGTTGATGGGCGGGGCAGACCCCAGGCGAGACGGTTATGCGCTGGGGATATAGGGGGTGGGGTGAAAGACTGAGATGAGAGAATTCGCGTCTGTTGATGCAAGTGTTCTGAAGTCCAAACCGAGGTCGGTAGAGATCGTCCCTCGCGAAGCGCGGCGGAATACCCGGTTGCTGGTTCTGAACGGCGGGCTGGTGTTTCTGTCTATGACGCTGGTGAGTTCGGACATGGTGTTGCCGGCGTTCGTGCAGACGCTGACGGCGTCCAGTGTGATGATCGGCCTGGCCGGCGCGTTGATGCGCATTGGCTGGGCCTGGCCGCAGGTTTTTATTTCCAGGCTTGTGGAGCCCCGTCCGCGCAAGATGCCGTTGTTTGTGGCGGCCGGGTACGCACGAAGCGGGATGTGGTTTCTGGTGGGGGTGTTGACGATGTGGTTGGGGGGAAGCCGGCCCACGATTCTGCTTGCCAGTTTTATGGTGCTTTACGCCGTGGCCACCTCGATGATGGGGATCACCAATGTTCCGTGGATGGACATTATCGGGAAATCCATTCCTCCAGATCGACGGGCGCGGATGTTTGCCATTCGGCGCCTGTTCGGCGGGGGCATGGCGATGTTGGCGGGGGTGGTTATTTCCTATGTGTTGAGTGAGCGGAGTGGACTGGGGTTTCCCACTAATTACGGCCTGCTGTTTGTGCTGTCCGGTTTGGGCACGGCGCTTTCGGTTGTGGCATTCGGCCGTATTCGGGAGCCGGTCGAGCCCGTGCGCTCCCGCCAGCAGCCGCTGGGAACGTATCTGGCAGGCGGCCTGCGTCTGCTTAAGGAAGACGAGAATTATCGTCGGTTGTGTGTCGTGCAGTTTGTCTGGGCGTTCAGCATGATGGCAGCCCCGTTCTATATCCCGTACGCGTTGACCGATCTGGGGATCGGGACGGCCTACGTGGGCGTGTTTATCTCGGTGATGCAGTTCAGCTCTATTCTCTCCAATGTACTCTGGGCCTATGTCGGCAGCCGCAAGGGTAACCGGGCGCTGCTGGTCTACGGATCTTATTTCCTGGGGCTCTCGATTCTGGTTCCCCTGCTTGTAGGATATGTGCCGGACCGGGATGTGTCCCTGGTTCTGCCGTGGGGGATGGACGCCGCGTTCAACGCTCGGATTGCGTTCTACGGGCTGACATTCGTGCTGTCGGGATTTGCCACCAGCGCCATGTTTACAGGACGGATGACCTATGTGCTGGATATCGCCCCATCCGACCGGCGGCCAACGTACACGAGCTTTATGAATATGTTTATGCTGCCGCAGGGGGCGCTGCCGGTAGTCGCCGGCGTTCTGGTGGCGTGGATCTCCTACCAGAATATGTTTCTGATCGCCCTGTTGTTCACGCCGATTTCGGTGCGGATGGCCAGGGCGCTGAGGGATATCCGAGCATAGGATCGGGTTACCCTGTGCACCGCACCGCCACCTGTTCGGCCAGTTCCTCCGCAGGATAGGTGAGAATCTCGGCCAGGGTGGGATGGTAATGCGGGATGCGCGCAAGGTCCTGAACCGTGCCCCGGAAGTACATGACGGCGGTCAACTCGTGGATGAGGTCCGATGCCTCCGGACCGGATATGGCCCCGCCCAGGATCTCGCCGCTTTTCGGGTCGCACAGAATCTTGACAAGGCCGTGGGTTTCGCCCATGCAGAGGGATTTCCCATGGTCGTCAAAGGGATAACTTGCCGCCAGGTAGGCGATGCCCTGCTCCCGACACTGCTTCTCGTTAAGGCCAGCAACCGCAAGCTGGGGATCGGTAAAGGCCGCAAAGGTCCGAAGTCGGTAATCGATGGCTTTTTCCCGGACGGCCGGCAGGGCGTTGTGGCCGGCGATCTCGCCCTGCTGGATGGCAATGTGGACGATCTCGTAGAGGCCCACGCAGTCGCCCGCGGCAAAGATGTGCCTCACGCTGGTCCGCATCCGGCTATCCACGGCAATCCGTCGGCCTTCCACTTCCACACCGGCGGCTTCCAGGTTCAGGCCCGCCAGGGCGGGCGCCCGACCCATCGCCTGAAGCACGGTTGCGGCAGATGCCCTGCGTGCCTTGCCCTCGTGGAGGAAGTGGGCGGTGATCCGGTTGTTCTTTTTCGTGAACCGGCGCAACCGGGTGCCCGTGTAGACGGTCATGCCTTCCTCGCGAAACCGCGCTTCGATGGGACGGACCACGTCCTCGTCGCAGGCGCTGAAGATGTGGCCGCTGCGCTGGATGAGGGTCGTGCGCGTGCCCAACCGGCAGAAGAACTGGCCGAGTTCGGCCGCCACCGGTCCGCCGCCGAGGACCATGAGGGACTTGGGAAGTTCGCGCAGGTCCAGGGCATCGTCGCTGGTGATGCAGCCCACATCCACCAGCCCGGGAATCGAAGGGGCGGAGATAGTCGACCCGGTGGTGATGATGAAACTCCGGGCGCCAATGGTTTTTGATCCCACGCGTATCGTGTGCGGGTCCTCGAACCGCGCGCGGCCCCGGATGAGGGTGAACCGGGGATTCTTGAGCTGGCCGATTCGGTAGTCGGCAAATTCCTTGATGAGCGCCTTTTTCCGGTCGTTGATTCCGGCCATACTGGCCTTCAGACCGGTGGCGCGGAGGCCGAATTCTTTCGCCCGTTTCATCAGGGCCATAATGTCCGATGATCTGAGCAGGGTCTTGGAGGGCATGCATCCCCGGAGGATGCACAGGCCACCCAGCGGACCTTTGTCCACAATGGCGACCTTTGCGCCGCCGTCCGCTGCGGTTCTGGCGGCCGCATACCCGGCGCTTCCGCCCCCGATGACCACGACGTCGAATCTCATCATTGGCGCGCTCCTCGTAACCAAGGTCTATGTCGATCCATATTCTGTGACATAAGGTGTGTTTCCCTCCCCTCTCAGGGGAGGGACCGAGGGAAAAATCAAAGATAACGGGATTTTGCGTGCAGCGCAACCGGTTGTAGGGCCATTGAGAGGCGGATATGAGACTTGTGACGTATGGACAGGAGGGCCAGCAGCGGTTTGGGGCCTTGTGTGAAGAGGGCATCGCTGATTTGACAGATGCCTTTGCCAATGCGATTGCCTTCCTGGAAGGCGGCGAGGCGGCATGTGAGAAGGCGGGGGAGATCGTCCGGAAAGGCCCGCGGTGCGTGCCGGTTGATGGCGTGAAGCTTTGCGCCCCCGTGCCGGGCGCGCGCAAGTTGATCTGCGCGGCCAGCAATTACGCGGAACACATCCGGGAAGGCGGTGGTCAGGCGCCCCAGAAGGCCCGGATGACGCCGTGGATGTTCCTGAAGCCGGCGTCCACCACGTTGATCGGCCCGGGCGACCCGATTGTGATTCCCCGGAACGCGCAGCAGATCGACTGGGAGTGCGAGTTGGCAGTGGTGATCGGCCGCAGCGCCCGGTTTGTGAGCGCCGAAGAGGCCCAGGGTTACGTGGCCGGGTACACGATTCTGAACGACGTGTCCGAGCGTTCGCTGAAGATCGAGATAGACCGGGAGCCGCGCGAGTGGGACCGGTTTTTTGACTGGCTGAACGGGAAGTGGTTCGATACCTTTGGGCCTTCGGGTCCGTGTTTGACGCTTACGGACGAGATTCCCGATCCCCAGGATCTGCGTATTACGCTGCGTGTGAACGGAGAGGTGAAGCAGGACGGACACACAGGGCAGATGATTCACACGGTGGCCGAACTGGTGGCGTGGTGCTCCAGGCTGATGACCCTGGAGCCGGGCGATATGATCGCCACGGGCACGCCGTCCGGCGTGGGCAAGGCCAGGGGAGAGTTTCTGAAGCCGGGCGATGTGGTGGTATGTGAGATCGAGAAGATCGGGATGCTGAGTAATCCGGTGGAGGCAGAGAGGATATAGCCGACGGGAGACGGGAGACGGGAGATTGGCGTCCCCGTCGTCAGACAAGGGGATACTTTGGGTTTGCGATTGCGCGAACGCTGGTTGCAGGACGGCGGCTACCGGGAAGTGCTCAAGGTGGCCGTGCCGCTGATTCTGAGCACGGGGTCCTGGAGCATCCAGCATTTTGTGGACCGGATGTTCTTGACGTGGTACAGCCGGGAGGCGCTGGCCGCGGCGCTGCCGGCGGGGATGCTGAGTTTTACCTTTGCGAGCTTTTTTATGGGTACGGCCTCGTACGTGAATACGTTCGTGGCCCAGTACACCGGCGCAGACCGTCCTCAGCAGGTGGGGCGATCCGTGTGGCAGGGGGTCTATTTTGGGCTGCTTGCCGGGGTATTTATGATGGGGCTGTATCCCTTTGCGGCGCAGATTTTCGAGTGGGTGGGGCACGACCCTGAGGTCCGAGCGCTGGAAGCGACCTATTTCCAGATTATGTGCATCGGGGGCTTCAACATCGCTGGCGCGGCGTTGTCCGCCTTTTTCACCGGGCGGGGGAAGACGATGACGGTGATGTGGGTGAATTTTGCGGTCACCGCGCTGAATATCGTGCTGGATTACGCCTGGATCTTCGGCCACTGGGGGTTGCCCCGGTGGGGCATTGAGGGCGCGGCCTGGGCGACGGTGATTGCGCGGGTCTTCGGCACTGCGGTTTTTGTGGTCCTGATACTTCGGCCCGAGCACCGCAAACGCTTCAATACCCTGGGCGGTTGGCGGCCGAACCCGGCGCTCTTCCGGCGGCTGATGCGGTTCGGCCTGCCCAATGGCGTGCAGTTTATGCTCGAGATTCTGGCGTTTTCCATGTTTATCATGCTGGTGGGCCGGCTGGGCGCGGTGGAACTGGCGGCCACCAACATTGCCTCCAATATCAATACGCTGGCGTTCTTGCCTATGCTGGGGGTGGGCATTGCGGTGTCCACGCTGGTCGGGCGCCATCTGGGCGAGGACCGGCCGGATCTCGCCGAGAAAAGCACGTGGTCGGCCTTCCATCTGGCGTTGGCCTATATGGGGATGATGGCCGCCGGCTACGTGTTGCTGCCGCACCTCTTTCTGCTGCCGTTCGCCTCCGGCGCCGATGCGGAGCGCTTTGCGCCGGTGTGGCAGGTGTGCGTGGCGCTGCTCCGCTTTGTGGCGGTGTATTCTCTGTTCGATGGGATGTATATCGTGTTTTCCGCCGGGGTGAAAGGGGCGGGGGACACGCGGTTCGTGATGAAGGTTTCGCTGCTGTTGTCGTGGACCCTCATGGTGATTCCGGTCTATCTTGCCGTGACGTATGGCCGGTCGCTTTACCTGGCGTGGACGTTTACGAGCGCCTATATTATCAGTATTGGCATTGTGTTTCTGTTCCGGTTCCGAAGCGGCAAGTGGAAATCCATGCGTGTGATTGAGACCGAAGGGGAATTTGAGGCCATCGTGGCGCAGGACTCAGAGGCGCCGGTGGTGTAGAGGAAAAACGCCAGAAGGAGGAGGGACTGTATGGGCAAGGTCAATGTGTTGCTGACTGTGGGTAGAAATATCGAGCAGTTCATCACGTCGGAGAAGATGGAAGCGCTGCGGGCGATGGTCAACCTGACCGAGCGGGTCGGGATGGAGAGGGATGAAGAGACGTATGCCAGGACGCTCCAGGAGTCGCAGGCGGAGAT
>Ga0272441_10016535_pt1 | contig 10185 bp, 5 predicted proteins | sample SSMProp6N_FD_193582 | JGI IMG/M metagenome (GOLD analysis project Ga0272441, IMG submission 193582) | Marine sediment archaeal communities from Little Sippewissett salt marsh, Falmouth, MA, United States - SSM-Prop-6N | ecosystem: Environmental > Aquatic > Marine > Wetlands > Sediment ... | reverse complement strand
CGTGTTGTGGGGGCGGTGGGGGATGTGGCTCATGCGGTGGGTGTGTTGTCGTATCGATGTCCGGCGGGGGTGCGTGGGCGACAAAAGGCTTGACATGCCGAGCCCTGATCCATAACATGAAGCGATTGCGTCGGCTTTGCCGAGAGGGTCCGGGAATAGGTTTGGGAGCGAAGTCGGGGAATAGCATAGCCAATGATCACCTTCAAGTGTGCGTGTGGTAAAACCCTGAAGGCCAAGGATGAGGCCGCTGGGAAGCGAGTGCGTTGTCCTGCGTGTGGAGCGGTGGCACAGGTGCCTGCCGCAGCCAGTGGGGCGCCGGCGCCGGCCGCGCCTGCCGCGCCGGCTGCGCCGGCGGACGGCGGCCTGTCGCTGAAGCTCGAGAGCGAGCCGGAGCCCGAGGCGGCGCCGGAGCCCGAATTGGGCCTCCATCAGGACCACGCGCCCGATCCCGCCGAGAAGCAGGCGGAGGCGGGCGACCAGAAGCTCTGCCCCGGCTGTCACATGGCGATGCCGGCCGCCACGATCATCTGCACCACGTGCGGCTACGATTTCCGCACAGGCAAGGTGTTCGAGCAGCCCAAGACGCTGGCCGAGCGTGTGCCGTGGAAGACCATCGTGAAGGTGGCGGTGCAGGTGGCCCTGCTGGCCCTGGTGGCCGGGATGGGTTGGTGGGCATACCAGAATATCATGAGCAAGCGCAAGGGTGCCGAGGGATCGCCCGAGTCGCCGGCCGCGCCGCACGTCGGCAAGTCGGGCATGCCCGAGCGGCCGCCGGCCCGCGTCAAGCCCCAGCCCGGCACGCGCAGCCCCTACGTGAAGAACCCGCCTGTTATCCACGTCGTGACGCGCACGTCGTACGAGAAGCCCGAGCCGCCCAAGGGCCTCAAGATCGACTACGCCGACGGCGCCAGCACGGTGGCCGAGGCGGTGAAGACCCTGCGCGCGAAGCTCGCGCGCGAGGCGAGGGATATGCTGCGCATCCAGGGCCACACGGTGCTTGCGCCCAAGGGCAAGAAGCCTGCGGGCTCGGGCGAGGTGGTGAAGCTCCGCCTCGAACTGTCGCTCGGATGGGCATTTGCCAAGCAGGACGGCAAGCTGGTGCCCGCGCGGCCCTACGTGGTGTCGTGCGAGGCGCGCATCGTGCGCGACAACGACGCCGTGATGTGGCAGGGCAAGACCGTGTACAAGGCCAAGCGGCCGGGCACGGCCCCCGGCAACGACGCGGCGGCGGCCCTCGCCGGGCTCAAGTCGGCCACGTGCGCCACCAAGCTCGACGACTATGCCGACAAGCAGGCCTACACCGTCATGTCCAAAGTGCTCGCCGGCCGCCCCGACGTGGCCGCCCTCGCCAGATCGGTGAGCGACGCCCGCGGCAAGAAGTAGCAGCCCCGCGCCCACACCCCTGCCAAATGGACCCAGCCACGAGCCATCGTGTGTGCGGGTGCCCATGCAGGCAGCGCCACGGCCGGGCGGCTGTGTCACGCACTCCCCATCCCGCTGAAGAGTCACGCCCTGCGCCTGTTCGTGGCGGTGCGCGGCGCGTGAGGCAAAACGCGCCGCAGCGCCGGCATTTGCGCCTTGCGCCCGCCCACGCGCGCTCGCGCCGCGGCCCTGCGTGTATATCCACAACACATTGACGCACCGTCACATACGCTGCCCGAGCGGCTCTTTCGCCGAGGGGGTGTGCCTCGTGGCACTGCATTTGCTTGTCACGGTATCGTGTAGCAGTTCTTCCGATGGTTGTTCACATTGCGCAGGGCCGTGCCCAAGACGTGCCCGGAACCGACCCGCGTGCGTGCGGGGGAATTGGACCGATGGCCCGCATACTGGACAAACTCGTGGCGTTCGACAGCAACCCCGCACCGTTGGTGGCGCGCCTGGTGGCGCGTGGCTACGCGGTGCTGGTGGCCCACGATGCCGCGCAACTCGAGACGATTGCGCTGCGACAGCGCCCCGACCTGGTGGTGGGCGACCTGAGCGCACGCGGCAGCTCGCCGGTGGCGGTGTGTGAGCGGTTCAAGACCAACGTGCGGCTGCGCCACGTGCCGATCGTGGTGGTGACGCGCCGTGGCGAGCTGGAGAGCAAGCTGGCGGCGGTGAACGGCGGGGCCGACGACTATCTGGTGGAGCCCTACGACGAGGCCGAACTGGTGGCACGGATCAACCGCGCCATCGCACGCTCCCGCGCATCGCTCGACGCCAACCCCCTCACCCGCCTGCCCGGCAACGTGTCGATCAAGGCCGAAGTGGCCGAGCGGCTGACGACCGGCGAGAACTTCGCCGTGTTGTTCATCGACCTCGACAACTTCAAGGCGTTCAACGACCGCTACGGGTTCGATCGCGGCGACGAGGCGTTGCGGGTGCTCGGCGACATCGTCCTCGAGGCGGTCGAGAACGATGGGAACGGCACGCCGCGCGATTTCGCCGGCAACATCGGCGGCGACGATTTCGTGGTGGTGACGAGCGTGGACCGGGCCGAGCCCGTGGCCGCGCGCGTGTGCCAACTCGTCGACGAGCGCATGGTGTTCCTCTACGACGACGCCGACCAGCGCGCCGGCTTCGTCACTAGTGTGGACCGCAAGGGCCGCGACCGCGTGTTCCCGCTCATCAGCGTGTCGGTGGCCATCGTCACCAACGAGCATTGCCGCTTCGGCCATCACTCGGAAGTCAGCGCGATTGGCACCGAGCTGAAAACATACCTCAAGCAACTCACCGGGAGTTGCTTCATGAAGAACCGCCGGCACCCGAACGCGGTGCCCCACGCAACGGCCAACGTGGCTGGAGCATCTCCAGGCGAACTCGCCGCACCTGCCCGCCTGCGCGGATAGGGCGAGGCCAACGAGGCACCACAATGGACAACACCCACAGAATTCTCATCGTGGACGACGAAGCGGGTGTGCGCGACATGCTCGCCCGGGCGCTTGTGGGCAGAGGCTTTGCCTGCCACGCCGAAGATGGCGCACTGGGCGCACTCGCCCGACTCGAGCAAGACGACTACGACGTGGTGGTCACCGACATCCGCATGCCCAACCTCGACGGCCTCGAACTGCTCAAGCGCATCAAGGCCAACTACCCCCTCACCGAAGTCATCATCATCACCGGCGTCTTCGAGCTGCGAAGCGGCATCGAGGCCATGCGCAACGGCGCCTACGACTACGTCACCAAGCCCTTCGCCATCGAGAACGTCACCTTCGCCATCGAGCGCGCACTCCACAAGCGCGACCTCGAAATCCAGAACCGGCACTACCAGGAGAACCTCGAACAAGAGGTCGAGCTGCGCACCATCGAACTCCTCGAATCCAACCAGCGCATCCAGCAGCTCTTCGTCTCGATGCTCAAGACACTCGCCAACACACTCGAAGCCAAGGACCACTACACCCGCGGCCACTCCGACCGCGTGGCCTCCCACGCCGTGCTCGTGGCCGACCAGCTCCAGCTCACCGCCGTCGACATCTCCCAGCTCGAACTCGCCGGCCTCCTCCACGACATCGGCAAGATCGGCGTCCGCGAGAGCGTGCTCCACAAGCCCGGCAAGCTCACCGACCCCGAGTACGAACACATCAAGGGCCACAGCGAACTCGGCGAGCGCATCCTCGGCCCCATCGAGCAGTTCGCCACCATCCTCGACTACGTGCGCCACCACCACGAACGCTTCGACGGCCGCGGCTACCCCGACGGCCTGATCGGCAACGACCTGTCGCTCGGGGCCAAAATTCTCGGCGTGTGTGACGCCTACGACGCCATGACCTCCGATCGCCCCTACCGCTCCCCCTACTCCCACGAACATGCCTGCGACGAGGTGCGCCGTTGCCGCGGCACCCAGTTCGACCCCACCGTCGCCGACGTCTTCCTACAGGTCGTGGCGAAGGAGGCCGCCGAGCCACGCGTGGCGAACGAAGCCGACCAGCCCCAGCACATTCTCTGATCGCACAGGCCAGCACGCCACGGAGAACCGTCGCCTCGTGAAGGCACCACGCACCCAACGCACCACCACCTGCCACCTGCCGCAGGCATCCGCCGACCCGCGCCGTGCCGACGAAGAACGGGCGCGCAGCCTCAGCCTCGAATGGGGCATCGCCTACGTCGACCTTCGCCAGGTCCACACCCCGCCCGACCTCCTCCAGCGCGTCCCCGAGCGCCTGCTCCTCCGCCACCGCGTGCTCCCCATCGCCCTGCGCGGCGGCAAGCTACGCCTGGCCATGGCCAATCCCCTCGACGTGGAGGCCATCAACGAGACACGACTCGTCACCGGCTACGACGTCGAGCCCATGGTCGCCAGCGAAACCGCGCTCCTCGACACCCTCCAGCGCCGTCTCGCCGTGCCCATCCGCGCCGACAGCGCGGCCACCGACCCCCAAGGCCCCCCGGCCGAACCCATCCGCGAGGCATACCTCAGCGGCCCATCGAACCCGTCCGACGTGCTCACCGCCCTGCTCGACACCGCACGAGCCCACGCCGCCAGCCGCATCTTCCTCGTCCCGCAAACCGACGGACTCGCCGTCCGCCTCCGCCTGCGCGGCGCCGTGCGCACCGAGCCCACCGTCCCCCTCCCGCTCGCCGACTCCGTGGTCGAACACATCGAGGAACTGGCCTCCCTCGGCCCAGGCCCCCTGCTCAGCCCACGCCAGGGCCGCTTCCCACTCGACGGTGGCGACCAGCCCACCGAAGTGCGAGTCGCCAGTTACCCCACCGTCATGGGCGACGCCCTCGTCCTCCGCTTCTGCGTGCGCGACGAATCCATCGCCCACCTCGACCGACTTGGCATGGGGCCCGACCTCGAGGCTCAGCTCACCCAACTCCTCAGGGCCGACGCCGGCCTCGTGCTCGCCGCAGGCCTCCCTGGCTCCGGCCGCAGCACCACCCTCTACGCCGCCATCGAGCACCTCCAGGCCGCCGGCCGCGCCATCTTCACCATCGAGGAAGCCATCGAACGGCCCCTCCCCGGCGTCGCCCAAGCCCAGCTCGACGAAGCCACGGGCCTCAGCTGCGTCGCCGCCCTCCGCAGCCTCCTCGGCATCGAGCCCGACGTCGTGCTCATCGGCGAAATCCACACCCCCGCCGAAGCCGTGCTCGCCGTCCAGCTTGCCCGCGCCGGCAGCCTCGTGCTCGCCGGCGTGCTCGGCACCTCCGCCGCCAGCGTAGCCAGCCACCTCGCCAGCTCCGAACTCGACCCCTCGCTCTTCGCCGAATCGCTCGCCGGCATCATCGCCCAAACCATCGTGCGCACCCTGTGCACCCAGTGCCGCGAGCCCTACCGCGCCGCCGCCGCCACCCTCGAGCCCGTACCAACCGCCGACGCCGACGACAGCGAACAGGTCACCCTCTACCGCGCTATCGGCTGTTCCGCCTGCGGCGGCACAGGCTACGCAGGGCACACAGGCCTCTTCGAACTCATGAGCCCCGACGAAAAGCTCCGCGCCCTCATCGGCGCCCGAGCCCCCGGCGAGGCCATCGAGCACACCGCCCTGCGCGGCGGTATGGCCCTCATCGCCCGCCACGCCCGCACCCTCCTCCTCGACGGCCGCACCACGGTCGAGGAAGTCCACCACCTCCTCCCACACGACTGATCCGCCGCCTCGCCCTGGCGCCACCCGTGGCGATGATCCCACCTGGCTGTGAGCGTCTCGTTGCGCCACGCACTTGTTCTTCCGACGTTGACACAGGCGTGTCTGCTCAGTATGGTTATATGCGTTCCTACTGTGTGGGGTGGATACACAGCAGTCCGAGCTACGTGTTCTTCGTGTGGGGGAGGGATGGACGGCACTCAACTGATCGCCCCGTGGCGAAGTGCAGTCCAAAGAGAAACGCCTCCCCGAAGGGAGGCGTCGGCCCAACGATACTATCGCTGGGGGAGCTTTCTGCTCTTAAGTATACCTCTGGTATAGTTTGTTTGTCAAGACCCCAAAGCACTTTTTCTCGTTAGACAGATGCAACATGTTGGTGTGGGAGGCATTACGTGCAGCGAACTATCGCGTACATTGACGGCTTCAATCTCTACTATGGCCTGAAGCAGAAGCGCTGGAGACGCTACTACTGGCTGAACGTGCAGCGGCTCATGCAAGAGCTTCTGAAACCGCAGCAGCATCTCGTCGGCACGAAGTACTTCACGAGCAGGATATCGTCGACTCCGAGCGACCCGCACAAGCACAAGCGCCAGGGCACCTACCTGGAAGCGTTGCAGACCCTGCCGGACCTCCGCATCTTCTACGGCCACTACCTCCAGAAGCCAGTTAGATGTCGGCAATGTGGTTCACGCTGGCGGGTTCACGATGAGAAGATGACCGATGTTAACATCGCTGTTGAACTCATGGTCGATGCTTTCCAGGACGCGTTCGATACCGCGTTGCTGATCTCCGGTGACAGTGACTTGGTCGGGCCGGTAAGGGCTGTCACTCGTCTTTTCCCAGGCAAGCGCGTAGTCGTGGGTTTCCCACCAGCTCGTTTCTCCAGGGATCTCCAGAGGGCCGCAAGCGCATACCTCGTGATCCACCGCAGGAGCCTCGCGGCTAGCCTGTTGCCCAACGAGGTGCCCAAGCCCGACGGATACGTGCTGAGGAAACCAAGCCGCTGGACGTGACAGAGGCGCCTCCTTTCATTGCGTGACACCAGTGTTCGCGCGGGCCATTTGCGAATCCCGCCGGGCGTGCGCTATGATGGCGGCGTTGCGCGTGGCACGGTCCCATCATGTCTCCCCTGTGACCCCGGCGGCGCATGACCACACAACGCATCGCGACAGGCTTGCTTGTGCTCGTGGCCACGGCGGCTCCGTCGGTGGCTGGCTTGGCCGACCTGGCGGCGCCGGGCGGCGCCTGGCGCTTCGACAAGGGCGCCACGGCCATCGCGCGCGAGGCACGCGTCGACCAGTCGTGGGCTAGCAAGGGCACGTTGGCCTTTCGCGTGCGGCTGTCGCACAAGACCCTCCACACCGTGCATCTCCTGGCCTATCTGGTGACGGGCGACGACCTGTGGTATCAGGCCGCGGCCACGGTGGGCCTGGAAAGCGATCGCTTCCGAGCCGTGCGGCTCGACCTGGGGCAGGATAGCGGCGATTGGGTGCCGCGCGGCCACATGCGGCCGTGGGACGCGCAGGCGGTGCGCCAGGTGCGTGCCGTGGGGCTCAAGGCATTTTGCGACGGCGAGTTCGAGGGGGCGGTGGTGGTCGAGCACGTGACGCTGCGCGGCGACGGCCCGTCCCGTCGCCAACGGCTGCGGCTGCTCGACTTCGCGGCGCCGCGTCGGGGGCGTGTGGGCGAGCGGGTCGAGATCGCCTTCCGCCTGCCCCGCCAGTTCGCCAATCCGTTCGACCCCGACGACGTGCGGGTCGAGGGCTTGTTCATGCCGCCCGGCGGCGACAGCGAGTATCGGCTGGTGCCGGGCTTCTACAGCCAGGCCCACGTGCGCCGGTGGGAGGGCGATGGGCCGGGGCGCCTGGTGCCCGCGGGGCCGCCGCACTGGTGCATCCGCTTCTGGCCACGCACGGCCGGCGCCTACCAGTGCCGCATCGTGGTGCGCACGCGCGACGCCGAGGCACGGGTGCCGTGGACGTTCGATGTGGAGCCCGGCGCGACAGCGGCGGCTCGGCCGGAGCCTCGCCCTCCCGCGACGCCGTGGCGCCCCGAGCCGGGCGATTTCGTGGTGAGTCGCGACTACAACGGGCGCGATACGATCTACGTCCACCGGCCTGGCGGCTGGCGCGCCGATGCACGCACTCCGCCCGCAGGCCCAATCCTGGCCTGGCGCGTGCCGCTGGAATGGACGCCCAAGTGGGGTGGCTATGGTGGCCTGGGGCGGGTGAATCTGGCCGTGGCCTCGGCCTTCGACGAGTTGCTCGACACGGCGCTCGCCCACCGCGTGGCCCTCCCCCTGGCGCTCACCTGCAACGAGCCGTTCGGCGAACGCGCCAAGTTCAACTGGCAGGATAACCCGCTGAGCAAGGCCAACGGCGGGCCGCTCGCCGCGCCGAGCCATTTCTACACCGAGCCCGCGGCGTGGGGACATTTCCAAACGCTCTCGCGCTATATCCTCGCACGATGGGGCGGCCACCCCGCCGTGGCGAGTTGGGAGCTGTGGTGCACCATGCCCGCCAACGGCTCCGACCGCTGGCACGCCCGCGCCGGCGAGCACCTGGCCACCTGGCGGCTCGGCCCCAAGGATGTGCGGAGCCACCACCCCCAGACCGTGCCGCCCGCGTCGTTTGCCATGCTCAACACCTTCCGCGAGGCCGAGATGGCCTCTCGCGCCAAGTGGCTCACCCACTCGGTCATCAAACACACCGCCGAGGAACCCCGCATCGCCACCACCCACGCCACCGATGGCAGCGAAGCGCTCGAAGTCACCGCCAAATACCCCGGCGAAGCCGCCATCTGGCGCGTGGTGGAGGACGATTGGCACACCCACGACCGCCTGGCCCTCGATGTGTTCGTCCCCCCCGACGCGCCCAACGACATGCGCGTGATGGTCTACCTGCGCGATGGCGACCTGTGGTGGTACGAGGCCCTGCTGCCCACCTACCTGCGGCCCGGCGACTGGACGAAGCTGCTGGTGGACCTCAGCGGCCAGATCACCCACTGGGAGCCGCGCGGCCACGACAAGGTGTTCACCCGCTACGCCCTCCAGCGCGTGCGGGTGCTCGGCATCCGCGTGTTCGGCCACCGTCCCTACCGCGGGCCGCTCTACCTCGACAACATCCAGCTCTGGCGCGACCCCGCCCGCCGCAAGCGCCGCGTCAAGGTGCTCGCCTCGCGCCCCAACGCCGTCACCATCCCCCGCCACGGCAAGTTCGAGCTGACCTTCCGCCTCTCCGAGACGTTCGCCAACCCGTTCGACCCCGACGCGGCCGACATCATGGGCCACGTCACCGCGCCTGGCGGCGCCACGCTCGAGGTGCCGGCCTTCTTCACCCAGGACTACACGCGCCACCTGGTCGAGGGGCGCGAGGTGCTCACCCCCACCGGCCGCGCCGGCTGGAAACTACGCTTCACCCCTACCACCGTGGGCACACACACCTACTCGGTGACCGTCAACGGGCGCGAGCTGCCGGCACTGGCCGAACAGCATTTCGACTGCGTGCCCTCCAAGCTCCCGGGCTTCGTCCGCCGCTCCAAGGCCGACCCCCGCTACTTCGAGCTATCCACCGGCCAGTTCTTCTACCCCATCGGCATGAACCTCCGCTCGCCCTCCGACAACCGCAAGCCCTACGACGTGCAGTACCCGCTCCCCGAGGGCCGAGGCACCTACATCTACGACGACTACTACAAGAAGCTGGCCGACAACGGCATGAACTGGGCTCGCATCTGGCAATGCCCCTGGTGGTGTGGGCTCGAATGGACCCGCAAGTGGCCCGGCTACCAGGGGCTCGGCCGCTACAATCTCGAAAACGCCTGGCGGTTCGACTACCTGCTCGAACAGGCCGCCGCACGCGGCATCTACGTGCAGGCCTGCCTCACCAACCACGGCCAGATCACACTCGAACGCAATATCGACCGCCAATGGGACTCCAATCCCCTGAACGCCGCACGAGGCGAAGGCGGCCCGCTGCACAACGCCGCCGACTTCTACACCCACGCCGGCGCCCGAAAGCTCTTCCGCCAGCGCCTCCGCTACATCGTGGCACGATGGGGCTACAGCCCCCACCTCATGGCCTGGGCGCTATTCTCCGAAATGGAATTCACCGCCGCCTACTGGCGCGGAGCCAACGCCAGGAACGACAACCGGGGCTGGGCACGCTCGCCTGCTGTGGCCAACTGGGTGGGCGAGATGGCCACCGCGCTCAAACGCATCGACCCCTGGAAACACCTCGTCACCACCCACTTCTCCCACCCCTGGCGAGGATTCGACATCTGGTCGCGGCCCGAACTCGACCTCGTCCAGTCGAACGCCTACAGCGCCTTCGGCCAGCTTGGCGGCGACTTCAAGCATCCCGGCCTCGCCGACCGCGCCATCGACCGCTACTATCACGGCTACATGAAACGCTACGACCGCCCCGTGCTCATCGCCGAATACGGCGGACACTGGATGCGCAACCCCGCCGCGACCCTCGACGCCGAACTCCACGCGGGCACCTGGACATCGCTCACCAGCCACATCGCCGGCTGCACCGGCTTCTGGTGGTGGCTCCACGTCCACTACACCAACCGCTACACCCACTACCGCGCCGCCGCCCGCTTCATGGCCGGCGAGGACCGG
>Ga0272441_10016534_pt1 | contig 10185 bp, 14 predicted proteins | sample SSMProp6N_FD_193582 | JGI IMG/M metagenome (GOLD analysis project Ga0272441, IMG submission 193582) | Marine sediment archaeal communities from Little Sippewissett salt marsh, Falmouth, MA, United States - SSM-Prop-6N | ecosystem: Environmental > Aquatic > Marine > Wetlands > Sediment ... | reverse complement strand
GCGGAAGAACACCTGTTTCGTCACAAAATCCGATGGGTTGAACTTGACATCAGGAGCATGGAATACTGTACTTTCACCTTTCTTGAAATCATATTTGTAGATTGTATTGGGGTAGGCATAGGAACTGAACCCGTAAAACATCTCGGTATCATGTTTCCGTCCGCTGATACCTGCCACAGAGCCCAGAGCCGGGAGTTCAATCTCTTTACCCGGAGAACCGTCCTTCTCATACACCATAATCTTGTTGTAGGCATCGTGCATATACGAAGTGACAAACCTGTTATCAACTACAGCAATACCGGCAATAACATCATTGGTTTCGGGAATGATCTCTTTCCAGTACTTCTTTTGCGGCCTTGTGATATTTACCGCAATGACCCGTCCTTTAGGCGCCTTGAGGTCAGTACGGAAATAGAAAACAGGGCCGTCATTGTCAATAAAGGCGTATGAAGCATCAAAATCATCGAGCAGTTTTACAACCGTTCCTTTTACTCCCCGGGATACATCCATGTAAAACACCCGGTTTCTCCGGTCAGTGCCCTGAGATACAGAGATAATCACATATTTGCCGTCATCAGTCACGTGGGAATAGTATCCGCGCCTGGGGTGATTCTCATCGCGGAATATCAGCACATCATCATCCTGGGACGTGCCTGCATAATGGAAATACACCATCTGGTTGGTATTCTGCTGGGTCAGCTCCTGCCCCTCCTTTGGAGCCGGATACCGGCTGTAATAGAACCCGTCAGCCTGTCTGGACCATGACGCGCCGGAGAATTTTATCCACTTGAGATGATCCGGCAGGTCTTCTTTGGTTTCAATGTCCCGGACAAAGATCTCCCGCCAGTCGGACCCGCCCGAAGAGGTGCCGTATGCCAGAAACTTCCCGCTGCTGTTGATGCTTGTAATTGCCAGGGCTACTGTACCGTCATCACTCAGCTTGTTGGGATCGAGCAGCACTTGGGGATCGGCCTTAAGGCTGTTCTGCATATAAAGCACAGACTGATTCTGCAGCCCGTCATTCTTTGAAAAGAAATATTTGTCGCCGCGTTTCCACGGAAGCCCGAATTTTTCATAATTCCACAGTTCAGTGAGCCGTTTTTCTATCTTCTTTCTGGCGCCGATGCTGTTAAGGTATTTGAACGTAACCTTGTTCTGGGCCTCTACCCATGCTTTGGTGTCTTCGGCATTGTCATCTTCCAGCCAGCGGTACGGATCCTGAACCGTTGTGCCGAAATAGTCATCAGCCACATCTGTTCTTTTGGTTTCAGGATACTGGATCTTGCTGGAGCAGCCCGATAAAAACGCGACAAGCATTATCATGACCCCCGTTAATACAAGTTTCTTCATAGTATAGTTCTCCCTGTTTTATAAAGCGGCTATGGCGCTGTACCCTTTATAAGCCCGGTACAGCGCCACAAAATTATCTGTTCTTTATCATGCCCGCAAACGGAATTGCAGCTACTTACGGTCCGATGTGAACCATATCGTATTGAAAATCTCCCCGGTTGTAGTAGTCTTCATCTCTTGAGCACAGATCATACTCTCCCCTCAGCAGGGCGTAATGGCCGTGCTCCATAGTGGACAGGTAGATCAGTAGCTCCTGAGTGCCCAGGTTCTCAACCTCTTCAGCCAGATCCTGATAGAATTTCTCAAAGGTCATTTCCGCATCCATTGCCAGCTCCAGGAGGTCCGGGACCGATGTCTCTTTCTCAATTGCCACTTTAATGCCCGGAATCAGAGATGTCTTTTCAGGTTTCGGTTCCCTCATGGGAAACAGCTTTTTAAACAGGCTTTCCACTATTGCCTGGTGCTTCTTTTCCTCTTTGATAAGAAACTCCAGTTTGTCTTTCATGACAAAATTGCTGACTGAATCTCTCAGCTTCTCATACAGATTTGCAGATTCGGCTTCTGCTGTCAGCGCCATATTCAGGGCGCTGTCAAGGCTGAGAGAAGATACATCGATAGACATTTTACAAACCTCCGTTTGTTTATGTAAATGACATGGCCAGGCATATAGGCAGGGCCGGACACAACACACAAAAGAGAATTGCTTTATCCATTACACTCAAATTTACACATTTAATTGTTTTCTGCATAGAAGAATTTTCTGGATATGTTTTCTTTCTTCACCGATGATTCCGTCAATAACATGGTGCTGGCCTGGCTGCACAAAGGCTTTTATCTCCGAAAAAAACAGAATAGCCTCTTTTTCAAAGGAAAGGGCAATATGCAGCGCGCTGGCAGGGTTGTCTATCTCTTTTTTCAGTTCCTCAACGTCCGATGCCCGGGGAAAGACCCTGGTGTCTGTGAGGGAATGAAAATATAGGAGCATCTCGTAGTCATCATAGGGCCAGGTCAGGCCGAAATCCTCACCTTTGTCCAGCATAGAACGGAAAATCTCTTCATGCTTGTGCTCTTCATCGGCAAGATACTGAAAAATATCCTTTACAACGGGTTCATGCACTGCTTTGGCCGCTGTAAGATAGAATTCCCGCCCCTCTTTTTCCAGCTGTATTGCCATCTGCAGCAGCTCACTGCCTGCGTATTTCTCAGTCATGATACAAGTCCCTCAATTATTAGATTAATTCTGGCTGAGCACAATATCATCATACTCTTTTTCGATCCTGTTTTTATGCCGCAGCTCTTCCTGGGCCAGCATCCTGAACAGCTTTACAACATTCTCATCACTGTTGGATTCTGCCAGAGCCGTGTACAGCTGTATGGACTTTTCCTCGCGTTTCATTGCCAGGATAAGCAGCTGCTGGAAGTTCATATCTTTTGAAAATTCCATATCAACGAGATAATCGGATATCTTTAAATTGGGAACAATATCCAGTTTACCCCGTTCAATGCTGCCCGGCTTAAAATTCCTGATCATATTTACATGCTTCTCTTCTTCATGCGACATCTCCAGGAATACCTCTTTCATATTACTCTGATCTGTCATTTCACTGCACATCTTATAGAACTGCACAGCCTCTTTCTCTTTTTCAAGGGCAAAATCCATGATTTTCTGAAACTCTTTCAAATCCATTAGTTACTCCTTTATATAGATGAATTTACGCAGCCCGTATGTGATATCAGGCTCCATTCAGGCTGTATCACAGCTGCTCATTCCTGTGACCTGAGCAGCGTCAGATTCTCCATAAACTTTTCTTCTCCGCCCGGTGTTTCAAGTATCATAGGTACCCGGGCAAACCGGCGGTCCTGTACTATCCGGAAGATTGCTTCCTTTCCTATATATCCGTCACCGATGTTTGCGTGGCGGTCAACCCTGGTTGCCAGCTCTGTTTTTGAATCATTCAGGTGAAAGGCCCTGATCATATCCAGACCCAATACTGCATCGAATGAGGCCATGACCTGTTCATATGCTTCGGCGGTCCGCAGGTCATATCCCGATTCAAACACATGAGCTGTATCAAAACAGACCGCGATTCTGCTGCTGAACCGTGATTTTTCGATTATGGCTGCCAGGTGCTCAAAACGCCAGCCCAGGTTTGTGCCCTGGCCCGCTGTTGTTTCCAGAAGCAGGACGACATTACCGGTACAGGCACGCTCAAAAACATAATCGAGGCTGGCAGCAACAGCTGCCAGTCCGCTGCCTTCATCTGATGACAGATATGACCCCGGGTGAAGGACCAGCAGGTTTACACCCAGCTTTTCCGCCCGTTCCATCTCTGTTACGAGGGACGCCCGGGACTTTTCCAAAGAACCGGGATCAGGATGGGCGGGATTTATAAGATATGAATCGTGAATAACTATTTCCTGAACCGAAGAGCCGGCCCACCGGTTTCTGAACTCGCGTGCGTTTTCATCGGTCAGCAGCGGGCATTTCCACTGGCGCTGGTTTCGGCTGAATATCTGTGCTGCGTCACACCCGATACGTTCAGCTCTGTCAAACGCCTTATGAAGCCCTCCGCTTATAGAAACATGCGCGCCCAAAAATCCCATACTGCCTCACAGGTACAACGGTTATTTAAGGCTGATCTCCTTTGATGACTCCCACAATCCGTGAATATTACACAAAGACAGCGCGTGGAAGGTTCCCGGTTTATCAGTCTTCATCATTGCTTTAACAACAGGATGGCTGTACACAGGGCCTTCATTTGCGCCCTGGGCTGACTCGCCATGGGCGGAAAATTCATAATGGCCTATCTGGTAACTGAACTTTTCTCCCTTGGGGTGAAAAAACAGCGATATCCAGCGGATGTGATGTTCGGTAGTGTTAGGATGGGGTATCTCTTTGCCTACACTGACTTCCACTTCAAACATCTCACCGGCTGCAACTTTGTCGTCACATTCGATAACCGGAGCGTGTTTCTCGCTCTTCCAGTCTGCCTGTTGAATGTGTTCGCTTAATGTACCCACAACATGCCTCCTTTTGTTACAAAATTAATACATGGATTATCTTTGATTATTCCAGAAACAGCAGGCTCACTGCCATAACAGCCATTCCCAGTATAACACCCAGGACCGGCGCCTTATCATTACCGAATTTCTTGGCAGCGGGCATCAGTTCATCAAGAGAAATAGCAACCATCAGCCCTGCTACTCCTGACAGGAGCCACCCCAGCACCGCAGGGCCGAAAAACTGCGACAGGATCAGAGCGCCTGCCATGGCTCCCACCGGTTCACTGACACCGGAAAGGAATGACCACCAGAACGCCTTTTTTCTGCTGCCTGTAGCAGCGTACACCGGCGCTGCAATGGCAAGGCCTTCTGGAATGTTATGTATGGCAATAGCCACAGCTATGGCAATGCCAAGGTTCAGGTTTTCCAGAGCGCCGCTGAATGCTGCCAGCCCCTCGGGGAAATTATGTACAGCTATTCCGATGGCAACAAGAAGTCCGGTTTTCTTCAGAGCCTTTCTGTCTTTATTGTTCAGGTCACCATCATTTTCATCCTCACCTATATATTCATGCGGGACAGTAAAATCAATCAAAACGAATATTGCCATTCCGACAAAGAACGCCGCATGAGCCGGTAAAAAACCTATCTCGTCTATTCCGAAATTCAGCATTTCAACAAATGCCACAAGTATCATCACACCGGCGGAAAACCCTAATGTGAATGCCAGAAACCTGTCAGAGACTCTTTTTACTGCCAGGCTGATCAGGCTGCCGATAGTTGTGGCCAGGCCGGCTCCGGCTGAAAGCAGTATGGCGTAGAGATATGATGTGCCCATAGTCTATTTCTCCTGCAGGTGCTGCAGTTTTTCGCACACCTCGTCGACATGGCCTTTAACCTTCACTTTGGGCCATACGTGTGCAACCTTTCCTTCAGGGTCAATGATACATGTGCTTCTCTGAACACCGTAGTACTCCCGTCCGTAATTCTTTTTCAGGGCCCAGGCTCCGTATTTCTCAATAATTCCGTGGTCTTCATCGCTGAGCAGGGTAACTTTCAGTTCGTGTTTGTCACGGAACCTGCAGTGGCTGGACTGTGAATCGGGGCTTACACCCAGGACTGCTGTGTTCATCTGTTTAAGCGCATCAACCCTGGCAGTAAAATCAATGGCTTCCAGCGTACATCCCGACGTATTGTCTTTGGGGTAAAAATAGAGTATCACCCACGATCCCCGAAAATTTTCAAGGCATACTTCATTGCCGTCACTGTCCGGAAGGCAAAAATCCGGAGCATCGCTTCCTGTGTGCAATTCCGCCATTGGCTCCTCCCTGTAATTCAGTACTGCCGGCCCGGCAGCAGCGGGCCGGCTGACCTTTTAACGGTTTATTCTTCGCTTTCTGCCGGCGCGCTGTACACTCTTGCGCCAAGCTCCTTGTCTATCATATACATACCATTGGGGCTCTTGGAAACGAGATTGATCTTATCTATGATCTCATTGTCATTGGCCTCTTCCTCAACCTGCTCAGTTACAAACCACTGCAGGAAAATATTGGTGGCATGGTCTTTCTCTGCCAGAGCCAGGTCTACCAGTTCGTTGATGCTTTTTGTGATAAACTGCTCATGCTCCAGTGTTTTCTGAAACATTTCCAACGGTTCGCCGAACTCGGCCGGGGGCTGTTCAATAGCTTTGAGAACGACCTGTTCTCCCTGTTCCTGAATATAGTGGTATATTTTCATAGCATGTTCCATCTCTTCATGGTACTGGACCATGAACCAGTTGGAAAAACCGGCCAGTCCTTTGGAATCAGAATAGGACGACATTGCCATATACAGATATGCCGAATACATTTCTCTGTTGATCTGTTCATTCAGTGCGTCAAGCATTTTTTTGCTTATCATGTTATACCTCCATTATGTATTGATTTATCCGTTCTTTTTTAAATGCTCGGCAAACCGCCTGCCGAATTCTCTTCCTTGCTGCAAGACTTCCCTGGACACACCGCCGTGGAATTCATAGGGGTCATTCATAGTCCATTTCATCTTTGAGACCAGGGCTTCCATTTCGCGCAGGGCGCCTTTGCTCCAGCCGAAACTGCCGAAATAGGCTGTTTCCTTGTTCCGTATGTGCTTAATTGACGCCATGGTTAGCACCTGGGTCATAGCAGGGAACATCTTCCCTTCATAGGTCGGGGCCCCCACTAATACTCCTGAGTTTACCCATAGTGACGGAAGGATATAACTTGAGTCCGTTCGGGCCACATCAAATATTTCAACAGGCACATCAGCCGCCGCAATGCCCTGGGAAACAGCGTTCATCACCGATTCTGTATTTCCGTACATGGAACCGTACAGCAGCGTAACACCGGTTTCACACGGGCCTGAAGCATAGCCTGCCCACTTTTTATACAGTGATACAATCTGTTCAGGCCTGTCTCTCCAGATCAGCCCGTGAGACGGTGCGATAATATCTATATCAACACCGGCTACCTTGTCTATGGCTTTGAGTACCGGATTGCTGAAATTGGATACAATATTCACATAATAGCGCAGCGCTTCTTTTTTATAGAATGCCAGGTCTTCATATTCATCATCAAAAATGGCGCCGCGCAGCGCGCCGTACCCTCCGAACGCATCACAGGTAAACAGAATTTTCTGTGTTGTTTCATAGGTCATGATGGTTTCAGGCCAGTGTACAAAGGGAGTTGAGAAAAATTTCAGCTTCTTTGTACCCAGGTCCAGTTCATCTCCGTCAGCAACCACTTTTACATTCTCGGTTATTCCGTAATATGCCTTGAGCATCTCTTTCATCTTGGCTGATCCGACAATAGTCACATCGGGATTTATCTTGTGCAGGATTTTAAGGACACCCGTATGATCGGGCTCCATATGATTGATTATGACATAATCGATCTCTGAGACCGGCACTATCTCATCGATCTTGTCGAAAAAATCGTCGCTTTTTATTGATTTAACCAGGTCAATCAATGCTTTCTTTTCATCGTTGATCAGATAGGTGTTATACGACACGCCTTCCTGTGAAATAGGCCATAATCCTTCGAACAGGTCCGTAGTCCTGTCATTGACACCAATCCAGTGAATTCCCGGTTTTACTTCTGCTGATGACATGAATAATTCCTTGTTGTTTGAGTTTCAGATATTCCGGCCGGCTTCTATGCCGGCCGGAACCGGTTCTGTATTACTGCTTTGAAAAATCATCCTTGCCTACGCCGCACAACGGGCACACCCAGTCATCAGGTATATCTTCAAACGCTGTACCAGGTTCTACACCGCTGTCAGGATCCCCTTTTTCGGGATCATATACATAACCGCATACATTACAAACCCACTTGTCCATTGAAACCTCCTTCTACATTTGTTTTTTCATGTCGGCCAACCGTTTAACATGACCCTTTTCTTCTTTTATTATTTCCTCCACTGCGTCTCTGGCGCCGGGTTTGATTAAATCCCGGAGCTGATAGAAAAACAGAAGCGTGTCCCGCTCAAATTTAATCGCATATTCTATAGCCTCCGCATCGGATTCCGAGCCCGCTGCCATAACGATATTCTTATCCTTGCCCATAAAGATACTGCTTTCTACCATAGCCTCGATATACTGACCGACCTCATCCCAGTCAATGGGTACGCCCTGCTGCTTCTCAGCCACATCACCTTTAAGGCCCAGAAAAATCTGCTTGTGATTGGCTTCTTCACCGGCCAGAAAGGCAAACAACAGCCTGGCCTCATCTGTTTTCGCATGTTTCTCGGCATTTTTGTAGAATCTGTACCCGTTTTCCTCAATAGATACAGCCATATCAACAATTTCTTCACCTGAAAAGAATGTTTCCATTGTATACCTCCCTGGGCTATTCTCCAATCTTTATAACGATCAATGACATATCATCAGAGAACATGGTCTCGCCGCTGAAGGTCTTCAATGACGAAATCACGTTTTCAATAATCTCTTTTGCCGGAAGATGGGCAAAAGTACGGATTGTATCGGTCAGCCGTTCCCGCTCATACATACTATCACGGCTGTTTTCCTGCACGACTTCTGTCACACCGTCAGAATACATGGCGATTATGTCTCCCGGTTCAAGAGTGCATTCAGTTGAAGAGTAGTCAACAGAAGAATCTGCTCCCAGAATAAGTTCTGTTTTTTTCAGGGGATAATAGGTTCTATCATTTTTAATAATTATCGGCGTGTCATGCCCTGCCGATGTGTACGCGAATTTATTCTGCGATAAAGACAAAACGCCATATATGGCAGTAATAAACCTGCAATGCTCGCTGCACATTTCAGCAGCTTTTTTATTCATGAACGACATTACTTCATCGGTTGCAAGCACACTGTCTTCTGAATACTGGTCATCAAAATAGTCGCCCAGGGCTTTTCGTATATTAGATTCAATAAGTGACGGGCTCACGCCGTGGCCCATGACATCACACAAAAATACCGCCATACTGTCCCGGCCCGGCAGCACCATAACCTCCAGCAGGTCACCGCTCAGAAATTCAAGGGGCAGGGAGACCGCTGCGGCATCAATACCCGGCAGTGTCGGTATATCTTTGAACGGTATTTTCACGGGTATTTCATAGGGTATCCGCTTTGACGAGAAAGATTCATTATCGGGGACAACTTCGATAAGTTCTTCAATTTTCTGTATTTCATGCTTGATGAGCCGGCGGTGGTTCCTCTCCTCTTCAGCCAGCTGAGTCAACAGTATTCTTGCCTCCTTGAAGGCTGTTGTCACAGCTGTTTTGGAGTAGTAATTAAATGCGTATGTCTCTTTTTCCAGGGCGAGTTTCAGGATCGCCAGCAGATCATCTTTAACATTGTTCTTTTTTTCACTCATTGCGTGCAAAGCCCTTCTGCAAAGGTTCTCAGTCACATCTGAACAACTCTTTTATACCACGAATCGCTGTTTAAGCTGTATGGACACGAATCTGCAAAAACACAGGTAAAACCTTGCGTGGACAGTCGTGTAAGAATGTTTATTTCCTCTGGAATGGGATATTCAGTTACGGATGCAGTATCAGCAATATTACAACTTTGCCTGAATAAATGCAAGATTTTTTTTACCATCACAGAGTTCCTCCTGTCCGATTATTCCATACTGACAGCCGATGCATTTTGCCTGTCAGGAAAATTTGGGAAACTTCTCTTTAGGCACACTGCATACAGGACAGCGTTCCGGAATATCACCTGTCGCTGTATAGCCGCACACCGGACACACATAGATATCGCCGAAATCACTGTCTTTACCCTGCTTGACAGCTTCCCGGGCCTCGGCATACATAACAGAATGGATCTTTTCTGCTTCAATAGCAAAATGAACCGATTTTATGGCGCTCTTTTCTCCCTGGAGCTTGGCCACCGCGTCATAAGCCGGGTACATCTCCTCAACTTCAAAATCTTCGCCGTCCATGGCCGCCTGAAGGTTTTCCTGGGTCGTGCCCACTTCCTCAAGTGTGCGCAAATGATTTGATGCGTGAACCTGCTCGGCATAGGCAACAGCCCGGAACAGTTTTGCCACATTGGGTTTCCCCTCTTTTTCTGCCTGCTCTGCAAACACCAGATATTTCATATGGGCCTGGCTTTCTCCGGCAAACGCATCTTTTAAATTATTTTCAGTCATTTTTCTCATACATTCCTCCAATACTTGGGACGATCCTCTATATAAACGATCAAACAGATTTTTGCTGACATTTTGGACAGATACCCTCGAATTTTATGTGCACTCCATGTATCTGGTATTTTGTAAGTTCCTCTATCTCGGTAATGGCTGCACGGGATGAAAAATGGGACACATCATCTATGCGCCCGCACTCAGTACA
>Ga0272441_10016533_pt1 | contig 10185 bp, 12 predicted proteins | sample SSMProp6N_FD_193582 | JGI IMG/M metagenome (GOLD analysis project Ga0272441, IMG submission 193582) | Marine sediment archaeal communities from Little Sippewissett salt marsh, Falmouth, MA, United States - SSM-Prop-6N | ecosystem: Environmental > Aquatic > Marine > Wetlands > Sediment ... | reverse complement strand
CTACCGACGCGACTATCTGCCGGTCGCCCCGTCACGACATTCCTGAGGGATATTCACATGTCAAAGAGCGCACCGAGAAAAACGCCTATCCCGAACTTGACTGCCTATAGCTGGTCTGTCATCCGACAGATCGGTTCGCTGTCACGCCCCAGCCGCCGCCCGGGCCGCCCGCCTCCCGGAGCCAGGCAGCGCCTCCACCGCCCCCGCCACGTCGAGCAGCACGGGGTCGGTGGGGAGATTCACGGTCAGCTCGATCCGGCTGTGGTGCATGGAGGCCAGGGCAGCGCGAGGGTGGACGCGGGCCGAACTGCCAAGACAGCGAATCAGCGTGCCGTGCCTGCGGCCCTCTGACATGTCGTCAGACGCTCGCCGCGTGCAGGACGCCCCGCCTTTCTGCCGGTCAACTCGTCAACCGGTCAACCGGTCCGCCGTCTGGCTATCCCCCTCCCCCTCCGCCGCCGCTCTTCTTCTTGGCCTTTTTGTGGGCGGCGGTGCTCTGGAAGGCGATGCCGATCACGGCCGGCACGCCCACCAGCAGGGCGGCGAGGTGGGTGTTCTCCCGCAGGGGCATTTCAAGGCTCTGGCGGAAGGGCTCGTACTTCATCAGCAGCGCCACGATCCCCGAGGAGGTCATCAGCGAGCCCTGCACGGAGGTCAGGACCGTCACGACGGTCTTGAGGATCACGAACGCCAGCAGCCCCAGCGTGATCAGCCCCACCAGCGCGCCAACCCACGCGTACTGCTGCATTTCCGTGTTGCCCAGCGTCTCGGCGACGTAGCCCCACAGGCCGTAGCCCATGAAGCTGCCCGCCAGGCCGCCCATCACGCTGACGGCGTAGTTCATCAGCGGCCCGGCCAGCACGGCCAGGAGCATGCCCCCGGCGATACCCGTGTACAGCCAGGTGTCCTGCCCGCTGAGCATCTGGCCGACGTGGAACCCGAGCATCGCACCGAGGACGGCGGCGTTTGCGATCACGAGGATCTTGAAGACCTTCCAGCCGTTGAGCATGTAGACCAGGCCACAGGCGAACAGCACCATCGCCATCACCGCGCCGAACTGGGCGCTGGACAGCTCGACGAGCCAGTCGACGATCTCGCTCTGGTTGGGGACGTCCGAGAGACTCAGCCCGCCGGTCGAGCTCGGGGCCTGCGTCGTCGTCTGGGCGAGGGCGATAGGTAACCGAAGGTCCATAGGGCAGACGCCTTCCGTGGCTCGGGTCTCACAGCGTATTCTTCGGCAGAACGGCCCCCGTTTGATCGGCCTTTCTGGGCCTACTGGTCCCCCGCATCGGACGGGGCGTTCTTCCCGGCCTTTCCCTCGTCGCCGGAGGCCGCCCGCCGCGCGCGGACCTCGCAGACGGCCTGGAAAACCGCGCCCACGGCGAACAGGCCCAGCCCGATCGCACCGGCGAGGTTCTGGCTCCTGTCCGCCGTGCCGGCCGGGCCGGCCGAGACGTAGGCAAGGCCCATGCCGATCGCGCTGGAAAGCAGCTCCGCCCCCACCAGGGCCGTCATGAGAATCACCGTCGTTCGCGGCAGCAGGAAGGCTACAACCGTCGCCGCAAGACCCGAGCCGATAACCGCCGCCCACAGCACGGGGCCGTCCTGCCGGAGGGCCTCGTCGATCCGGGCCGTCGCCTCATTGGCCGCCGAGAACACGCCCGGCTGCGTTGCGGCCAGGGATTCGCCCACGTAGAACACGAGCATCAGTGCTGCGGCAAGCACCGCCACGTGCAGCCCCGCCAGCACCGACCACAGCAGCCGGGCCAACACCACGCCCAGCAGGGCGAACGTCAGCGCCCCGGCCGCCTGGGCGGCCAGCACGTTGAGCTGGATCTGCGGGCCGTAGTACGTGCCGAGCAGCAGCCCGACCGCCCCGGCCGCCAGGCCCAGCAGCGCCCGATGGAACACCCGCCCCCAGAACAGCAGGAGCACTCCCAGCAGCACGGCGACGGCCGCGGCGGCAACGAGCGCCGCAATGCCCAGCGCAAGCACCCGCGAGACCGGCTCCGGCAAAGAGTCGGCCAGCCGCACCAGGTTGGGGTCCGCGTTCGCCGCCGCCAGGATGCACGTCGACACGATCATCGCAAACGGTCTACCCACGGCGCGAACGGGACGCGGCCTTACCCGCCGCGCCGGTGACGCACCTGCTGAAGCTCCGCCCGGGCCATCTCGGTCTTCCGCGTGTCGCCCATGCCCTCCAGCGCCCGCTGGAGGTAGTGCTCGGCCCGGTCGTACTGATGCAGGTATCGGCCGTACAGCAGCCCCAGCATCAGGTAGATGTCCGCGGCGTGCTCGTAGCCGCCGTAGTGCTTGAGGAACCGCTCGTAGGCGTCGGCCGCGGCGGGATACTGCTCGGAGGCCATCAACTGGTTGGCCACGTCCAACTGGTTCTGCCGGCTGAGTACCGCGCCGTCGGCGATCTGGACGAGTTGGAGGTACTTACCGGCCGCGGCGGGCAGGTCGTGTCGCGCGCAGGCCTCGGACACCTCCCGCCGCAAGGCCAGTTCCTGGGCCACTTCGGAGTCCGGCGGCGTGGCGTGGGCCGTGCGCGTATCCACCCACCGGCTGGTCGGCGGGGCGGCCGGCTCGGGGCGCGACGGGCCCGTGCCCACGAAGGGGTTGTACCCTTGCGAGACCATTCGCCGATATCGCTGGCGGCGGTGGGACTGCGACACCATGCTCGGCAGGTCCATCGGATCGCGAGGCAGGACTTTCAACGCCAGCAGGATCAGCGCTATACTCATGCCGAAGACGTATCCGCTCGTATGGGCCGCGTATGCCACGCCCCCTCCCCCCTGGCCGACCGTCATGAGCACGTCGTAGAGAAACTGCAGCCCCACGAAGATCAAGCTGGAGATCTGGTGGCGCGTGATGAAGTAGAAGATCCATATCAGCACCGTCACGCGGACCCGCGGGAACAGCACCAGGTACGCCCCGGTCACCGCGCAGATCGCGCCCGACGCCCCCAGCACGGGGGCCCGGCCCGCCAGAAGCACGTACCCCACGCCGGCGACGACCCCCCCGGCCAGGTAGAACGCCAGGTACGCCGCGTGGCCGAATCGGTCGTTCAGGGCGTTGCCGAACACCCACAGGAACACCATGTTCCCCGCGACGTGCATGAAGTTCGCGTGGAGGAACGCCGAGGTGAAAAACTGGTAAACCTGCGGGGCCTCCGGGTACAGCAGGTACGACCGGATCGCTTCCCCGCCCACGTTCTCGGAGTACAGGAACACGAGGACGTTCGCGGCTACCAGGGCGTAATTCACCCACGGGCGGCAGGTCATGCGGTAATCGGTTCGAATCGGTATGATCATGGGTACAGCCTGCGGGGACAGCCGGAGGCGGGAAGGCCGAAAGACCAGCACCGCTACATCGGGTACATACTGTGTTTGCACATTCTAGCCGCCGCCCGGGGCACACGCCAGCAAAACACCCGCCCCGCCCGGCAGGCCGTACTGCGCAGTCGTTCGGGCCGGGCGATGGTTTCGCCCGACCGCGCATCCGGCCCGATCTGCCGGCGTTTTCGGTTGGCATTTCCCGCCGGGCTGCCTACAACGTCCTGACCCCGCAAGGCCGCGGGGCGGGACCTGGAGCCGTAGATGCCTGACTGGTTGCCCCTTCCGGACGGAGTCGAGAGCGCCGGGGCCTTTCTCGCCCTCGGGTCGCTGTCGGCGATGCTGTTCAGCATGACCAAGGCCGGCTTCGGCGGCAGCGCGGGGCTGCTCGCCGTGCCGCTGATGATCTTCGCCTGCGGCGGGGACGTGCTCCTCGCGGCGGGGATCCTCCTGCCGATCCTGATCGCCGCGGACTACGTCGCGGTGGCCAGTTGGCTGGGTAAGTGGAACGCCCGGGCCGTGGGCATGCTCCTGCCCGGCACGGTGGTGGGCGTCGCCGCCGGCTGGGCCGTCCTGCGGCTGCTCGGACGGATCGAGGGCGTCGAGGGCGGGCGCGAGTTGACCAACGCGTGGCTGAAGCTGGGCGTGGGGGCCTTGGCGCTGGGCTTCGTGGGATTGCAGGCCGCGCGGTCTCTCCGCGGCCGGCCGCTGGCGTTCCGGCCGGTGTTCTGGCAGGGCACGGTGGCGGGCACGACGGCGGGCTTTACCAGCACGCTGGCCCACGCCGCCGGGCCGATCGTCGGGATGTACATGCTCCCCCAGCAGATGCCCAAGGGCCAGTTCGTCGCCTCCACGGCCGTGTACTTCTGGTTCGCCAACCAGGTCAAACTCGTGCCGTACTACGCCGAAGACATGATCAACTTCGACACGCTCGGCGCGGGGCTGGTTTTGCTGCCTGCCATCGCCGCCGGGGCCGTCCTGGGCATCTACCTCCACCGTAAGGTCGGCCAGCGGCCGTTTACCGGCATTGTCTACACGCTCCTGGCCCTGGCCGGTGCGGGACTGGTGTATCACGGGGTCAAGGCGTTGTGGCTCTTGTAGGAGCGGACAGGACCCACCGCCACCGCCCAACGGCCGACTTCGTGCTTCTGAGCGCTGGGACCTGCGGCGTCGCCCCCCTATAATGCCCCCGGCCCGATCACGCGATTGCTCAAGGAGCCCCACATGCGTTACCCGCGCCGTACCGCGAAGCTCGCGCCGCTGTGCCTGCTGGCCCCGCTGCTCGTCCTGGCCGGCTGCGGGAAGAAGATCTGGGTCACCCAGTACCCCGAGTTCTACTCGCCGGACCTGAAGCGCATCGTCGTCGCCCCCTTCCACAACGCCACGGACCACCCCCAGGCCGGGCCGATCATCACCGATAAGGTCACCGCCGCCATGGTCGCCAACGGCACGTACGACCTCTACACTCCGGCGGACCTGCGGGAGCTGCTCGGCCGGGACGCCCCGCCCACCGCGGACAGCGCCGCCGAACTCGCCGCGATGCTCCGCAAGAGCGACAAGGTCCAGGCGATCCTGACCGGCACGGTGACGGCCTTCTCCGTCCAGACCGACCGGGACTGGCGACAGGCCCCCGTGTACGCCCGGGACAAGAAGGGGCGGATCGACGAGGACACGATCGTCGGCTACCGCGACTACACCTTCGTCCGGCACGAGGCGGTCGTCGACGCCACGGCCAAGCTGATCCACGTCGGCGAGGCCAAGGTCCTGCACGCCACCGCGCCCGGCCTGGCGCGAACGGACGTGATCAGCCAAACCAACGAGAAGGACGGCACGCCGCCGGCGATGGGCCGCAACGAGTGCCTCGCCTCCGCGACCGACCAGGCCGTCGCCAAGCTCATGGAGGAATTCGCGCTGGTCCGCAAGCAGGTTCGGGTCAGCAAGAACGCCCTCCGCACGGCCGCGGGGCCCGACGACGGCAAATGGGACTACGAAGGCACGTTCCGGGCGTCCGACGAGCGGCTGTACGTCGTGCTGCGCCTTCCGCCCCAGTGCGACCGCAATCGCTTCCGCATCACGATCGTCGCGAAGGCGAGCGACACGAAGGTCTCCGATTTCGAGCTCGTCTGGCAGCGGGAATGGAGCGACGAGCAAGGCAAGGGCTTCGCGTTCTCGCCGGCCGAACTCATCGCCGCCGGCGGCGGGCCGGGCGATTACAGGGCCATCCTCCACTGCTGCGACGACGAACCGGTCCTGGAGGCGAAGTTCAAGATTCAGCCGGCGGAATAGGCGCCTCGCCCTGGGGAGCCCGGCGACCCGCCTACGCCCGCGCCAGCCCGCCCATCTTGTAGCCGGGGGCGATCGTGTAGAGGCGATGGAGCGCTCGCTCGTTGGCGTGAGCGCAGACGACCTCGCCGACGAAGATCGTGTGGTCGCCCGTCAACAGTTCCCCGACCTTGCGGCACTCGAAGTTCGCCACCGCGTCGGCCAGGAGAATGCCGTCCACCTCCACCGCCGGCTGGAGCGCCGCGCCGAACGCCGCCAGCTTGTCCATGTCCCGCCCGCTATTCGTGCCGTAGAACAGCGTCTCGGCCTCCTGGGCTTCCGAGGGCAGGGCGATCACGAACCCCGCGGCCGCCCGGAAGACGTCGTGCGAGTAGCGCGTCAGGCCGATCGAGATCGCCAGCATCGGCGGCGAGATCGATGTCTGCATCGCCCATCCCAGCGTGATCGGGTTGCACTTGCCGCCGGCGTCCTTCGCGATGGCGATCGCCACCTGCTCGGGGTACTTCAGGCGATTCGCCTCGCCAAAGGGGACTTGCTTCTGCATTGCCGTTCTCCTCGCTCGGGCCGGAGGCCATTGTACGCAGGCGCGGGGCGGGGGCAACGGGCAGGGCGGCCGGCGGAAGCGACGCAAGCGGCGGGGGGCGAGGTGGCCTTGCCCGCCGCGAACGCGCGCAAGTCCAAGTGAAGCGATCAAGAAAACATAGGGCACTAGACGGACCCAGTCACCAAGGCGACTGGGTCTGCCGCAATCGCTCTTCAGAGCAAGCGGAAGGGATCACGGAGTGGGGTTCGGTTTGGGCTTCGGGGCCGTCGACGGCGGATCGAGAACCAGCTTGCCCTCGCGGACAAGCCGGTTGCGCCGGGCGACAAGCATTCTCGCCCGGTCCATCGACGACATTCTGCGGAGCTCTTCGCGCTCGGCGGGGGTGAACGTGGCCACGACCGCCCGGACCCACTGGGCCCGTCGGCGATAGGCCTCTCGCTTGGTCTCGTCCAGCGAAAGAAAGGCATTGTAGCTCTTAAGGAGCTTGTCCTGGTCCTCGGGATCGCGCTGGAGAAACGCCAGAACCCCGCGGCGGAACTCGTCCCGCTGGTCCGGCGAGAGCATCCTCCACTCCTGCCGGTTATGGTCCAAGGAGGCCGCGAGGCTCACACCCCCGGCCAACCGCAGACTCAACTTCAGCCGAAGCTGGTCGGCGAGGCTGCCCCGGGGCGGGCGGGTCAGCACACTCGCCCCACCGTCGTCGGCGGGGTCCGCACCCGCGGGGGCCGCCAGAGCCGGCAAGACGATCAAAATGGCTGCAAGCCGCTTCCGCATCAGAGTCTGCCTCACGTGCCTTCCTGCTCGACCTTCTCGATCGCCTCGAGCGTGTCAAAGTCGGCAATCACGTCATAGTCGTCGATCAGGCCGCGGAGCACGCCGTAGTTCTTGACGATCTCCTTCTCCAACTCAGCCCGCTGGGCCTGCGGGACATCCTCATAGGCCTGCGACGATTCGATCTCCCGCGGGTTGACCGCGGCGACGATCGGCTGCTTCGGGGACGCATCACCCGGCCAGCCCAGGCGCCCCGCGAGGGCAAGGGCGATCAGCACGATTGCGGCAGCCGCCGCAGCGGGCCCGACCCAGGCCATCACGCGAAGCACGTGGGATCGCCGATCCGCGGCGCGGACACCCGTAAGAACACGGTCGGCCAGGTCGCCGGGCGGGCGGGGCACGGTGTACTCGTCCAGGAGGGAGTCGACGGCGGTCAACTCGCGGTGGGCGGTGCGCCAGGGCTCCTCTTGGCGGACGAGCCGTTCGACCTCCGCAGCGCGGTCGCCATCCAGCTCGCCGTCGAGGAAGGCGGAGAGATTTTCAAAGTCGTCTTTTCCCAGTGTGTTGGCCATGACCTTCACGACCTTTACCCGCAACGCCCCGGAAGGGGCGCATTCGACACTTCGCCGCAATCGGCGTGCCCGTAGGGCTTTTCGGCCCCATATCCGGCGGCCTTCAATACGTTTCAACCCCCGCTGTCAAGGGGAGATTCGCGACAATCCGCGGGATTCCCGCATTGTTTTTGCGCCATTGCGGGCTCATTCCATTCGGACGTACCGGCCCAGCGTGTTCCGCAGGTTGCTGCGGGCCCGGCTGAGGAGACTCTTGACGGCCATCGTGGAGCAGTTGAGGATCTGGGAGATCTCCTCGTAGCTCTTCTGCTCATACTTATTCAGGATGATCGCCACCTTCTGGTTCTCGGGAAGCTGGTCGATCGCCTCGGCGACCTTCGCGCGGAGTTCCTCGGCATCCAGGCGGTCGTGCGGCGGGTCGTTGCGGACGTCGGGCACGTCGCGGTAGAACGGCTCGCCGTCCTCGGAGTAGGCGATCTCCAGTTGCACCGGCTGCCCGCGGCGTTTCGCCCGCAAGACGTTGAACGACAGATTGGCGGCGATGCGATACAGCCACGTGCTGAACTTGGCCGTCGGCTGATACCGCTGGCTGGTGCGGAAGACTCGCAGGAACACCTCCTGCGTCAGGTCCTCCACCTTGCCCGGGTCGCCAAGAAACCGGTAGATCAGCGTGTTGATCTTCGGGGCGTTCCGCCGGACCAGCTCCTCGAACGCGCTGTGCTCGCCGGCCTGGAAGCGGAGCATGAGCTTGACGTCCTCATCCTCCCTCGCCCACCGGGTCAGGCCGTCGGCATTGATCTCCGGGTCCGGCCGCCGGTCCTTCTTGGTGATCTTCTTCTTCGAGCCCATGGTTTTGGGGGCGGTGCTCTTCGCTCTGGAGGCTTTGTTCTTCGCCGCGGTCGAGCTCACTTCGTCGGCTCCCGTCTGTTGGTGTACCTCAATTGCCCGCACGCGGCCGCCACCTCCAACCCGCGGGATCGCCGCACGTGCGTGTTGACGTTGCGTCGGCGCAGGCGGGCAACGAACGCCTCGACCGCCCGCTTGCCGGGTCGACGGAACGGCAGCGAAGGAACCGGATTGTAGCGGATCAGGTTCACGTTGCAACGCAGGCGGTGGGCGATTGCGGCCAGCGCATCGGCGCAGGCGGGGGTATCGTTCACGGCGCTCAGCAGGACGTATTCGAGCGTAACTTCTCTCTTGCGGCTTTGATAGAACGCTTCCGCCGCGGAGAGGACCTCGGCGAGGGGGAATCGCGCCGCGGCCGGAATGAGCTCTCGACGCAGCGCGTCGGTCGGCGCGTGCAGCGAGAGGGCAAGCGTGATCGGCATGTGTTCCGCGGCCAGCCGGCGGATCGCCTTGGGCAGGCCCACCGTGGAGACGGTCACGTGCCGGGCGGAGAGGCCCAGCCGGGCCGGATCGGTCAGGGCCCGCACGGCGGCGACCGTCGCGTCGTAGTTGGCCAACGGCTCCCCCATGCCCATGAAGACCACGTTGGTGACTCGCGCTCCCGTCGACTCCTGTAGATGGAAGACTTGCTCCACAATCTCGCCCGCCGTGAGGTTGCGCTCGAGCCCGTTTACACCCGTGGCGCAGAACGCACATCCCATGGCGCAGCCGACCTGCGTGGACACACACGCCGTCAGGCGCCGCCCCGCGGGAATGCCGACGCACTCGACCCGCTCGCCGTCGGCCAGCTCCAGCAGGCACTTGACCGTCCCGTCGGGCGCCGTCGCCGCCTCGACCGCGCGGCCGGCCCGCAGGCGCCACCCCTCCGCCTCCAGCCGGCTGCGAAGCGCGGCGGGCAGGTCCGTCATCTCCGCAAACGCCGTCGCCTGCTTATGCCAGACCCATTCGCCGATCTGTCGGGCGCGGTACCGCTCGCCGCCCAGGGCGGCGACATCCGCGGCCAGATCGTCGAGCGTCCTGTCCAGAACGTGTTTCATTTCCAACAGATAAGACAAATCCCACTCCGGCGGGTCAGGCGAAAAGCACGACGGTCTCCGTGGGGGATTGACATAGAGTATGCTGGGGCAACGTTTACTCTCCGGCTCGGGGGGCCGCCAGGAGCTCGCTCGCCTCCGGCGAGGCGAGAAACGCCTCCAGTTCCACGAGGTCCGCGAAAATGCGGTCGCTGTAGGCCCGGACGACCCAGTTCGCGGCCATGGGGGTTATCGTCAGCACCACGGCCCCCGCGCGGGCGGCCTCGTGCATCTCGATGGCCGTGCCCATCGATGCGCTGGGCAGCCAGGCGATCAGCAGGTCGCACGCCCGCGCGCGGGCGAGGCCGTCCTCGAACGTCTCTCGGATCGCGGGCAGCCCGTAGGTGATGCTATGGGGGTGTTGGGCGTAGTGGCAATAGACGTCGGCGTCGGGCCGATGCCGCCGAACCACGTCCTGGATCGGCCCGCGCCAATCCTGCGGGTGGATCTCCGCTTCCACCTTCGAGCCCTGGATGATACCGGCCAGAAACACTTCCATACGTCGGTGCTCCGTCGCGCAAAGCGAAGATTGTACCACAGGTCGGCGGTTCGGAGGGAAACGCTTTGCGGACGGATGCCGTCAAGCGAAGTGCGCAATAGCTTTCGGGTGGGTCTCCAGGGAATGGCAAGGTCTTGGGGGACTTCCAGGATCGTGGGTCCCCTCCGGAATAAGGTCGGCCTTCGGCCGGGATGATCTC
>Ga0272441_10016531_pt1 | contig 10185 bp, 5 predicted proteins | sample SSMProp6N_FD_193582 | JGI IMG/M metagenome (GOLD analysis project Ga0272441, IMG submission 193582) | Marine sediment archaeal communities from Little Sippewissett salt marsh, Falmouth, MA, United States - SSM-Prop-6N | ecosystem: Environmental > Aquatic > Marine > Wetlands > Sediment ... | reverse complement strand
CTGTGCGCGGCCCCGACGTCATACGGCGGCATGGCAACCGCCATGATGGCACTCCCCAACCCCTTGATGAGCTGGGCCGGTCCTGTCCCGAACATCATCGAGGTCGTCATCGGATCATCGGGACCCAGCCGGTCAAATACCCAGCCGAAGTACATGTAGCTGTTCATCGCCAGCCGAATGCCACGGTCCGTGATAGACTCCCCGGCGCCATCGTCGCATGCATACGGCACGTCCCACTGCCCGTTTGCGTTCTTGAGCCGGTCGACCGTCGTGTGCGCGTTCGACGGGCAGACCAGGATCGCGGGGTCGGTGAGGTACTCCGGATACAGCGTCGCGATTCTCGGGCTGGGCTCGAAGATGAAATCCTCGCCCGCGGTCCGCGTCAAGGTATCGCAGTCGTACAGGGGCTCCTTCCCGGCCTGAATCGCCGGGTACATCTGTCCGTCCGATTCATTGGAGTACATCTTGAAGACCAACCCCCATTGCTTGAGGTTGTTCTGGCAACTTGCGCGGCGTGCCGCCTCGCGGGCGCGTGCCAGCGCCGGAAGCAAAATGGCGGCGAGAATCCCAATGATCGCAATGACAACCAATAGTTCTATTAGGGTAAAACCTTTGCGGTTCATGGCTATGACTCCCTTGATTGGGTAACGCGGCCAAATGCGGTCCGCGCTTCTTGTCGGTGAAACTTGGGGGGCTTGTGGAATCGACGGGGCTAAACGCACATCGGAGGTCCGCGCAGCGACCGCGCAGACCAGATTCTGCGCCCTTCCGGCGATAGGAATGAGAGAGGGGCGACGTGTTGAAGCTCTACCCCATGAACCAACATGAGCAGCAGACAAACGACGATCAGGGGCGAGAACATGAGCAGACGAAACGGGCCGTTCTCACACCCCACGGCCGTGTATCGCGCCCAGAGTTGGGGCGCTGCGCCGTGCAACGCCGCCACGCAGACGTAGGCCAGCAACACCCACGCCAGGACCTTGAAACGCCGGCCCCGCGTCAGAAGGTGGGGGGCGCCGTGTCGAGAACGGCCCCGAGCGCTCGACCCATGAACACGCTGTTGGGCACCCATCGTTCGCTTCTCATACCGTGGGAAGAACCACGTCTTACCTTGACCGAATCCTACGGCATCCTCGATAACACGTCAAGTTCCTGAAAGGCGGCATTTGCGAAATTGAGAGGGGTTGGTTCTATTGCCCGGAAGCGCCCGGCCAAGCCCGCGCAGAGAACGCCAGCGTCAACACCACGCCATAGGCGGAACGCTTGCGCGTGCCGCGTTCAACCCTTTCTCTGCAAGCGGGCCTGCGTACGCCTTCGGTAGAGTCTTTCGGTGAATCCGCCGTCCTTTTCAAAGGCCGCCGCCTGCGCCTTCAACTGGCGGTCGAGCAGATAAATGCAAAGATTGAGCAGGGACAACGCACCATTGGCGACAAACACGGACGGACACGGACCTTCACTGACGGCCTTGGCGCGCGTATTCTTGGTTCGCCCGGGCTGGTCGCTGTAGGCTCTCAGGCGTCGCATTTCCTCGGCGACCCAGCCGCGGAAATCATCCAGGCTTCCGCACCGGCGCGCCTTGAAGCGCTCGAGTGCCGGATACCCGGCGTCCCAAAGCGGCAGGCTGCGCTGCCGCAAGTAATCCTCGTAGTCCAGGCGCAGTTCCTCGAGGCTCCCCTTGGCCACGCCCGTCAGTTTCATCTCCATCTTCTTCGAGATGGCCGAATCGACGCTCCCCTCAGCGATGTTCTGCCGCCCGTTTCTCGCCGCCTGCACCATCTGGTCGTGGGTTCGGCTGCGCGGATCGACATACTTGTCGCAAAACCGCGTCGTCACATCGTAAATCACCTCCGCCAGTCGGAAGGTCTTGAGGTTCCGGAACCCGCCATGCTTCGGAATCAGGCCCTCCTCCTGCGTCCGTGTTTGTCCGTGTCTGCCTTGTCTCTCATGCTCAAGCCTCGCGCCAGAGCCCCATTATCCTGCATTGGTTGGGCTCTGTCCAGCAGCAGAGCGGCTCTGGACGCTCTCGCCCTCCCAGGGGGTGAATTTGGGCTTGACAACTGATGTTTTATTCAGTATAATGGAGGCGGGCTGGGAGGCGGTATTATGAAGATGAATGGGTTGATTCGGTATGGCATTCCGCCGGAGATCATTGGGCTTTGGCGGAAGCAGGAAAGTGATAACCTTTTGCCGTTGCAGGAGATGGCTGTCAAACGCTGTGACCTGTTCGGCGATCGGAACCTGCTGATCCAGGCCCCGACGAGCGCCGGGAAGACGTTTATTGGCGAGATGGCGGGGCTCGAGGCCGCGATGCGGCGCAAGCGGGTGATTTATCTGGCGCCGTTGAAGGCGCTGGCCGGGGAGAAATACCGGGATTTTCAGGAGAAGTACGCCCCGTATGGGTTGCAGGTGATCGTTTCTACGCGGGACCATCGTGAGTTTGACGCGCGTTTTGAAGCGGGTGATTTCTCGATTGCGGTGGTGGTCTATGAAAAACTGTCGCAATTGCTGGTGCGGCGTCCGGAACGGCTCGAGGAGGTGGCGCTCATCATCGCCGATGAACTCGAGATTCTGTCCGATCCGGAGCGTGGGGCCATGGTCGAGATTTTGTTGACCCGCATCCTGCAATCGAAGTCGCGCCTGATCGGTCTGTCCGCCGTGATCGGGGATGCAGAGAAGCTTGCGGAATGGATGCGCGCCAAGCTGGTCTTTTACGAGCACCGGCCGGTGGAGCTTCGGTATGGGGTGTTGAACGAGGGCGGCGTCTTTCGGTACCGCACGTTTAATGAACGCAGCGAAGGCGAGGAACGGCTGCTCGAGGCGCCTTCCGATTCGCCGTGGGAAATCCTGCGGGAGAATGTTCGCATGTTGGCGGAACGCGGCGAGAGCTGCCTGATCTTTGTCAAGGATAAACATGAATCGCGGCGCGGCGCTGAACGGCTTGCGCGGCAGGTGAACCTGCCCGCTGCGGCCGAGGCTATCGAGGCGCTGCGCCGTATCGAGGCGACGCATTCGCGCGACACCCTGCTCGATACCCTGAATACCGGCGTGGCGTTTCACAACGCTGACCTGTCGTCTGAGGAGCGGTGCGTGGTGGAACAGGCTTTCCGCACGGGCGAGATCCAGGTGATCGTCTCGACGAGCACCCTGGCCGTTGGGATGAATCTGCCCGCGCAGAACGTGTTCATCGCCCCGGATAAATGGCGGTACGACCGCCGGCTCGGCATGCCGTGGAAGACGCCTATCCTCACGACCGATTACGTGAACATGAGCGGGCGGGCGGGACGCTATGGGTCCGGCCACGGCTTTGGGCGTTCGATCCTGATCGCGACCACGCCCTTCGATCTCGAGACGTATTGGCGGCGCTACATCGAGGGGGAATGCGAAGGGATCGCCCCACGCCTCGCGCACGAGGCGCTCGAGGACCCTGTGCTGCGGCTGGTGGCTTCCCGCTTTTGCCGCACCGAAGGGGAATTGCACGCGTTTATCGAGCGCACGCTGACCGGCCAATGGGTCTGGTCGGAGACGCTCACCCTCGAGGAGACGGCGTTCCGGATTCGGGCGGCCACAAACCGCGCCATTGACGCGGGCATGATGACCCAGAACGCCGAAGGCCGGTTGGAAGCGACGCCGTTGGGGCTCGCGGTGGCGGCCAAGGGGATCGCCATGGCCACGGCGCGCGATCTGGAACACTGGATCGGCGAATCCGAGACGCGCACGTGGGCCGATATGGATCTCCTGCTCGCGGCCGCCATGACGCACGATGGGCGTATGCTGCAAGTGCCGCTGACGTCGCGCGAGTATGATCGCGCCGATTACGTGGGCAAGCTCAAGGCCCTGACCGACGGGGATGACATCGCCGCGGACGTGGCGCTGAACCGCATTCGCAATTGCTCTCTGATGCCCTTTTTCGAGGAGGTGCGTGCCATCAAGGCCGCTCTGTTCCTCAGTGAGTGGATCGACCACGCCGCGTTGCGTGAATTGGAGAAGAACTACGGTGCCATGGCTGGGCAAATCGTGGCCGCTGCGGATCAGGTGAGTTGGCTCATCGATGCCACCGCGGCCATTGCCGCCGCGGTCGGCGCGGAATCAGGCTTTGTCGAGCGGATCAAGATGCTGTCGGAACGCGTCCAACGGGGCTTGCAGGCCGAGGCGTTGCCCCTGGCGCGGGCCGGCTCGAAACGCCTCACGCGACGCGCGGTCACGACCCTGGCGGCGCAGGGGCTCCACACCCCGCAAGCCTTGACCGATGCGCCCCTGGAGGCCTTGGCGGCCTGGGTGGATCCGGCTGAGGCGCATCGCCTCAAGAAATGGGCACTGCGCGTGGTTGACCGGCAGCCTGAGCGTAGCGAGCCGCCACCCAAAGCGAAACGCCCTGTCTTGATCATCGACGACAAGCACCCCGGTGAAATCCTTGTGGACGGCGCGCGCATCCGGCTCCAGGACAAGCAATACCGCCTCATCCAGACCCTCGCCGCCTTCCCCGGTGACTGCGTTCCGTACAAAACGATCTACCAGACGGTGTGGGGCGACACCGTTGTCGAGCCGAACCAGATGCATTTCCAGAAACGCAGGCTACTGAGCAAGATCCAAGCGGAATTGCCCGAGCGCGCCCAACTGATCACCACGATCCCGAAACGTGGTTTTGTGCTGAATCTGACCGCGGAGGAAGTGGCGCTTCGCCCGCTTCGGGTTCCGAGCGCGGCATAGCCTCACCTTGTCGTCAATCACGGGTCATCTTGGCTGGCCGCACCCACGAGCAATCGGAATGCTTCATTCAGCGGGTCGGGCTCATCGGGTTTCTCATGTATCTCGGCATCGTTCCATGAGATCACCAGGTCCAGGCTCGGCAATACCGCCATTCCCCGCATGCCGCCGTGCCCCAAGGCCGCATAGGTATCGACGGGTGCGTCCGGCCAATGGCGCGTGCCGTGGCGGTCGATCCCATTGACCCACCACAGCCAACTGTAGCTCCCTCGGTGGTCGCACTGGTTGTCGGGTATCGAGCGCGACCCGATCGAGCGCTGGCCGGGACACATCTCGGCTTCCTCGCCACTCGTGCGCGGAAGAGACGCTGGGAGCGAACTCGTGACAGCCATTCGGGCGAACCGCCGGGCGAGGATCTGCCGGCCTCGCCACCGGCCTTCATGCAGATACAGGAGGCCGAAGCGTGCAAAATCGCGAGGCGAGACAGCCAGGCGACCTGGACGGTCTCCGGTTCCGAAGGCCGTGAAGGTCGGGGTGTCCTCGCATTCAAGGAGGCGGGTGAGTTCCGGATGAAGGACGCTTTCGTCTAGGTTTTCATAAGTCGCGCCATAGACGCCGAGGAAGAGCGCGTCGAAGAAGAGCGCCATTTGCCAATCGTTGTAGTCAAAGGCCGTGCCGGGCGCCTCGGTCACGCCGTAGCATGACGTCTGGTTGGCCAGATGCCTGAAGGTTATGGCGCGGTCTTTGTGCTCCAGGTGCGCATTAATCTCGTTCAAACAGGGGACGAACCCGCTCACGTGGGCATCCAGGTCCGCCAGGCGTCCCTTCTCGACCGCGCGAAAAACGAAGTGCGAGTACCACGGCTTCACGGCCGACGCCACGTCCCCGCGTTTCGTGGGGTCGCCCCACACGTAGACCAGATACCCGTGCCGCACGATGCATCCGCGGCCGCGGACATGCTGTTGGAGCGCGGCCAGTTTATGCGTATTCAACCCGACGTGTTCCGGGGTGCGCGTTTGCCACGTCGTTGTCGGGAACACCCCCTCTGTTGTCTCGCCCCGTTGCGTCTGCATGAGCAGCAAGACGACCCACGCAACGCGTAAGCCTCGGCCGATCCCCTGTCGCATGATCCTCCGCGTTGTCACCTCGCGCTCAGTCAAGCCGAAGCGTAGCCGTACGGTCGCGTTCTTCGCCGGCCGTCCAATCCTTGCCGGGGATGAGCGAGCGTGCGGCCAATGAGGCATCACTCAGGCGGCAGGTACGCATCTCGATACGGTCGGCGTAGACCTGATAGTCGCGATACTCGGTGGGGAATTCCGGCAGCGCGCCGGTCACAATGTGCGTCAGTCCGTCTTGCGCCTCAACGAAGTGCATATGGACGTGTCCGGAGATAATGGCCCTGACTTGCCGATGGCGCTCGAGCAGCTCTATCAACAAGTCCCCGTTATCGAGATGACCGGCATCCTTTACTCCGGGTCTCAGCATCCGTGTGGGGATCGGCACCGCAGGGTAGTGGAGGGCCACCAGGGTAGGCAGCGAATCGTGGGCCGCAAGGTCGTCTTCCAGCCACGCCAATTCGTGTGGCGGCACGGCCCAGCGCGACCCTGTGGCCGACACTTGGGTCGGATCCAGGACGGTCTTCTCGCTGACCGCACACAAGGTCCCGTCTTGCCATTTCCACCAGGGGTCCAGCACGCAGAAGTGCAGATGCTTGTGGGTGAAGGAGTACACCGTATCCTTGACCGGCAGATGGCTTCCGAAGATTTCGAGAAACCAGTCACGGGACTCTTCGATCACGAAGTCGTGGTTGCCGCCCATCGGATAGTAGGGGAACCCCAGGGAGTCGAGGAGATCGCGTGCGGCGAACATGGCGTCGCGCGTCTGGTGGTTGGCGATATCGCCGGTGACCAGGAGGAAGTCAGGCTTGAGCTCGGCCAAGTCCCGCCGAAGACAACCGATCACCTCGGGCATCATCGTGCAAAGGAACCGGTTGTTCCATTCCCCGTCCACCTGGCTGCCCAAATGCGGATCGCTCAACTGTACGAATCGCCACATAGTATGTCTCGCCACAGACCCGTGCGCATCGTAGCGCGGGCTCGGATGGAAGTCAACATAGTTGACAGGCTGGGCGTCGTCTTGTATACTGCACGTAGGTTAACTGGGGTAAACGGAAAGGAGGTGAGGCAAGCCGAGACAAACGAATCGGGCCAAGGGAAGACGGTGCAAATCCGTCGCAGTCGCGCTGCTGTGACCGGGGACGAAATCCGCGCACACCCACTGCCCTACCGGGTGGGAAGGGACGGAGAGTAGGACGATCCGGAAGCCAGAAGACCTGCCCACACCAAAGTCCTTTGCATTGACCAACTTCGCGGAAAAGGTTGTGTCAGGATCACTTCTCGATTGCAGTTCCTGCCTGCTTTTTCCCCTCGTTCTCACTCGAACGACTCACGTTTTGTGGTTTTCGTAACGCATTATGAGAAAATAGGGGAATAGTTGTAATGTCAAAGATATTTTCTGCTGTTTGTGTGATTCTTGTTTGCGCGCTTGCCGGGCCGGTCAGCGCCCTCGGATTCACCCGCCTCGACCACTTCCCTGAGGCCGCGCCCGGCGCCTACGGGGTCGTGGCCAGCGGGCTATCGGACGGCCGGTTCGTGGTTTGGAACGGCGATACGGTCTACGTGCAAAGCCGTGCGCCCGTCTATCTCGACGGGTGGACCGGCGAGGAACACTTCAGGCCGATCGCGTCCGGGTATGCGGGCGACCCCGGCTTCATCGCCGTGGCGCCGGATGGCCACACCGTCCTCTTAGGCGCAGGCTACTCCGGGAAGCTGTACCTCTTGGACACCGAGTACCCGGAGGACTACATTCCCGGTTCGGAGGTGGCGACGGTCACGCACTATACCGGGGTGTTTCTCACGCAGGATCTTGTGCTGCTCGACAGCCTGAAGGGCGACTACTCGACGGACGAATTGGCCATCGTCGACGTATCCGCGCCCATGCCCACGGCAGTGGGCGTCATGGACAAGCCGCCGGCAGGCGACCTGAACCCTGGCGGTTTCGCGGCCAGCGCCCAGGTGGCCGTGGACGCGTCGCGCACAGTGCTCTACACCATGAGCCAAGTGTACGACGCGGGCTACATGCTGGTGAGCAATGAGCTCAAGGGGGTGTTGGTAAGCGATTTGCTGGACGCATACAACAGCAAGGCGGTCCTCGACTGGCACTTGGACGCAACGGCCATCGGCGGCGATGGCGCGTTCTACTCCGGCGGGCCTGCAGGGGTGATGCCGTCGGGCAGCCTTGTGATAGCAGGCTTTGGGGGGGTGCAAATCGTGAATCCCGCTGCGGCGGCGATCGTAGCTGAGTATGCGCCGGCCGGGACGCTCGAGTATTACTCGGTAGCCTACAATCCCTATGCCGATATTGTCCTGCCAATTGTCGCGGATCCGGCAGACTTGTCGATGGATGTCGTATATGCACCCGAGGGCGCATTCGGCACGTTACCGGCCGTGAGCGCTGTGGGCCTGTTCCTGCTGGTAGGCGCGGTCATCATTGCAGCAGGACGTCGGGTCTCACGTTAAGGAGGAACTTGGCCATGCTGCGGATGCAAGCAGTTGCGAAGAAACTGATGACGATAGCTGTGGTCGCATGTTTCCTCGCCGGCGCCGCGGGCTCCGCGTCGAGCGAGGACCCTTGGGCCGATGAGGTGGTGGCCTTCAATCAAGGGCCGTATCCCGGCCCCGGGGCATGTTCCGACCCGGTCCTGGCGCTGGGTGAGCCCCACGGCGGCGGCACGCGCGCCCCCGACAATTCCTCCCTGGTCTCCCTTGGGTCCCAAGGCGGCTCACTCGTCCTCAAGTTCACCACGTCGGTCACGGACGATCCCAATAATCCTATGGGGCTCGACTGCATTGTCTACGGTAACGCGCTCTACGTTGGCGGCAACCCACAGCGCAAGTGGCAGGAGCCCGCCCTCATCGAGATCAGCGAGGACGCCAACGCCAACGGGCTAGCCGACGATCCGTGGTACATGATCCCCGGCAGCCGGGGGTTCCGCTATGACCCGTTCCCGTGGACCGAAGAGCCGGACGGCACGGCCAACAGCGAGGAGGAGCCGTACCTGCTCGGCGGCAATATCACGAACCCCAATCTGCTCGCTGACGCAGACCCCGGCAACGATGACGAGGAGTTCAACTGGGGCTATGGCGAAATGACCCCGACCATTCAGCCCTACCTCGACAACCACGTCCGGCCCGAAGACCCCTTCACCGTGGGCCACGACGAACGCGCGGGCGGCGGCGATGCGTTCGACATTGCGTGGGCAGTGGACGCAGCAGGCAACCCGGCCGGAATCGCGCAGTTTCATTTCATCCGGTTCACGTCGTTCATCCTACGGTATGCGCAGCAGCTTGGATACATCTCCCCGGAGATCGACGCGGTGGCCGATGTCGCGCCGGACGTGGACACGGATGGCGACGGGCTCCTGGACGAGTACGAAACCCGGGTTGCGGGCACGCACCCGGCCCGGCCTGAGAGCACGGTGCTGCCGCTGGAGATCCCTTACGACGAAGGGGGCAGCCCGGCAGGCACACTCCTCGGCACGGCCGAGGATGACCGCGGCACCAAGCTGCGTCTCTATGCGGCGAACGAGCGCCCCTATGGTCTGGCCCGCAACGTCACGGTCGACATCCTCGCGCCAACCGCGCCCAGCGCACCGCTGCCGTCCCCGGACCTGCTCCTGAGCGGAACGGTGCGGGAAATTGTGTCGAGTGAGACTGATTTCGTGGCGGCCCAGATCCAGCCGGCCGAGGTCACGATCCAATACTCGCCTCTCGAAATCGCCGGGCTGGACGAACCGGGCTTGCAGCCCTACCTCTTCACGGGCGCGGTCTATGCGCAAGGCGGCATCTCGGAGGTCGACCTGAACCAGGCCGCGAATGTGATCAAGTTCCGCAGCCAGTATGCCGGGCTGTTCGTGTTGGCGTCGACCGCAGGCGAAGGCGACACCGGCGACCCGAACGGCCCTAAGGGAGCCATCGCGTTGACCGCAGACCCGCAGGACGCAGTGGTTGCCGATCCCGCCAACAGCGTGACGGTTGCGAGTGGGACGATCCGCGACGCGGAGGAACTCCCGGTTGGGGACGGCACGCTCATCACGGTTGCCGCGACCCGTGGCCAGGTGACCACCCCTGACGCAAGCCCCACGGTGAGCGGCGTCCAAGTCGAGACGGACGGCGCCACGATAGCTTTCACGGTGCAGGCGGCAACGGCGTCCGGTTCGGTCTTGTTCAGCGCGAGTTCGGTTACAGGCTCCGCGTATGGGGAATTGGCCTATGCGCTCGTGCCTGGGCCGCCGGCCCCGCCGGTCTCGTGGCGCCTGGGCGAGCCGGAAGGGACGGGGCCGGTAGCCGTCGAGATGGGCTTGAACGTGGTACGAGATCAGTTCAGCAACGTGGTGGCCAACGGCACGCTGCTGACCGTCGA
>Ga0272441_10016530_pt1 | contig 10186 bp, 6 predicted proteins | sample SSMProp6N_FD_193582 | JGI IMG/M metagenome (GOLD analysis project Ga0272441, IMG submission 193582) | Marine sediment archaeal communities from Little Sippewissett salt marsh, Falmouth, MA, United States - SSM-Prop-6N | ecosystem: Environmental > Aquatic > Marine > Wetlands > Sediment ... | reverse complement strand
AAAATATGATCGTATCAAGGCCCTGCTTGCCGATGAAAGCACGACCCAGCAGAACTTTGACGATGTGGAAACGGCTTTCAAAGCCACGAAAACCAAATACCAGAACGCGTTAACCAGTCTGGACGCCCTAAAAGCAAAACAAAAACAAATAAATGCTCAACTGGCGCTGATCAATCAACAACTGGCCGATACCCGTATTCTGGCTCCGGTCAGCGGTACGGTTATTGAAAAATATATCGATTTGGGAGAACTGGCCAGACCGGGCGGACCGCTTTTTTTGATCGCGGATTTGAGCAAAATGTGGATTAAAATGTACATCACCGAAGCGGACTTTGGCCGGGTGAAACAGGGCGGCAGGGCGCGGCTGGAAACCGGGCTCGAACCCCCGCAAACCTTTACCGGGACAATCACCTGGATTTCACCCAAAGCCGAGTTTACGCCGAAAAATGTGCAAACCAAAGAGGCCCGCGCGGATCTGGTTTACGCCGTTAAGGTCGTTGTCGATAATCCGGACGGCCTGCTGAAGATCGGCATGCCGGCCGATGTATATGTGGAATAATACACAGATTGAATAAAACAATCCGGAATTGATATGCCAATTGATATTGATATAACACATTTGTACAAAAAATACGGCGATGTTACGGCTGTTGATGATTTGAACCTGCAGGTCAAACAGGGGGAAATGCTCGGTCTCATCGGCCCGGATGGCGCCGGTAAAACCACGACCCTGCGCATATTATGCGGCCTGCTGCACGCGGATGAAGGCGATTGTGTGCTGGACGGAAAAGACGTGAAAAAAGAACTGAGCGTCATTCGCAGTCTCATCGGATATATGCCGCAGCGCTTCTCATTGTACCCCGACCTGACCGTTGCCGAAAACCTGCGTTTCTTCGCCGACCTGTTTCTGGTCCCGAAAGCGGAACGGGAAACACGGCTGGAAAGACTGTTGCAATTTAGTAAACTGGGCCCGTTTTCCAAAAGAAGGGCGAACGCGCTCTCCGGCGGCATGAAACAGAAACTGGCGCTGTCCTGCACACTGATCCATACGCCGAAAATTCTTTTGCTGGATGAACCGACAACCGGTGTGGATCCTGTATCGCGCCGGGAGTTCTGGAATATTTTAAAAGAGTTAAAAGAGCAGGGGGTAACCATCCTGGTATCCACGCCCTATATGGATGAGGCCGAACGTTGCGACAGGATCGCTTTTATTCATAAAGGCAGTATCCTGGCGGTTGAAACGCCGCAGGATATCCCGGCATTGTACACCCGGGCGCTGTATGAACTGAAATGTGAGGATTTCGTCCGGGCCGCCCGCCTGCTGGAAGGACGGGAAAATATCGAATCCGTGCAGATATTCGGCGACCGCGTACATGTCAGTGGTCCGGACGGGGAAAAGATCAGCGCCGTTGTGAAAGAGACCATGCTGGATTCCGGTATAGAACAATATGATTTGAAAATAATCACGGCAGGTATAGAAGACGTATTTGTGGATTTAATGCAATAGAGTATATAAATGAACAGTGAAATTTCAGTAAAAACCAGTGACCTGACAAGACAATTCGGCCGTTTCAAGGCCGTTGATCGCATATCGTTCGAGGTGTATGACGGCGAAATATTCGGATTCCTGGGCGCGAACGGCGCCGGCAAAACAACCACGATCAGAATGCTGTGTGGATTGCTGCTGCCGTCATCGGGTAAGGCCTGGGTTGAAGGGTTTGATGTTTATAAGGAAACGGACAGCATCAAGCAGAATATCGGCTATATGTCACAAAAATTTTCATTATACGAAGACCTTACCGTGTCTGAAAATATCGAATTTTTTGGCGGCGTGTACGGCCTGACTCCCCGGGAATTGAAAACCAACCGGGAAAAGGCCCTGTCCGATTTTGGCCTGGAAAAAGTATCAACAAAGTTAACCCGCGAATTGCCGTTGGGCTGGAAACAACGGCTCGCGCTCGCCTGCTCGCTTCTGCACAATCCGAAAGTATTGTTTTTAGACGAACCGACCGGCGGCGTTGATCCGATTTCGCGGCGGGAATTCTGGCAAAAGATCTATGAACTGGCCGAGGCCGGGACCACTGTTTTTGTGACGACCCATTACATGGATGAGGTGGAGTATTGTAACCGGGTGTCCATTATGCATAACGGACAAATTGTGTCCATGGGTACCCCCGGCGAGTTAAAAGCCAGATATGAGAAAGAAACAATAGAAGATGTATTTATTCATTTAATAGATAAATAGAGCAGACTCATGAAGTCCCGTATTATACCCGTCATCAGAAAAGAATTAATTCACATTTTGCGTGATCCGCGAAGCCTGATCATTATTTTTGTTATGCCGACATTGATGATCCTGCTTTTCGGCTACGCCATCACGTTTGATATCAAGGATATCAAAATCGCCGTTCTGGATCAGGACCGGTCGCAATCGTCGCGGCAGTTAATTGATAAGTTCACCAATACTAACTATTTCCAGATTGCCGGGGAATTGACCAGTCGCGAACAGATTGAACCGAAAATGAAACGCCGGCAAATCGTTGCGGCTGTTATTATTCCATCCGGATTTGGCCGTGACCTGGTGTCCCTGCCCGCGTCCCCGGTGCAGATATTGATCGACGGATCCAACGCCAATACCGCGACGATCGTGATCAATTATGTGACCGCCGCGATCAATAATTATAATCTGGATATCAACCGCAATATCCGCATCCCCGTGCAGGTCCAGCCGCGGATCTGGTATAATCCGGACCTGGACAGTACCAATTTTATCGTGCCGGGTTTACTGGCCGTTTTGATGATGATGATCTGCGCCATGCTGACATCGATAACCATATCACGGGAAAAAGAAACCGGCACCATGGAACAGATACTGGTGTCCCCGATAAAGTCGCATGAAATTATAATCGGTAAAGTCATTCCCTATATTCTGGTTTCTTTTCTGGTCGCCTCCGCGGTTTTGATGTTTGCCAAAATCGTGTTTAACGTGCCCGTTCGCGGCAGCCTGTTATTGCTGGCTTTATTGTCGCTTGTTTTTATATACGCGTCTCTCAGCCTGGGTGTGCTCATTTCATCGAGGGCGAAAACCCAGCAGGTCGCGCTGATGTTATCACTGGTGGGTACACTGCTGCCGTCTATATTATTGTCCGGATTTATTTTTCCCATATTCGCCATGCCCAAAGTGTTGCAATATTTATCATATATTGTCCCCGCGAAATATTATCTGGTCATCGTGCGCGGGATCCTGTTAAAGGGGATCGGGTTTCAGTATTTGTACGCCCCGGTGATTTTTTTGTTTATCTTTGGCACGCTGCTGCTGGCAATCAGCATGAGAAATTTCAAAACAAACCTGGAAGGTTAGATCTTGTTTAAAATAAAATATATAATCAGAAAAGAATTTCAGCAGGTCCGCCGGGACCGGGCGATGCTGGCGATCATTTTTGTTCTGCCCATTATTCAGCTTTTAATTTTGGGCTATATTATTTCATCCGAAGTGACAAATATTTCCACGGCCATCTGTGATATGGATAATTCATCCCTCAGCCGCGGCATAATCTCCCGGTTCGAACAATCCGGATATTTTAATATTAATTATTATGAACAAAACCGTGACAACCTGCGGGACTATCTGAACAGCGGCAGGATTTCGGTTGCCATTGTGCTGCCGCCCCATCTTTCGGAAAATTTGACGAACCGGCAGGTATCAAACATCCAGGTGCTGCTGGACGGCCAGGACGCGAATACGGCCACGATCACCCTGGGTTATGTGAATATGATCCTCAGGCAGTTTGTGGAGGAAAAGCAGCAGCAGTATTTGTCAATTGATCCGGCAAATGTCCCGCATGTCATTCAGCCGGAAACGCGTGTGTGGTATAATCCTGATCTGGAGTACAGCGATTACATGGTCCCGGGTATTGCCGTGTTTTTGCTGACCATTGTCACGTCCCTGTTGAGCGCGATGGGTCTGGTGCGTGAGCGGGAGATCGGCACTCTGGAGCAGTTACTGGTCACGCCGTTAAAGAAATATGAACTGCTGGTCGGTAAGATCATCCCGTTCGCGATCCTCGGATTCGTCGAACTGGCTATCGCGCTGGCATTCGCGCGGGTATGGTATCATATTCCCATGGTCGGCAACCTGTTGTTGTTCGCGCTTTTCGCTGTTGTATATCTGTTCACCACGCTCGGACTGGGCCTTTTTGTCTCGGCGACCGCGCACACGCAGCAGCAGGCCCTTCTGTTGACCTGGTTCTTTCTGGTATTTATGTTCCTCATGTCCGGTTTTGTGTTCCCGATTGAAAACATGCCCAAACCGGCGCAGTATATCAGCTATCTGAATCCCATGCGTTATATGATCATTGTCGTCCGGGAAATATTTATAAAGGGCGCGAAAATCTATCATATTTACTGGCAGGGAGTCGCCCTGGTCATTTTCGGGGGAACAATTTTTTCTTTTGCTGTGTTAAAATTCCAGCAAAGGATGAAATAATCAGCAAAGGATAATAAAAGAATATGCCCGAACTGCCGGAAGTGGAGACGATCCGCCGGGGAATAGAGCCTGTCATCAGGGGGAAAAGAATAACCGCCGTTCACATTTTTCAACCCAGTCTGCGCTGGCAGGTGGACACAGCAGCAATGGGTAAATGGGTGACCGGACAAACCATAACAACCGTGTCCCGGCGTTCCAAATACCTGATACTGGGTCTGGCCAATGACGCGGCGCTGGTGGTGCATCTGGGCATGAGCGGGCGCATCGGCCTGTACGCGCCGGACGACGAACCTGAAAAGCACACCCATTTGATTTTTGATGTGCAGGGGAATATTCAGCTCCACTACCGTGACCCGCGCCGGTTCGGTTATATTGATGTTGTGCCGCCGGGGGCTCTATCCGTTTATAAACGATTTACCGCACTGGGACCGGAACCGTTGTCCGATGCGTTTAACGGCGATTTCCTGCAACAAAAATTGTCCAAAAGCAAACGCGCTATCAAGACTGCGCTGCTGGACATGGGCGTGGCTGCCGGGGTGGGGAACATTTACGCCAATGAGGCGCTGTTCGTCGCCGGTATCGATCCGCGGCGGCTTGCTTCGGATCTGCGCGATGAAGAGTTTGCAGGCCTGGCGGACGCGGTGAAACAGGTATTGTCTTTTGCCATTAAAAAGGGAGGCACCACGCTGAACGATTTTCGCAACGCGGCGGGCGAACCGGGATTTTTCCAACTCGAGCTGGCCGTGTATGACCGCAAGGACCAGCCCTGCCTGACTTGCGGAACAACCATAGAAAAAGTGGTGATCGGTGGCCGGAGCACGTATTTTTGTCCGGTGTGCCAGGGATGAAAAAGTAAATTACCTCCGGGAGGTCGACAGAGACCTCCCGGAGGTAAGACGATATTATTTCAAATACGATATCTTGAACGTTCGCGCGGCATCTCTCGATTGAATTCTCACAAAGTAAATTCCAGATGAAGCCGGCATTCCCGACTCGTCCCGGCCGTCCCAGATCACCCGGTGCGCGCCGGTGGACCGGTTTTCATCGACCAGCGTTTTCACTTTGCGGCCCAAAAGGTCATAGACGACAATGCTGACATGTCCCTCGTCTTTTAAATTATAATGAACCGTGGTGGAGGCGTTGAACGGATTGGGATAGATCCCGGTTTTGAACTGCACCGTGTCCGCTACCGCGACTTCAGTTTCCGGTTCCGGCTCCGGTTCCATTGCCGGATTTATAATAGGACGTTTAATTTTGGTTTTTCCCCTGACCTGCTGAAAATCCACATATCCTTCCAAAGCCGCTTCCAGTTCCATGTCCAGCACGTCATCGCTGTGCCGGGATTTGAGAATGTCCGCGATACGGACAGCGTTAACCGTGTCTTTCCACGCGGCGTAATAGGAGCAGATATCCAGCAATAAGGTGCGTTCCAGGGACGAACCGGCCGACAGTTCTGTGGCCAGCTTTTCGGCTTTGCTCATATTGTTCCGACTGGCGTATAAATAGCATAACCAGTTCCGGCTGTGGTATTGGATCTGCGGATTGCTCTCTTTCTGCAGTTCCAGTAGTAACGGTTCCAGTTCACCCAGTCTGCCGATCTTGCGCGCGGACTTGGCAAGCTGGAAAACCGCCTTGTCGGCCCTGTAAGATTTTTTGTCCTGTTTTAACGCCTCTTTCAACTCGGTCATGGCGTTTTCATAATCTTTTTTTCTGAATTTTTCAAAACCGGTCGCATAGGGAGAAATCGCCGTTTTTAAGAGCGGCCCGGAAAACGGTTCGTCATCCAGTTTTGGGGACGTATCGATACTGCCGCCGTCCGCATTATAAAACGTACTGCTGCTGGTGCCGTCCGGCCACCAGTTCAGCTCGGCGAGGATGGTTCCGGGCGTGTCATTATAAATATAATATTGGCTGCCGCGGTTTTTTATGGTGTTGTTGCCGAGAATATTGGGTGAATCGCCAAAAAGCGGGTAGCCGCCGCCGATAAATACGCCGTGCGCGCCGATATTGGCCATATCGAACATGTTGCCGCCCGAGTCCGCGTAACTGAAAAATTGCGGATTGGCGCTGGATGAAAAAGTGAACGCGCCCGATCCTCCGTTGGAGCGGAATTCGTTGCGGCTGTACTCGCCGTCCGCGCCCCAGATGCGCGCCGCCGTTTTCGAGCCGCCGTACAACCGGCTGTCCACAACCACGGGGTCCGCCTCGTAAAGCACCTGCACCGGATACGTGCCGCAGGTATGCACATAACATTCCCTGATCTCCGGTTCCGCGTCGATGCCGGAAATATTAAATCCTCTTTTAACGACACTACGGACCTCGCTGGTTTTGATCAACGGGCTGGCGTTGGTGATGGTAAAGCCGTCCACGCCGTCTTTGATCATGCTGTCGGTTATACGGGACAGGGTCGCGCCTTCCCCTTCAAACACGACACCGGGCGCGGTGGTCGAGTCGTCGCCAAAGTCCAGGATGGAATTGTCCGCCCAGAATTTGCCGTACACTTTAAAATCGGATTTATGAAGTGCCGTTACGTCGTGGGTATAATTGACAACACTGCCGCTGTCAATAAAGCAGGGCTTGTGATATGTCACAATTACATCGGAGCGAAAGGTGCTGTTTGCGCCACCTCCGAAATATACAGAATCCTCGAAAGTAACCACAGAACCACTGCGGAATTCCGAGTCGCCGTCGTGTATAGTTACTCCTTTATAAATTTCTGTTGAATTCTGGCCGGCATAGTAATCTGAGTTGGAATCAAAACAAGCATTTTTATAATAGGTTATTATTGAATTGTCACCTAAATGAAAAACGCCATAGCATAAAAAATTTTCTTTAAATTCTACATCAGAACTTACACCAAAATTGCACTGTGCGCCGGTATTAAAATATGTAAATTCATTAAAATCAGCATATGAATTATCACCAACTGTCAACTGGGCACCGGTACTAATAGTGGTTGAACCATTAAAATCTATATTTGAATTTTCACCAAAGGTGCACTGTGAACCAGATTTCAAATTTGTTAATCCATCAAAATCGACATGAGAATTTTTCCCAAATATCAAATTTTCCGAAAAATTATTAAATGTTTGAAAAAAAGTAACATTTGTACTATCTCCAATGGTGCATGTCGAACCAAGATTAAATTGTGTTGTTCCATAAAAACCGGTACAAATACTATTAAGGTATAAACTTGCGCCATCCAGCAATGTAACATCTTGATTAAATGAAACCAGTAATCCCGGACTAAAGGTAATATTTGTTGATGAATTGGCTGTAAATGAAGAATTAAACTCTAATAATGATAATGAGTTGGCAGGGCTTGAAAAAGTGACATCACTTGCATTCACTTGCCCGTTTATAGAAAGTCCTGCATTGGTACCAAACTGAATTACGGAACCAGATGCAAACGTTACAGAACCATCTATGGTATTATTATTACTGTTAACGGTAATATGGGCGCCCTGTGATCCGTTAAATGTCACATTTTGAGTGTTTAATGTACCGTTTATGATAAGATTCGCACCGGGATCAAAACCTATAGTTGCATTATCAGCTATTACTATTGTGACATTTGATCCAATTATTAAATCATCAGCTATAAAATAACCATCATACCAAGTTTGGTTATTCGAAATAGTCCCGGATAATAAACCAGGAATGTCAATTTCAATTCCATGATCTTCTTCAAAGGCTTTTTCAATCTCTTTATAATACGGAACCCCAGTTGATAAATCAGCATCATCATCTGCGGCAAAAACCAGAGTTTCCGCGAATTCCTCAAACGAATATGCATGAGGGATGTTTTGTAAAGCTTCGAAAACAAGCTGATTAGTTGTATTAAGACCAACAGATGATTTTTGAAGGTTCCAACATGCACCAGAAAGAACCTGACTGTTTTCGTAATAACCTACCAGTTCATTAAAAATTAATTCATTATCTAAATTTCTACTAACACCGCATGATTCACCTTGAATAGGATCATCATTTATGGTACAAGCATAATAATCCGGAAAGGCTTCATCCATAGCCATTTTCATTATATCGGATTGTGATGGATCAATCCAATGATTACCATAAAGATGATATACAACGCAATGTGTATATTCATGATATATAACATCACTGGAACGAGCCCAATGATATCCACCTTGTGTTCCAAAACCAATCAAATTCCCATAACTTATTCCATTTATGTTTAGATCGTCAAACAATACTGCAGTCATTTGATAATCCATGGCGGAATAATTGTATGGAGCTGATTTGAAATGATCATGTATAATATTTACATGATGATAAACATTTGAACCATCAGAGGGAATAACACTTACATTATTGTAAGTACCAGGGGTGAAACCTTGAGAAAAAAGACCTCTAACCTGATTATTATCATCATCAATAATATTACAATAAGGATGTTCTAAATAAATTTTTAGAAAATACATTGCGTATGTCGGCACAGTATAACTAACAAAACCTGATGAATTTGTATCTTTACTATCAACTAATTGTCCAAGAGTATTATATAATTTAGAAGAACTATTATTAAAACAATAACCATCATATTGTACATTATCATAATAATGTTTCGGCCAATACGAAGTACGTATTGTTAAATTCAAGTCGTGATCTTTTTTTATGTTTGAATAATCTAGAATTATCTCCCCATTATTTGCGTTTACAAAATAAGATTGACTGTATACATTCAAAGAATCTATCAATTCAAGTTCAATATGATAGGTTATATAATAGTCATATTGATTCTCCTTTTCGATGGGTAAAATCTTTAATTCAGGTGATTTTCTTACAGTGTAATTATTGTTTTTTGTCAACATATTAAATTTCAATATGGTTGTTTCCAAAGCTTGATTATTTTTTAAAGAAAATTTTGTATTGATTTTTAGATTAGGGTGAATATTGGAACCAATGTTAACTATTCCTCCATTTTCAGTAATTGTAAAGCCCAAAAAGGCCCCATTTACGGGTATACCTTTATAAAGTTGATTGTAACGGACAAGCCAACGGTTTTGGACCTTTTCACATTGTATTAATTTTAAATCCTTGGATGTGATTCGAAACATTTTAGAGTGTGAATCGATAAAAGCTTGACTTGTTTCTTTAATATTGGTTTTTGACAGGTTTTTGTCACTAAATTTTTTGATACCATATATTCTTTTAACGGCCCCAGTCTTTTTATCAATTTTTAAAACTGCATTTTCCCCAGCGATTGTCGTATCTTTTTTAACATATAATGATTTTGCTTGAATAGAATTAACAAACAAAACAAATACCATTACCACAAACAATTGTTTCTTCAACATTTTCAGCCCTCCTATTTTTTATTAACTTCTGAAAATTCAAACACAAAATTAATTGTTACCCGCAGGATTTTTGCTTTACCACAAAATCAATGTGTTAATTTTTGTCCCTTGAAATAAAAAAATGTTATTATTTCATCCCCATCACCTCCAATCCATTATATAATAAACAGATGTATCATTAGCTGCTTTTGTTAATTGTGTTTTTATTTTTGATTGAATATCCATAAAATATATATCCCTTTTAGGGTTATAGGATTGACCATCAATTTTATCACCAGCTGAATATCCGATTTTTTCACCGTCTGGTGACAAACAAAGATAGTTAATTTGAATATTTTCCTGTCTTGAAATTAAATTTGTAATAGAAAGATCGTTAATC
>Ga0272441_10016529_pt1 | contig 10186 bp, 6 predicted proteins | sample SSMProp6N_FD_193582 | JGI IMG/M metagenome (GOLD analysis project Ga0272441, IMG submission 193582) | Marine sediment archaeal communities from Little Sippewissett salt marsh, Falmouth, MA, United States - SSM-Prop-6N | ecosystem: Environmental > Aquatic > Marine > Wetlands > Sediment ... | reverse complement strand
TGCCATGTCGATGCAACAGCTTCAATTCCTCCAAAAGTAGTTAATGCAGTACCGGCCGATGGTACAAGCTTTTCTCTCGAACCTGAAGGTGTCGAGATACGTATTGATATTGATAAAGCCATGGACAGCTCAACTATAGCAGGTGCATTGAGTGTATCACCTGCTATCGCAGGCGGATTTGATGTCCATGTTTATGACCTTTCGAAAAATAATGCAGGTATTAAAACATCTCTGGCATTATTTAAACCAGGGACATCAGATAAACTCAATCTGCTCGCAGATACTGAATATACAGTAACCCTTCAAGGAACAGCAAAAGATACAAATGGCAATTATCTTGACGGTGACGGCGACGGAACAGGGGGAGACGATTTCAGTTTTAATTTTTCAACATTGGAAAGATATGATGGCTGTGTCTGTGAGTCAGATTGTTCCTGCGTTGGATATAGTTGCTCATGTGAGAGCTATTCAAGCTGTTCGTGCGAAAGCTATACATGTACCTGCGTCAGCTTTTATTGCGACTGCCAGTTCGCAGGCTGCCCTCTGTACAGAATATAGCTACAAAAGCTGAATTTCTATTTGCTTAATTATTTTATGACGGCCATGATACTTCAACTAAGTGACCGTATCTGGAGTAATTGTGATTAATTGAAAGTGCAGTTAATTCATCTCTAATTAATTATTACTTTTGAAATAAAAGAATCAGTAATGAAGATAGAGGTATCCAATGGTGAAATAGTAGATAAGCTTACCATCCTACAGATAAAACTCGAAAGAATAAAGGATAAAAACAAACTAAGGAACCTTAAAAAGGAAAGCGATGAACTAAGTACAATTGCTGCCTCAATAATGAAGACTTCCAATCCTCTGTATAAGGCATTGTATGAAATTAATTGTGAGTTGTGGGACATTGAGGATCATATCCGTGAACTGGAACGCAATAAGGATTTTGGAGAGGATTTTATCGCTACAGCGCGCTCTGTATATCTCAAGAATGATAAAAGAGCCGAAATCAAACGCCAGATAAATATTAATACTTCATCAGGTCTTATTGAAGAGAAATCATATCAAAAATACTGAAATGCATCTTCTTGTTATCAGGATATCTTCAATGGGTGATGTTGCCCTCGTATCACCAGTTTTGACTTCCTTCAGAAAGGTTTACCCTGAAGTATCGGTCACCATGGTGACAAAACCGGCTTATGCAATGTTCTTCACCCATCTGGAAGGCCTGAATATATATATCCCGGATCTTAAAAACCGGCATAAAGGCCTGATAGGTTTATTCAGACTTTACAATGATATAATAAAGAAGGGTAAGATAGATTATGTTATTGATCTTCATAATGTTATAAGATCACGTATACTCAGGTTTCTTTTCAGATTGTCAGGCATCCGTTCATCAGTTATTGACAAAGGGCGGGCTGAGAAAAGAGGTGTTATTAAGGGGAAGATACGCACACCGCTTAAACATACTGTTGAGAGGTATTGTGACACTTTCGGCAAGGGCGGATTCCCCATTGAACCTGAAAAAGGACCTGTGTTGAAATTTTCACCGGGAATAAATGAAAAGGAAACAGGACTCAGAGTTTTACCAGGGGTTATTAATATTGGCATTGCTCCGTTTGCAAAACATGAACTCAAGATGTGGCCTGAAGCAAATATGATCAGGCTCCTTGAGCTTATATCGGAAAAACATAGTGTGAAATACTGGTTATTCGGCGGAATGGAGGAATCAGTCAGACTGCATAATTTTCATGAGCAGGTACCCGGATCAACAATAGTATCAGGAAGTTTAAATCTGGCTGAAGAGCTTGAATTTATGGGAACTCTTGATTTCATGATCTCAATGGACTCTTCAAATATGCATATGGCAGCATTGAGCGGGACCAGGGTGATATCGATCTGGGGGGCTACTGATCCCATTACAGGTTTCGGAGCATGGCAGCAACCTTCAGTGTATTCAATTCGTATCCCTGCTGATGAGCTTGACTGCCGTCCATGTACAGTATACGGAAAGGGGAAATGCCGGCGTGGTGACTTTGCATGTATGAACCGTCTCACACCGGAACTGGTATATGAAAAGTTGATCAATTTGAAAATTCTATAACTTGAATTTTTTTTTAATTTTCCTTAGTGTTCCTTTGTGATTTTCCTTAGTGCTCTTTGTGGTTAATCCTTTTCTTACCACAAAGGACACAAAGTGCACACAATGAACACAAAGGATATTTAATATTGTATACCATGTCAGTTATATTCTCCTTGAAACCTGGTGTTAATTTATTAACAATACTTATTGCAATAATGCTTTTTTTACCAACAGGATGTTCTGAGAACAACGAAGAAAATGAATTTGATCCTGTTGAGCTGGTAAACCCACTGATGGGTACCGATTCAGACTTCTGGTTATCACATGGTAATACCTATCCTGCTGTTGCATTACCATGGGGGATGAATTTCTGGACACCCCAGACAGGTATCATGGGTAATGGCTGGGCTTATACATATGATGCCAATAAGATAGTGGGTATCAAACAAACCCATCAGCCAAGTCCATGGATAAATGATTATGGAGCTTTTTCGCTTATGGCTCTCACCGGATCAGTTAAAACCGGGGAAAAAGAAAGAGCATCCTGGTTTTCGCATAAGTCAGAGATAGTAAAACCATATTATTACAGTGTATATCTTGCTGATTATGACGTTACTGTTGAAGTAACACCAACGGAAAGGGCAGCTTTGTTCAGGTTCACGTTTCCTGAGAATGACTCATCGTTTATCCTGGTGGATGGATTCAATGAAGGTTCAATGGTAAGGATAATTCCGTCGGAACGTATGGTTATAGGGTATTGCCGCAATAATGAAGGAGGAGTGCCTGATAATTTCCACAATTACTTTGTTGTTGTCTTCGACAGGGATTTTACAACTAATGCAACATGGAATGGCAGGAAGTTATATTATGACACTCTTGAACAGGAAGGCGAACATACCGGTGCAGTACTTGGATTCAGCACCAGGGAAGGTGACCAGATAAACATAAAAACAGCATCATCCTTTATAAGCCATGACCAGGCTTTGTTGAACCTGACACAGGAAACTGATGAAAAAGATTTTGAACAGATAAAAGCTGAGGCAAAGGAAGCATGGAATGATCAGCTTGAAAGAATAAAGGTTGAGGGAGGGACAATCGATCAGCAAAGGACATTTTATTCTTGCCTTTACAGGATGCTTTTATTTCCCCGGAAGTTCTATGAATACGACGAGGATGGCCAAATAATTCACTACAGCCCCTATAACGGGAAAATACTGCCGGGTTATATGTTCACCGACAATGGATTCTGGGACACATTCCGTGCACTTTTTCCATTTACAACCCTGATGTATCCAGAACTTAACAGGAGGATTATGGAAGGTCTGGTAAATACATACAACGAAAGCGGGTGGCTGCCTGAATGGGCAAGTCCGGGTCATCGTGATTGTATGATAGGTTCCAATTCGGCATCGCTAATTGCAGATTCATATTTAAAAGGTATCAGGGGATATGATATTGAGACACTTTATGAGGCTATTCTGAAGAATACCGACAATGTGGGGCCGGTCTCTTCTGTCGGGAGACTTGGAGCGGGTTATTATAATAAACTCGGCTATGTGCCCTATGATGTTGGTATTAACGAAAGTGCCGCACGTACCCTGGAATATGCCTATGCTGATTTCTGTATCTCGCAACTGGCAGAATCGCTCGAGAGACCTGCAGAGGAGACAGATCTTTTCAGAAACAGGGCGATGAATTACAAAAATGTTTTTGACCCGGAACGTAAACTGATGAGAGGGAGAAATGAAGATGGTACTTTTCAGTCGCCATTCAGCCCTTATAAATGGGGCGATGCATTTACTGAAGGCAACAGCTGGCATTATACGTGGAGTGTATTCCAGGATATAGAAGGCCTGATAGAACTGATGGGTGGCAGGGAAGGATTTATCACAAAGCTCGATTCAATTTTTGAGGTCCCGCCTGTTTTCGATTATTCTTATTATGGGATGGTTATACATGAAATACGTGAAATGCAGGTAATGAATATGGGTAACTATGCTCATGGTAACCAGCCGATCCAGCACATGATATACCTCTATAATTATGCAGGTGAACCATGGAAAGCCCAATATCGTGTACGACAGGTACTCGACAAGCTATATAATTATACACCTGACGGTTATTGTGGTGATGAAGACAACGGTCAGACTTCGGCCTGGTATGTAATGTCAGCCCTCGGTTTTTATCCGGTAACGCCCGGAACTGATCAATATATCTTCGGATCACCTCTTTTCGATAAGGCGACCCTGGAATTCGAAAACGGCAATCAACTTATTATTGAAGCCACAGGAAATAGCAATGATAATGTTTATGTTCAGGATATTAAATTAAATGGTAAAAGAGTTGACAGGAATTATATCAGGCATGATGAACTCCTGAACGGGGGGAAGCTTATATTCAGCATGGGACCGGAACCTGAAAAAAACAGGGGTATTTCGGAAAATGCCAGGCCATTTTCAATGAGTTTGGAGTGATATATTTTTCTGCGTATAGATCGGTCAGATCCTCAGCCTGATATTGAATTTTGCCAGCAGAGCTGTAAGACCGACCATCAGAAGAGCCCATACAAGGGAGCCTGCAATAACTATAAGAGGTTCAGATGATTGCTTATAGATCAAAACAGGAATTCCCGTCATCCAGATCAGATGATACAGTATATCGGGTGCCAGGTAGGTGGTAAGAGAGTTTTCCCCTGCCGGTTTCAGGAATTTCGACCAGGATTTTATATTCTTAATATCCACTATCCAGAATATCAGGGTGAAAACAATAAAACTTATACCTGAACAGATCATCCCCCAGCTCGGTGTAGCCTTTATCTTGGAGATAATAAACCAGTTTCGTAAGACATATCCCGATACTAAACATAATAGACCCAGTGCTGAGAAAATAAGAATGACTTTTTTATAATCAGACGAAGAGTATTTTTTGATGATAAGTCCCCCGATCAGTCCTGTAAGTACAATTAAAGGATTGCTTCCGTCAATTATTACTCCGAGAATTGGTTTTACAGGATCAAGGAAACCCAGAAGGTTTAGTCCGGAGAGGCAGTTCAACATCAGAAATAACAAAACAACAAAAGTTGTTTTTATAATGGAATTACGACATAGAACATAGGTAAATGCTGATACCAGGTATCCCCAGCCTATAAGTCCGAGTATACCCCACCATCCTATTATGAGTGAACCGTTGTTTTCTGGTTTCCCGGATTGAAATTTAAATACAAGTATTATAAAGATAGCCAGTGCTGCGAGTTTAAGTCCGGTAACAGTAAAGATCCGTTTATCTTTATCGGGATAGTCATTCCAGAACAGGAACACGGCGATATACATTAAGAGAGCCCAGAGATTTTTTCCTATGCCGGTTAGTTCTGGATTGACTCTGCCTGTATTCAGCATCAGCACACCTATTATCAGTAAGCTTACGGTTCTGGTTACGATATGACGGCTTATATCATACAATGATTCACCCCTGGAGAATCTTTTTGAGAAAGCGAATGGGATTGCCATTCCCACAATAAAGAGAAAACCCGGGAATACCCAGTCGGCCAGGCCCATACCGTCAAAATCTGCATCCATATGACCGAGCCATGAAGGAGCCACATGCATGTTAAGGTCATTGACAAAAAGCATGAGCAGGAGGGTGAGACCCCGCATTATATCTATTGAATATACCCTTTTTGAGTTGGTCATGAAACTGAGGTTGTTAAGGATATAAAGATCATAAAAATTTATTAATTTTGGAGTTTGTTTTTCGGAGAGTAGCGCAGCCCGGTAGCGTACTACGTTCGGGACGTAGGGGTCGCGGGTTCAAATCCCGCCTCTCCGACAATTTTTTCTCACACCTGCTTCCACACTCACACAAATTCCAGGTCAAATATTACTATATTTTTCTCGCCCTCACCAGGGCTCTCCTGTATTGTCAATGTGTAAGTATATTTCATCTTTTTTTATTATTTTAGTCTGATCGTTGTGTTTCTAATATTCTTATAACATTACTGACTAAAACCCAAAACCATGAATTCAGAAGAAGATGATGAAATTATTGATCCGCATAAGCTTCCTATATTCCGGAAAGGGCAGGAGATTTATGATCTGGTAACCAGAATTACTGATCTGATACCTGAGGATAATGAACACTTAATGTTCGTAAAATCCTGTATGCTGAGCGATGCCGCCCAGCTTACAGTAAAAATTGCAGGTGCTGAAGCGGCAGGGTTGTATGACCTCAAAATGGAAAATGCGGCTATAATTCGTAAAGCAGCGCGCGATCTGGTTGTACAGCAGCATTCACTTGAAGCTTTTGGTTTTAAGGACACTGAATACTGTGAAATGATTAGAGGTTTGATTGAAGAATACCGGCTTCTTTTTATCGACTGGGTTGCAGGATTTGATAAATGGGATTATATAATTGACAGGTGGGGTCTGTTTAATCCTCCTGGTGTTGGACCATTCGACAAAGACCCTGATGATGACATACCGTTTCATGGTTTTGATGACGATCCGGATGAATGAGGGCGTGAGTGCGGGTACCGGTAAAAACGTGACAAAACTATAGAAAATTTATTTATAATAATATGTTATTCTTGCGTGCTCCCAGCTTGATTAATCCGTAACTCAAAACAGCTCAAGTTGATCCTTGTCTTTTACCTCTTTTGTTCTTATCTGAGCAGATTCTGCTTCTATGAGTTCCTTTTCTATCTCATCAATGAAATGACTCTTTGTCTGGATTAATTCTTTTCCTATCAAAAACCTTTTGCGGGCATGTGTGATGAACAGGTAGTTTTTTGCACGGGTCATGCCGACATATAAAAGACGTCTTTCTTCTTCGGGGTCTGCAGGTCTTTTTTCATATAAGGTATATGGTATCAGGTTTTCTTCGCAGCCTGTAATAAATACACAGCTGAATTCCAGTCCCTTGGAAGCATGAAGAGTCATAAGGTTTACCGCTTCTGTTTTTGGTTTCCAGGTGTCTATTCCGGCACCTAGCAAAATAGTTTGAAGCAGTCCGTCCTCATCACCATTAAATTGCTCTATAATTTCCCCAAGCATTGTGTGAATTAATTCATTTTCTTTATGCTGATCATGAAAGCAGATACTGATGATGGATTCCAGCTTGTTTTTAAGCGGTTTTCCTTCACATACATTTATTAATTGCTGAAGCCTTGTATCACTTATTTTCAGTTGTTTCTGAAGTCTTGACTTCAAAACAGTATTATCAGGATTTGAGATTATCCTGTAAATGTCGAGTACCGACTTGATTGGTTCCTGTTTCAGGGCAGATTCTTCACCGATCTTCTGGTAAGGGATATTATGATCGTTCAGTGCTTTTTCAATTACCGGCATTTGCCTGCTGATCCTGCATAATATCACAAAATCTGAAAGACTCTCGATATTTTCATACTTGTCTCCTTCAGCAACCCGGCTGTCGATAGAAAAGAACCCCATACCGCCCAGCATCTTTTCAATATTGCGTGCAACATATTCCGCCTCGCTTTTATCAGTTGGATTTTCAGATATTTTGATCCTGACACCTTTATGTAATCCCTCAAGGAGCTTCTGATCCGTTTTCAGAATATTTCCTGAAGCTTTGAGTATTGAATCGGAACAACGATAGCTTTTCTTTAGTTTATATACGACAGCATCCTTGTAATCGTTCCTGAACATTTGAATATACTTTACATCGGCTCCACGGAATCCGTAAATTGCCTGATCAGGATCACCTATGACAAACAGATTTGATTCCGTATCAGGCATCAGCATTTTTATCATTGTATATTGAGCATGGTTAATATCCTGGTACTCATCAATCAGAATCCATTTTATTCTATTTCTTAGTTCTGACAGAATATTAATATTATCCTGAAAAAGATGAACAGGAAAGCTTATAAGGTCATCAAAATCAAAAGCATTCGAATTCCGTAATTTGGTGTTATATTTTCTGAAAAATTCAGCAGTTGATGGATCGGTTATATTTGTTTCAGGAATCAGTGATTGTTTTATTTCGGATAGTATATCAATCAGATCAGCAATATCTGATTTTTCCGCAGTTATATCTGTTATTATTTGCTTTTTATCTTCCTCGTCAATAACTGAAAAACCACCTGAATTTTTCAGATGTTCCTTGATTATTGACAGTCCGAATGCATGAAAGGTACATATTGTGAGGTTTTTTACCGATTGTTCATCCAGCAGAGACATCACTCTTTCTTTCATTTCCCGGGCTGCCTTATTTGTAAAAGTAATAGCCAGGATATTGCCGGGATTTATTTTTCTTTCTTTTATTAACCAGGCAATACGTGTTGTGAGAACATGTGTTTTCCCTGTTCCGGGTCCTGCCAGTACTATTGCCGGACCTGAAAAATGTTTTGTTGCAGCCTCCTGTTCTATGTTTGATCCTGATGGTTTCTCGTTTATAGGAGCCGGCTCTCTTGAATCCCATAATTCCAGGGGTCCTGTATCCGGCTTTTGGCTTTTTAATTTACGGAATGCTGCAAGGTCGAAGTTCAATAATGGGCGTGGTATATTTGTAATCTGATACTTGCTTTCGGATTCCTGAAACAGGGAAGATGAATGCATCAAAGTTTTTGTCTCATCATCTTTAAAGACTCTTATCCTGCCATACTCTCCGTCATAACCTTCCTGTATATAAACTTCCCTGTTACGCATACGTCTTATAGCTTCGTATAATAATTCTCCGCCTATTGATTTTATCTGATCAAGACTGTAGTTCAGCAGAATATTGAATTCTGAACCGCCTTTATGAACCAGCTGCCGGTAATGCTGGTCTACTTTATTTGAGTTGGAAGAAACACCTTCTATTTCGGATAATAATTCTTTTAAAGGTATCAGGCTGTAAAAGGGGAGACGGTTAAGACGGTCAGTTATATTATCCCTGTCAGCCAGCTGTGCGATACGGTTCATCACACCCACAGTAATTTTCTTACCGCAAACCGGACATATCTCATCATGCTGTAAAGTATCCAGGGGACTCCAGCATATTCCACACTTTCTGTGGCCATCGAAATGATATTTGCCTTCCTGTGGGAAAAAGTCTATAGTGCCAAGGAACCTTTCATTATTACCTGAACCCATGGCATCAACAATTTCTCTATACGATAAGCCGGTATCAAGAATATTTGCATTTCTTCCTAGTTTCTCCGGAGAATGGGCATCTGAATTGGCTATCAGGGTATATTTATCCAGAAAGCTGCACATCCAATTCATTGGTGGATCCGTTGAAAGTCCCATTTCAACTGCAGAGATATATTCGGATAAATCTTCAAAACACTCTGTGACAGAATCAAATCCTGATTTTGATCCCAATACTGAAAACCATGGTGTCCATATATGTGCAGGGATAAAGAATATATCTTCGGAAACGTCGAGGCATAATTCCAGGAGATCCCTGCTGTCCATCCCGATTATCGGTCTGCCGTCGGAGGTGATATTAAAACCAAGTGATTTAAGCCTGTTCTGTATCTTTTCAGCAATATCGAATGATGGGGCAAAAACAACATTATGTACTTTTCTTACTTTCCCTGCTTTCTTGTATATATTGCTGATTTCTGTTGTAAGGATAAACCTTGTATCTCCTTCGGCAGTGAGGCCTGTACTTTTCTTATATGCCGGTATCAGATGAAACAGTCCCTCCTCAGCGGGTTCCAGTTTTTCTTTCAGTTCGTTAAGCCATCCGGGATGTGTGAAATCACCTGTGCCTACTACCTGGATACCTTTTAACCGGGCCCAATAATCAAGGAAATCGGGACGAAGTTCCTTACTGGTAGCAAGCGAATAATGTGAATGTATATGGAAATCCCCAATAAATTTCATCAGAAAAGATCATATTAAATGAAAAGCATTCATTTCAAAGTGATAAAAATACTCTAAGCCCTCTGCTGGCGCGGATTTATAATCCGTGCCTGATTCAGCAGCACCGATTACAAATCGGCGCTAGCATTAGCTAGCATTAGCCCTTTGCCCTGAGCCCTTTGCCCTGAGCCTCCGCTGGCGCGATTTATAATCCGTGCCTGATTCAGACAGCACCGATTACAAATCGGCGCTAGCATTAGCTAGCATTAACCCCATGCCCTGAGCCCTT
>Ga0272441_10016528_pt1 | contig 10187 bp, 6 predicted proteins | sample SSMProp6N_FD_193582 | JGI IMG/M metagenome (GOLD analysis project Ga0272441, IMG submission 193582) | Marine sediment archaeal communities from Little Sippewissett salt marsh, Falmouth, MA, United States - SSM-Prop-6N | ecosystem: Environmental > Aquatic > Marine > Wetlands > Sediment ... | reverse complement strand
GTTCCTTCGAGTAGAAGTCCTTGTTGAGAAGTGGGGTGATCTGGAGCGTATCGATGCTGGCCTTGAGTGTCGGGAATTCCGCCGGGTGATCGACGAAGAGCTTCCCTTCCCAGCCCTTGTAGGCCCTGACGCATACCTTCGCGCCCTCCCGCAACGTGACGACAGCGAAACGCTCGGCCTCGCCGATCTCTGTCGCGCGAGCGCCGACCTTTCCAGCCTTGCCGCAGCTCAGGTATCGGCCGAGGCCGTTCCTGAAAGCGAAGAAGCTGTTGCCCTGATCTTCAAGAATGAAGTTGCCGAGGTCGTGCCCGGCCGCGTCGCGAAGGACGACCTTGCGCCCGGCATGGTCGCCTTCCCCGGCTTCAGGGACGATGACGAACTTCTCCTTCTCGCCGATGGAATCGGCTCCGGCGACAAGAGCCCTTACTCTGACGGAGACGAAGGCCCGGGCGCCTTCGCTCCAGATGGATACGACATCCTCGCCGAAGGAGGCCGTTGCGCTGAACACGAATGCGAGAACCGCGGCAAACTGGAATCTTCGCATTTTCCTGGCACTCCTCGGTTGCCGCGCCGCCGTGGGCCCCATCGCCCGGGATGCTATCTCGCTCGCCATCCCCCGCAAGGCCTCTTCCCTTGGCCGGCGCTGAGGGGCCTAGCGCGTCGCGGACACGTTATCGGGCCCGGTCACTCACTTGCCGGCACGCGGGCCGCTTCCTCGCGCGCCGGGCCGGGCGGCTCATCGCCCGACGTTGGTCCGGCGCTAGCGCGCCGGGCCGGGCGGCTCATCGCCCGATGTTGGTCCGGCGCTAGCGCGCCGGGTTCCGGCGGCGGTATTCGGGGTACATGCGGAGGACGACGTAGCACATGATCGCAAGCCCCGCGCCCGTGATTCCGGCCGCCGCGCCGAAGGAGGCCCGGTACGCGGCGACCTCTCCCCATCCGATCCGCGTGAGGCCGTCGATGATGGGACCCGAGATGACCGTCCCGGCGACCCCCCAACTCAGATGGTAGGTAGCGTTGAACCAACTGAAGAGCCTCCCGCGCTTCTCGGCAGGGATGAGCGTCGAGACGAAGGTGTATGACGACACCGCGATCATCGCGGTCGCGGATCCCCTCAGGAGGTTGCTGACGTAGATAAGGTAAATGTTGGCGGCAAATACGTAGATGGCAAGCGCTAGAACGGAAACCGCGGCCCCGCCCAGCAGCATGCGCCCCGCGCCGATCCTGCGGCTATAGTATCCGGCGCACAGACCCATGACGATATACGCCGCGGACTCCGTGTTCAGGATCCAGCTCAGTTCGAGCGGCGAGACATCGAACCCGTCGCCAAGGTCCAGATAGGTGGCGCGGGTTATGTCGATGCTGTTGCGTCCCCAGTGGATGAAGACCATGCCCAAGAGGAAGACCGTGAACAGCCGCGAGGCCCCCGATGCGGTGGCTGGAGCCGTCTTCGTGTCGGTCCGGGGCGCGCGGGCCGTCCCTCCCTCGGGGACCATCAGCATCGGCAGGATAGACACGAACATGACCCCGGAAGTGATATAGAAGAGCACGCCCGTCTCGGATCCCCAGCCGGCCGCCCTCGTCCCGAAGAGGTCGTACAGCATCCCCCCGGCCGCGTTGCCCACGAGCCAGCCAATTCCCGTGAGGCCGACCAGGCGCCCCATCACTCCGCCTCGTTCCTCCTCGCCGTAGATATCGGCGAAGAGCGCGCTTCGTCCGACGTTCGACATGGACCAGAATGCCTCGATGAGGGTCAGCCCCAGGATGATGGCGTATCCCTTTGCCCCGGGGCTCTCGGGCAACGTGTGGGCGATGAACATGAGGATCGTCCCGACGCCGGCCAGTGCCTCTCCGCAGACGATCAGCGTACGCCGCTTCTGCAGGCGGTCGGACACCCGGCCCCACAAGAGCGTCTGGAAGATGACATTGGCCAGCATCGGGAGCGTGGCGCATAGCGTCGTCTCCGTCATCGACATGCCGAGTGTCCCGCGGAGATAGATGGCCATGTAGCTGTGGAATAGCGCGTCCCGGAAGACGGCCAGGGCCTCGAAGGAGGCCACGCCCAGAAAGACCCGTCCGCGTCTTTCCGTATTCACTGATGGCATCTATGGTCCCGGAGAACTCATGACCCGGCCCGCGCAATGGCTCCGAAGAATGCGGCGGAGACCTGAAGCAGCATGGGCCCCGGGCCCTACTTCCTGGCCACTCTTGCCGGAATGACCACGAAGCCGGCTGGGCCGAAGACCGCGCCCTCGATCTTCTCGTCCCCGCATGTGGGAACGATGCGCTTGAGCCTCTCGCCGGCCTTGGCCGGGGACAGGCCACGGTTCAACACAAGGATGTCGTACGCCCATTCGATGATGCTGCTGTGGTCCCAGTCCACCGAAGCCTTGTACCCGGAGATCGGGAACGTGGCGCGGTCGCCGAGTGCGGCGATGAGCCTGTCGGGGTAGTCCCCCTTCATGACCAGGCACGCGCCGAAGTGGAGCAGCTTGACGTTGGGGCAGAACTCGAGCGCATCCGCGATCACCTGTGGTTCTATGTCGCCGTCATCCGACATGACGCCTTTAGTGCTGCCGTGGGTGTCGAAGTAGACATAGGCCGGCCCGGGAAGACAGGCCACCTGCCGCAGCCACTTTCGAAGCGACGCGGAATCCGTGAAGAAGCGCGACCGGACCGCTACGTGGCCATCCTTCCTGAAGTAGGCCTCGCACATCTCGCCCGAGGAGTAGTCCGTCTCGGCCAGGCTCTCCTGCCACCGGCGCTCGATTATGACCATCCACTTCCTCCCCGGCTCGGGGAGGTTCTTCTTGCCGGTCCACTTCTTCCACTCGGCCCCGCTGGCCTTGCGCCACTTCCCGTTGAACTTCCTGCCGTCGGACGAGAACTCGAACCATCCCTCGCCGGTCTCGGTCGACTCGGAGCATGTGAAGTCGAGGCGCGATCCCTTCAAGGTCCCGACGATGGTGCTCTCGGGCCCGTCGGCGTAGGTGCCCTTGACGCTCTCGCCCTTGACGATCAGTCGCATGTCGCCGTAGGTCGTGCTCCACACGCCGCCAAATGAATGCTTGGCGGAGGCCGAGGCCTTCTTCTTCGGCGTGGGTGCGGGAGCGGGTGGCGCGCCCTCTTCCTGCACGGCGCAGGCCGGGGCCAGTAGAAGCAGAATCAGCAAGCTGCAGTTAGTCACGGGCAGAGAGCGCAACGCGGTCATCCTTACATGCCTCCGACGTCGATCCCATATCCCAAGGTTAAGGAGCCGCCCTGGAACGCCCGGCCGAGATGATATGCGCCTGGAGCCTTTGGTAAAGCTTCTTGTGCCCCGGGCCGGACCCGCGTGAGCCGGCAGTGCCACTACGAGCCGTGGCGCCTGGCAGACTCGACGATGTCGGTCAAGGCCCGGTCGAGGTCCGCGGGAACGGGCTCCACCTCGTGCTCCGAGAGGATCCTCTTCGTCTCCGCCCGGCACCGGTCCTCGGTACTCGTGGCGCCCGCGTCTAGCCATGCCTGGTAGTATTCGCGGTCGAGCAGCTTCGGGAACCAGAGCTCCTTTCGGAAGTGCTTGGCCGTGTGGACGGTATCGATGAAGTTGCCGCCCGGGCCGACTTCTTCGATAACATTGCGCCCCAGCGCCTCGTCGGAGAGGTCGAGGCCGCGCAACGTGGACTCGACGTAGCCGATGATCTCGTTCTGGAGCGCGAGGATGTCGAGCGACGTCGCCTGGTCCACGCCGCAGATTCCCATGTGCCCGAAGATGTCGGCCCCCGCGGCGGCGCCGAGGGCCAGAGTCACGCCGGCCTCGAGCCCCGCCTGCGCGTCGGGGCGCTTGGAGTCCGTCAGGCCGACGTTGATGTAGACCGGCAGCCCGTAGTGCTTGCCCATCTGCGTCATGGCCACGCCGAATATCGCCTGCTCGGGCCCGCAGAAGATCATCTGCGTCGAGCGCATGTCGAAGGCGTGGCAGATCCCGCCGTAGCAGACCGGCATGCCGGGCCTGACCATCTGCGTGATGCACACGCCCGCCAGGATCTCCGCGTTCTCGACGGCCAGCGTCCCGCCGATCGAGCACGGGGCGGAGAGCCCCATCTGCGCCATCGGCCCGATGGGCACGGGCAGGTTCAGGCGCGAGGTCTCGTAAAGGAGGTCGATCCCGTTGAACGGAAAACGAAGCGGGCTGATGGGCTCGAGGAACGGGTAGCAGAGGGGATACTCCGCGGCCCTCGTCTCGTCGCCCCGGAGGGCGATGAGGATCTCGTTGATGAACTTCGCCGATGAGCGGTCGTGGAACCAGAACGTCACGGGCTTCGTGGTGTTGCGCAGGAGCGTCGCGCACACCTCCACGCAGCGATACTCGGCCGGCGTCTCGTGAGGGTCGGCCATCGCGCCCGTGATGTTGATGTGCGGGAGCGCGTCGCAGAATCGCGCCGCCGTGGCGGCGTCGTCCATCGTGGTGAAGCGGCGCTCCGTGCCGATCTCGTCCACCCAGCTCGCCTCGCCGGCGATGCTGTTATAGTTTCGCTCGCCCTGGCCGAACCTCGCGGTCTGGTTCATGTCGCGGCCGTAGAGCGTGAACCGCTTGCCGGCCGACTCGACCGAGCGCGCGACGAGATCGGCGGGGATGCGCGCGCGCTGTTCATCTCTGTCGACCGCGGCCCCGGCCTCATCGAGCCGGTCGAGCATGTCGTCGTGCGGGACGACGACGCCGGTCTTCTCGAGTATGACCATCGAGGCGTTGTGTATCCGCGCGATCTGCTCGTCGCTCAGAACGGTCGTGTGCATTTGTCCTCCCCCGGGCGTCTCAGTCTCTGCGGGCCTAGAACTGCGGCAGGTACTTTTCCTGTGCGGCGAGCAGATCGTCGGCAAGGCGGTGCGCCGTCTCGATCGACTTCACCGCTCCGTCGATCAGCAATGCCTGCACGAACTTATCGCGACTGCCCTCCAGTGCGGCTTCTACGGTCACTTCAACACACTGGAAGCGGCTTGAGAGGGCCCCCACGATTCCCGATGGAAGAGGATCGGTGATGACAGGGCGCAGACCGGTCGCGGACGCAATCACCGGGCATTCCACGACGACATCCGCAGGCAGGTTTGGAATCTGCCCCCGGTTCGGAAGGTTGGCGTTGAACTGCTTATCGGAGTTCGTACGAATCCCTTCCAGGATATCCCAGATCTGTTCGTGCTCACCAGATACCTCGGCATAGAATTCAGCCGGGAGCGGATCGGGCGACAGCGCATGCTCCTTCGTCTCGTCGAACCTGGCCTGCCCGTTCTCAATACAGCCCTCAAAGCTATAGGAATCAACCCCGAGTGTCTTCCCATAGTAGCCCTTTTCGGCGCTGAACAATTGAGGGAAGAACTCGGTCAGATGGCGGTCGCCGGGGGCCGGGAAGGCGCCAAACAGCCTGGTCAGCTCCCAAAGCAATGGCCAACCAAGAGAGAGTTCCTGCTTTTCCGCTGAATCGCCGGCCTCGGCGAAGTAGCGGCCGAGGTCTTCCGTATCAACCCCTTCACCAAGCTTCTCCGCGGCAATCTCTAGCAACCTGGGCATCATATCCTTGCCATCAAGCATGACCTTCGTGAACCAGGTGCAGTGGTTGATACCGACGGCGGTGTAACAGAGCTTCTCGCGCTCCGTCCCGAGTCGATTGGCAACTTGCCGCGCCATATCGAACACGCCGTGGCAGAGCCCGGGCATATCCGCGCCCGTTGCCTTGTGAACTCCGCGGCAGATCGCGCTCATCGGATTGGCATAGTTGAAGAAGAGCGCCTCTGGTGCCAGCTCCATCACGTCCCTGGCGATATCCACCATCGCGGGGATCATGCGCAGAGCACGCGAGATGCCGGCAGGCATAACGCTATCGCCAACTGGGTGATAGATGCCGTATTTGCGTGGAATCAACACATCCTGGACCCATGCGTCGCGCCCGCCGACGCCGATCGTTGAGACCACAGCCGTCGCATCGGTCAGTACATCACGCCGATCGGTGGATGCGCTCAGCTTTAGGCTGGAGCCCTTTGCATCCAGCATCTTGCGGGTCATCTTCTCCGCGACCTCCAGGGCCACGGGATCGATATCCATCAGGCCGATCTCGCCCTCCCAGCCACGGCGGATTATGTCTGACACCAGTCCCCGCGTGAATCCAGCGCTACCCGCGCCAATCAGAATCAATTTCTCGTTCATGTCCCTTTACCTTTCAGCAAGGCCGCTTGTGGCCGATGGCCCCATTGTCTAAACGTGCATGATCGAGGCGTCCTTCGGCCACGCCATGCCTCTGCTCCCCGACCGCAGAATGCATCGAATAGCCTGCAGGCGCAAGGATAGGGCTTTGCATATGCGTCGGTGTTCGTTGTATATTTCAGCATGCGAAAGAGGCCCCAACGCGCGGACGAATCGCCCCTCGAGCACATGGTCCTGGGCCTGAGCGAGAGGCACCCCATCCAGGTCGCGGATCAGAAGCCGTCTTCCGGCGGCTCGTCCGTATCATTCGACATGCATTACGAACTGGAGATGGGTATCGTCCTAGAAGGGACCATGACCCGCTATGCCGGGAACACGAAGCGCACGTGCCGGCCCGGGGACATGTGGTTCTGCGGAATGTGGGAGCCGCATGGATGTCGCAGCAGTGATTCCTGCCGCAGGGTTGTCGTCGTGATCTGGCCGCCGGTCCTCGCGGACCTCCGTCTTCCCGAGGCCAGAGACCTGAACTGGATGCAGCCGTTCATCTCGCCGCCGCGGCACAGGCCGACGGTACCTGCCCGCCTGCGTGGCGAGGTCATACGTCTTGTCAGGCACCACATGCGCGCTCCCAGGCGCATGACGCCCGCGAGGAAACGTCTGCTGGTGATGGAGTTGCTGCTCTTTCTCTTCGAGAATGGGTTGGTCGGGAAGGCCGCGCGCGGTCTCGCGCCGGAGCCGGAGAGAATGGTGCGCATCACGCCGGCCATCGACCTGGCCTTCGAGAGAAGTGATCTCATAACGAACGACGAGGCGGCGAAGGCCTGCTCCCTGAGCCGCGACGTCTTTGTGCGGTCCTTCCGTGGTATCATGGGCGTGAGCTTCAGCAAGTTCGCGGTGCGCCATCGACTCAGCCGCGCGGCGGAGCAACTCGTCAAGACGGACATGCCCATCAAGGCCGTCGCCCGGGAGTGGGGCTTCACGGACGCGAGCCATCTGTATCGCCTGTTCAAGCAGCACTACGGGTGCACGCCGCTCGCCTACCGACGCGCGCTGAGCGTCTGACAGCGCCGAGCCGGCGTCGCTCGCGGCGGGTTGGCCGCCGTGACCTCGCGACGGGGTACTCAGTTTCACTCTATGGGCAATGATCCGGATTCACGTGTGCCTCCCAAAGGACATGCTCAAGAAGAAGACCGGAGGACGATGAGAAGGATCGATGTCGCCATGGGCGGCGCCAGGTCGCGTACCGCCTTCCTTCGCCTCGCCCTTCCCGTCATGACAATCCTGCTGACGCTGGACCACGCGCGCGGCGCGGGAATCGGCGAGGGAGCGATATCCGAACTGCGTGAGGCGCTGTCCCGCGTGGAGGACACGGAGTCCTCCGCGGACAGGCGCAGGATATGCAAGCGAGTCATCAGGAAGGCCCTGTCTCTTCTCAAGAAATCGCCGGACGCGCCGAACCGGTCCGCCGCGCTCGGCGTCGTCTTCGAGGGGCGACGGAAGCTCCTGGAGGTCGACGACTCCGAGAGGAACCGGGAGGCGCTCCTTGAGACCTGCCGGGCCCTCTCCGAGGCGCCCGACGAACACGCCGCGGTTCGACTCCCCGCCGACGCCCTGCTGGCGCAGATCAAGGTCGCGCGAAGCGGCGACTCGCAGGAAGAGGCGGAGGCGGCCGTCACGGAACTCGTCTCGCGCTACGGGGGCACCGAGGCCGAGGCGGAGTGCCTGATGACGGCCACGGTGATCGCAAGGGAGATCGGCAGCGGCGAACTCCTCAAGACATACCGCGACGAGCTCTCGGGGCGCTTCTCGGATTCGCCTAGGGTCAAGGCGTTCCTCAGGCAGCAGTTCGGGACGACAGAGAGGGATTCCGTCTTCGAGGGACGCTTCACGCGCGCCGACGGCTCCACGCTGCGGCTTCCGGTCGACCGCCTGGGGCACCCCTATGTCGTCTGCTTCTGGTCCGAGGAGACGGACGATCTCGAGGAGCGGCTGCTCGGCGTCAAGGCCGTGCGGGAGAAGTACCCCGGACGGTTCGATGTCTACAGCTTCAATCTGGACGAGCTGCCCGATTGCGGCCTGCGCACGCTGCGCCGCCTCGGCCTGGACTGGAACGTCATGAGGGCGCCGGGCGGGTTCGAGAGCGACGTCTATCTCGCGTACGGACACACCTACCGGGCCTCCTTCGCGTGGCTCGTCGTCAACGAGCGGGGCTACGTCCGCGGCCGCGGGTACAACTGGGTGCACCGCAACCACAAGCTGCCCACCCTCGAGGACGAGGTGACGACCGTCCTCGGGTCGAGGTTCGTCGAGATCAGGGACCCGTCCCGATTCGCGCTGATGCGGTCGCTCGCGATCGGCGACTTCCTTGTCACCGAGCCCTACGGCCCGACGGATGCGCTGTCGCCGGTCGAACTCGCCGGGGCGCCCGCCGGCGCGGCGCGGGTACTCCTCGGAACCCCCGCGTCCGTCCCCGCGGACAGGCTGCGCGAGATCCAGGCCTGCTTCCCGCCGCCCTCCGTCCGGTGTCGACTCGGCAGGGAGAAGGCCCTCTCGAACTACGCGAAGGCCGAAAGGCTCTGCGCCGGTATCATCGAAAGCCATCCTGACGCGCCCCATCTCTTCCTGGCGCGGAACCGCAGGATCGTCGCGCTAATGGGGATGTGGAACCTCACGGGGAGGGCGGGGCACCTGGAGCGCGCCGCCCGGGAGGCCAAGACCGCGCTCGAAGCGGCCCCCCCTCGGGGAGCCGGGATCGTGCCTCGGTTCTGCCTCGCCAGGCGCTCGATCCGGGAGGAGCCCGGTGATGCCGAGGAGATCGTCGCGTCGTTCATAGAGGGCTGCGGGGAAGAGGAGGCCCCGGGCGTGGCCCACGCGGCGGCGGTCCTCCTGGCGCTGGACGCCGGCGACCGCGACCTGTACCTGAAGCACCGCGCCATCATCATGGACCGTCACGCCGAGGACAGCCGGACCTGGCCCGTGGCGTCCGTGCTCCTCGACCGCGAATCGGCACGGACGCTCTTCGAGGCCAGCGGGATATACGGCTATCAGTACAGGCATTCGGGTCTGAGCATGGACGGGATACCGCACCGGGTCCTCAGGGCCGAGCTCACGACGCTGGACGGCGAGGAGATCGAGTTGCCCGCCGACACCGAGGGCAGGCACAGCATCGTCGTCCTGGTGGAGCCGCCTGCCGACGCAGACGACGAGAAGCTTCAGCGCGAACTCCTCGCGGGGTTCCGGCAGGCGGTCGACGACCACCGCCACAAGGAGATGAGGCTGATCGTCGCCTTCCTCACGGACGACGCCGCCTCCGTGAAGTCCCTGATGGCGCGGAACAGGTGGAGCTTCGAGGCCGCGTGCGTGCCCGGCGGGATCGACAGCCCGCTCGCGATGCGCCTCGGCGCCTTCTCCACGGAGCGGCTGCCGAAGACGTACCTCGTCGCCCCCGACGGCAGGATTGCGTCCGTCTACGAGGGGTTGGCGGTCTCGCGGGACTACAACGGCGAGGCCCAGTCGAGGGACCGCCGCGGCACGCTCTTCATATTCCGGAGCATCAAGGGCGTCGTCAGGGCGTACGATGTCGCCCTCGGCCGGAAGGCCCTGAGCCAGCAGAGGTACGCGGAGGCCTCCCGGCGTCTCGACATCTCTTTCCCGCGCAAGCCCGTGAACGGCTACAACCGGAGCGCCCGCTACAGCCTCAGGGCGAACATGGCACTCAAGAACTGGGAGGCGGCCCTGAGGGACGTCGACACCGTCCTGAAGGATCCCAGCTGGCGCCACCCGAGCTGGCGGGCGCGGGACCGGAAGACCCGCGAGAAGATCCTGGAGCATCTCAAACGGTAGGCCCTTCCGGCCGGGCCTCGATCCGTCGGAGCCGACTTCCCGCCTCCCGCCGATCGCTCGGGCCGCCTGACCACTTGACCCGGGGGCGGGGCGGGTTATCTTTCCGTGTCCGCCGCCTTCGGCGGACCGTGCGCGCGGGAGGCCCGCCCTGACGACGTCGCCCGAATCA
>Ga0272441_10016527_pt1 | contig 10187 bp, 7 predicted proteins | sample SSMProp6N_FD_193582 | JGI IMG/M metagenome (GOLD analysis project Ga0272441, IMG submission 193582) | Marine sediment archaeal communities from Little Sippewissett salt marsh, Falmouth, MA, United States - SSM-Prop-6N | ecosystem: Environmental > Aquatic > Marine > Wetlands > Sediment ... | reverse complement strand
CGTAATAGCGGAAGGTCCTCGGTTCCGTATCAATACCATCATTTTTGAAGGCAATGTGGTATTCAGTGACGATGAGTTGGCCAAGCGACTTAGCCTTGGCCAGGGGGTTTTCTACACGTCGCTTCGTCTGCGCCGCGACCAGGAGGCCGTCAAACAGGTATACGGCGAGATGGGCTACGTTGAGGCCGACGTTGTCGTATCTAAGCGCTTCAGCGACCCGACGGCCAAGCCTCCTGCCTGGGCCCAGGGAATAGACGAGGGCAAACCGGCTCTCCTGGATCTAGTCTTCCGAATCCGGGAAGCCGATCAGTATCACATTTCCAGCATCGATATTCGAGGCAACACGGTCACGCAGAGCCGTGTGATCAGACGAGAGCTTCGGTTCTTTCCCGAGCAATTGCTTAACATGTCGGCGATCAAGGAGTCACAGCGCAGGCTGACCGAGACGCGCTTGTTCAGCCGGGTTAGCATTACGCCAGTTAGCAGTGGCCCCAAGACCAAGTCCGTATTGGTGGATGTAGCCGAGGGAGATACAGCGCAGCTGATGGTGGGTGTCGGTGTCAGCACCAACAGCGGCGTTATAGGCAACGTGTCCTTCGTTCAGCGTAATTTCGACATCCTCCATTGGCCTGGGTCATCAGGTGGAGAGGCATTTAAGGGCGCCGGCCAAACCTTGCGGATCGTGGCCGAGCCTGGATTGGACCTGATGCGCTTCCATGTGGATTGGCTGGAACCATCTTTGTTCGACAAGCCTTACTCGCTCGGCACGAAGGCTTTCCTGTTTACTCGCGGGCGTGATGATTATGACGAAACACGCTATGGAGGCGTTGTAAGCGTTGGCCACCGGTTCAAGAATCGCTGGTACGGCGAGCTTTCGTCCCGGATTGAGGGCGTGGAAATCAGTGATCTGGACTCCGACGCTCCGCCGGAGGTGGTGGATGACGAGGGGACCCATGCGCTGGTTGGCATGAAGGGAACTCTCGTCCGAGACCGAACCGACAGTCGTTGGATGCCCTCGGCAGGAGACAGGTTCCGTCTAAGCTACGAGCAAATCAGCGGCGGATACAATTTTGGCCGGGCATTAGGCGACTACCGCATATATCGCACCGTTTATGTCGATGTTCTGGACCGTAAGCACATTATCTCCGCGAGGCTGGCAGCCGGGCAGATCTTCGGCGATGCGCCGGTCTTCGAGACATTCTATGGCGGCGGCATTGGAAGCGTTCGAGGCTTTGAATACCGAGGTATCAGCCCCCGTTCCGACGGCACCGATAGGCCGATCGGCGGGGAGTTCATGGGCTTCGTCGGAGCGGAATACGGGTTCCCGATTGCCGGGCAGCAGCTGAGAGGAGTCGTCTTTATTGACTCCGGCACGGTGGAGCAAAGCGGCGAATTCACTGCCTATAGAGCTTCGATTGGTACGGGTCTTCGATGGATCGTGCCGATGTTTGGCCCCGTGCCGCTGAGCCTCGATATTGCCGTACCCATTAGCAAGGACGGCGACGACGAGACTCAATTGCTAAGCTTTACTTTGGGGTGGACCTTCTGAGCGTGATACAATTCCCCCTGCCGCTACATTGCGGAGAAGCACCAATCTTCAGATGCATAATCTTGGCCGGGCGATGATGAGCCCCGCATGTAATACAGCCTCAGGAGGCGCACTATGAAGAATTCTCGAGTTCGATTGCTCGTAATCCTAGCGACCGGTGCCGTCACGGCGCTGCTGATCAACGCTTCCCCAGGCCAAGGTCAGCTTCCATCGGCAAGTGCCAAGGTCGCGGTCTGCGATGTCGCACAGGTCTTCGATAACTATATCCGAAGCAAAGACCTTAGCGCAGAGTTTGCCGGAAGAGGCGAAACACTGAAAGCCGAAGATGCCCAAAGGCTCAGAGCCATCGAAAATTTGCAGAGCGAGTTGGCCGGGCTCATGGTGGGCAGCGAGGAGTATGAGCGTCGCTTGAACGAAGCACATCGCCTTAGCATAGACAGGAAGGCGTGGATGGAGTTCCAGAGCAAATTGGCCGAGAGAGACCGTCTTCGTTTGACCAAGGAAATGTATGATGAGGTAATCGCGACGGTTGACGTGATAGCGAAGCAGAGAGGCATAGAGATAGTAATCTATAGAAAAGGCCAGGAAGAACCGGCCGAGTCCATGGCCCAACTGCTGCAGCAAGTCGAGCTTCGCAAGGTCATCTACGCCAGCGACAAAGCCGACATCACAGACGCTGTCCTGCTTTCCCTTAACGAGGCCTACCGAGCCGGAAAGAAGTAGCAAGGTGATAGCAAAACGCCTCTTTGGGCGGAAGACCCAGCTTGGCGAGTAATAGAGCTTCTTGCCCCGCTGATCGGGCATAACTATCATAGTGATTCTGTGGGAATGGCCGAGAACACGCTAACAACAGGACGAATAGCTGAGATTGTCGGCGGTCAGTGCGAGGGCGATCCGAATCTCCCGATCGAAGCGGTTGCTCCTTTGGCAACGGCAGGAGTGAAAGATGTGACCTTTGCCGCCGACGACAAGCGGGTGTTGGCCCTCGCCAACAGCACTGCGGGTGCAGCCATCGTGGCTTCATCGGCGGCAGTGCCTCAGACGGGTGTTACGCTTATCCGGGCAGCCAACGTACAGGTGGCCTTGGCGGCATTGCTGGAGCACTTAAGCGTGCCCGAGGACTTGCCTGCTACCGGCGTGCATGCTTCCGCGATAGTGGCCGGGGATGCCGAAGTTGCTGACGGCGCCCGGATCGGGCCGTGCGTGGTCATCGGCTCCAAAGCCCGAATCGGTGAGCGAAGCGCATTATTGGCCAATGTCTCTATTGGCTCGGACGTGGAAATCGGTTCGGATGTGGTGCTCTGCGAAGGAGTCAGTGTCCGCCATGGCTGCAAGATCGGCAACAATGTGCGAATTGGCCCTAATAGCGTGATAGGTTATGATGGTTTCGGATACTACTTTGCCGAAGGCAAGCACAACAAGATTGCCCATATAGGCAATGTGGTCATTGAGGATGATGTAGAAATTGGCGCCTGTAGTTGTGTTGATCGGGCGAAGTTCGGCAGCACACGGATTGGTGCCGGTACTAAGATAGATAACCTGGTCCAGGTAGCCCATAACGTTCGTATAGGGCAGGGATGCGTGGCGGCCTCGCTTAGCGGCATTGCGGGAAGCTCGGTATTGGGAGACTACGTGGTCCTTGGCGGGCATGTAGGTATCCGCGATAATGTCAATATCGGTACCGGCGCGACTTGTGCAGCCTATACGGCGGTGGCTGAAGATGTGCCCGACGGGCAGACCATGTTCGGCATACCTGCCGTTGGCGTCAGGCAGAAGTTCCGGGAAATATCCCTTACCCGCAAGTTGCCGGAACTCTCCAAGCGCGTTGCGGAGATTGAAAAGAGGCTTGAGCACCTTGATGCGTCAGCGAACCATTGAGAACCCGGAGACGGTTGATGGACGCGGTCTGTTCAGCGGGGAACCGTGCCGGCTGCGATTTGTACCGGCGCCGGCCGATGCGGGCATCAATTTCGTCTGCGGCAGCGACCCAACCGCTCTCGAGGCGGCCAGGATCCCTGCTGACATTGCCAATGTTGTTAAGAGAGGCCGGCGGACCAGTCTGATGAATGGGTCTGCCAGCGTTGAAACTGTGGAGCACGTTCTATCGGCTGTTCGTGGCCTGTCGATAGACAACGTTACCATTGAAGTGTCCGGCAACGAGATGCCTTCTGTTGACGGATCGGCCAAGCCGTTCGTCGAGGCCCTGGTTCGGGCGGGGATCAAGGATCAGGATGTCGAAGCGTCCTGCTTTGTGATAGATCAGCCCGTGTCAGTGTCAGATGGATCGGCCACTCTGGCGGCTTTGCCAGGCCCAAGCGATTGCCTCGAAGTAATATACGACCTCAATTACAGTGATACCCCGAGTATAGGCAGGCAACTGATCGCCTTTTCCTTGGGAAAGGATGATTATTCTTCGCAGATATCGCCCGCTCGAACGTTCATTCTGGAATCAGAGGCCAGAGACTTCCAGGCGCGAGGCATAGGGGGTCACCTTACGGGCAAGGACATCGTGGTGATGGGTCCTAATGGCCCGATTGGGAACGAACTTCGCTTTGCGGACGAGCACGTTCGCCACAAGGTATGTGACCTGATAGGTGATCTGGCGCTTCTGGGCAATAGGCTTTGTGGCCGTATCTTAGCCTGCAAGAGCGGACATGAGCTTAACCATGAACTGGTCCGCAAACTTCTAGAGACTCGCGCTGAAAAATATCAAGAAGGCAGCATGGTCGGGGAACCGTTGATGGACGTCCGGAAGATCATGCGGCTGCTGCCTCACCGATACCCATTTCTGATGATTGATCGCGTTGTCGAGATCGACGGTGATCGTCGGATAACGGGCATAAAGAATGTCTCGATAAACGAACCGTTCTTCCGTGGGCACTACCCGGGCCAGCCTATCATGCCGGGCGTGATGATTCTTGAGGCGTTGGCGCAACTATCGGGGATTCTGCTCAGCAGGCGACTCGAGCACACCGGCAAGGTTGCGATGCTGTTAAGTATGGATCGCGTCAAAATGCGCAGGCCTGTTCGTCCGGGGGACCAATTGGTACTTCAGGCGGAGGCGTTGCACGTTCGCGCTCGCACCGGTCATTGCTATTGCAGAGGCTTGGTCGATGGTCAAGTAGCGGCCGAAGCTGAAATCAAGTTTATGCTGGTTGATGCTGAACCGGTTTGACAGGAAGAATTTCCGGGAGACCATATGCCAGAAATATCTCCCCTTGCCATCGTGGCAAAGGCGGCCAAGATTGCCGGGGATGTGCGGATCGGCCCGTTCAGCTATGTGGGTGACCACGTCGAAATCGGCGCCGGATGCATCATCGGCAACAACGTGACGATCACGGGTAAGACGGTACTGGGAGAGAATAACCAGGTCTTTCCGATGGCCGTGATTGGCACGCCCATCAATGCGGCTGGCGAGCCCGGCACTTGCGTCATAGGCGAGGCCAATACTATACGCGAGCATGTCACGGTTTATTGCTCCAGGGACAAAGAGACATGTATCGGTAACGATAACCTCCTCATGATCGGATGTGTCGTAGGGGCGGGCGCGACGATCAAAAACCATGGAATCTTTGACAACTGCTCCCACATCGGGCCCAGCGCGCTAATAGAGGACTACGTTCGTATGAGCGGGTTCGCAGCGGTTGGCTCCGGCAGGAAGGTCGGAGCATACGCCTTTGTTACCGGCTATGCCAGCGTTGACAGAGATGCTCCTCCATATTCGCGGGTGCAAGGCAGTCCGATCCGCGTGCGAGGAGTTAACACCACCAACCTTAAGAGATGCGGGTTCGGTGATGACGACATACGGGCCATAAAGTCTGCCTTTCGAGACTTATACAACGGGTCCTCCAACGCGCCCCGTCCGGAGGCGCTTTCCAGGCTTCTGAAAGAATCCAACCCGTACGTTCGGCGATTGGCCGAGGCCGTTCAGGCTGGATTTCCGGAGAGGCAATCCGAATGACCATTGTCACGGTAACGCGAGAAATCGCCCCGGCAGCCAGAGTATCTCCAGAGGCTCAGATCGGGCCGTTCTGCGTCGTTGGTCCGGACGTGACAATAGGCCCGGGTACGGTTTTGTTGCGAAGGACGTGTGTAGTTGGGCACACTGCTATCGGATCAAACAACGTGATCGGAGAGGGCTGCGTGCTCGGGTCGACCCCTCAGGACCTGAAGTACAAGGGACACCAGACGTTCCTGCTGATAGGCCATCGCAACCGGTTTGGGCGGGCCGTTACTGCCAATATTGGCACCGAATCGGGAGGCTTTGTGACTAGGATCGGAGACGGCAACACTTTTGCCGATAGAGCCCACATTGCCCATGACTGCTACGTGGACAACGACACCCGTATTGGCCAGAGCGTCTTGTTGGCCGGCCATATCCGCGTGCATGACGGCGCGGTTATCGAGGACATGGTCGGAGTTCAGCATTTCGTGACAATAGGTAGGCACGCGCGTGTCGGTTCGGGCACTCCGGCCCGGCGGGATGTTCCTCCCTTCACGAGTTTCTACAGCGAGAATTACGATTGGTCCGGCCCGCCAGCCGTCAGAGGGGTCCACGAAGAAGGCATCGCCGCAGCCAACCTGGACGCAGACGAGGAGAAAGAGCTTCGCCGGGCGCTTCACGAATTGTTCGACGACGAAACCGCCCTGCAGACGAAGATTGAGCAACTGGTCAACATGGGTGTCGAAGGGGAAGTTGCGGAATTGTGCCATTTCGTTCAGTGTTCCTTGCAGGGGGTCTTTGGCCGGCACCGTGAGCTCAACCGTGGCAAGGTGCCGAGTGAAGCGGAGACTTACCTGCCACCTGAGTTGAAAGTTGTTGTCAGGGAGTCGTTGCGATGAGTTTCAAAGTAGCCGTCGTAGGCGCCGGACGTATGGGCAAGCTTCATGCTCGCGTGCTGGACGAGATGGACTCGGCTGAGTTGATCTGTGTTGTAGATATCAACGAATCCGTCGCACGCGGGGTGGCCAAGCAGCGAAGATGTAAAGCATTCACGGATGTTGCCGGCGCGGTGAATCTGGTCGATGCGGCAATCATTGCTACACCCACAGCGCGCCACGTTGAAGCGGCCAGAGGTTTCGTCCAGGCGGGAAAGGCTGTCTTGATTGAGAAACCCCTGACCAATGCCTCCGCGGCCGGCAGAGAGTTGGTCGCTCTGGCTGAGGAATGTGGAGCTAGTCTCCAGGTCGGTCATACTGAGAGGTTCAACGCAGCCTTCCTAGCGGTCCAGAAATATGCCATCGCGCCTAAGTTCATAGAGGCCCATCGCATTAGCCCATTTACTTTCCGATCTGCAGATGTCGGTGTGGTCTTGGACATGATGATTCACGATCTTGACATTGTGCTGATGCTTGCTGGCGGGAAGGTTGAGCAAGTCCAGGCTATCGGGGTCAATGTTGTCGGATCCCACGAGGATATCTGTAACGCAAGACTGACCTTCGACAACGGTTGCGTTGCCAATCTCACTGCCAGCCGACTGGCGATAAAGACCGAACGGAAGATGAGAATCTTTTCCGAAGAGGCCTATGTCTCGGCCGACTACGGTAAGAAAGTCGGCTTGGTGGTGAAGAAGAGCGCTAACTTGGACTTGATCCAGATGGCCAGGGAAATGGACGTTTCCGATATTGCCGAACTGGCCGAAACCGTGGACTATACTGACCTCGTGAAGTTTGAGCAGTTGCGAATTGACGATTCGACAGAGCCGCTTCGCCGGCAGGCGGAAGCCTTTGCCCGCACGGTGACAGAAGGTGCCCGCCCGGTGGTGACAGCCGCTGAAGGGCTCGCGGCTGTCGAGTGCGCCGAACGTATTGTCAAATCGATAGAGAGCCACCACTGGGACGGACAAGCTTCAGACAGGCAGGGACTGGGCATTATTGCCAAGGGCACCTGATTTGTCCCAACGTGAACAAATGACCGTTCCTTCTCCATAAGTTGGGGGGCAACGGAGTGTCTGATATTCTCGGCTTGATCTGCCCCATATACTTGCGCCTCTGGCCCACACTTGTCGGGTGCCGGAGGTCTATTGCCGGTAAAGCTTCGCAGCTTGCTGAACGGCAATTGGCAGGAACTCGTCGGGTTCGCTGATATAAGCGCGTTCGCTAAGCCTTTGGAAGTAAGTCTGTTCGAGCTTCCTTACCTGTTCCTGGCGAAGTTTTTTGTCGATCTGTTCCTGCGCGTCGGGAAAACTGACAACTTGGCCTTCGATGACGCGTTTTGCCTTGACGATGTAAAATCCGGAGTCGGTCTTGATAACTTCACTTACCTGGCCTTCGTTCAAAGCAAACGCCGCTTCCTCCACAGCCCGCTCGCGAAAACTTCCAGCAGCCATCATAGGCCAGATGCCTCCGCTGTCGGCCTTGATTCCTCTGGACAGCCGCTTGGCGACCTCTTCGAACCGTTGGCCTGTCTTCAGAGCTTCCGCCGCCTGATCGATGATCTCGCGAGCCTTGTCAGTCGCTGCACGATGGTCCTGAGAAATTGTCCGGGCACTGCCATCATCGGCGAACTTGTCGTAAGGCGCTGCGATGACCTGCATCTGCACCTTGGCAGGAGTGGTGAACTCCTGTTGATTCGCGCGGTAATAATCCCACAGCATCGTCCGAGTGACCGTGATGGCGGGGAAGAATCGTTCTTGGAGAAACACCTGTGAGATTAGCGCATTACGCTCTTCCTTGATCACCGATTCGAGGTCTGTACCTCGCTGGACCAGAACAGACTCAAGCTTCTTGCGGCTGCCGCCTGTCTCGGCAACCAGTTTCTCCAGGCGAGTTTCCAGTTCCTCTTCGATTCTTTCTTTCTGTTGATCTGTGAGTCGATTGTTAGCTTCGGCCAGTACGAGCGTCTCGACGATCTTGCCGGAGATTGTCTGGCGTATGATCTGTTCGGATCGTCGATCGAATGCGCCGGATGACAGGGATGCGGGAATGGCCGACAGCTCGCGCCTGGCAGCTTGGAGGATGTCGTCAACGGTTAAGAATGTATTGTTGACCTGAAGGAGCGAAGCTGCGACGACTTCTTCTTTTCCGTATTCTATTTTTTGCGGCTTGGGCAGAAGATTCGGAGCCTTGGGTTCGGCAATTGGTTCTATGAGGACTTCCTTAGTTGGGAAAGCCTCTTGTGCAGGCTTGGGCGACAGAGGTATGAGGCGGGGCTTAGTCTCAGCCGGGATTACTGTAGGCTCTTGGTCGGGGACCATAGCAGAGAGCCGATCTTCCATGGGCTTTGGCTTGGCTAGACGGGGAATTATCTGGCCCGGTGTATCAAGGCCGGAAGAGACAGGCTGTTTGCGCCGGCTTGGGTAGATCACATCGGCGGTCGCTATGGGTTCTGCATCCGCTACGATATTTTCCAGCATCGTAGGCTGCGAAACTTCCAGAGGCACGGGTCGCCGACTTGCTGGGGCTACGGACTTGGTCGGCAATGGTTGTTCCACCTTGGCTGGGGTCTCCGCGGGGACGGGCGCAGGCGGCTGAGGTGTGACCAACTTTTTGCCCGTTGTCCTTTCGTTCAGTGGCAGCAAGGGAATGTCAGCGGCAGGTTCTAAAGCAGGCTGTTGGCTGAGGGTTCGTGGCGATCGATCTTCCACTGCGGCCATGTCGTCGTATGACACGTCGGCGATTTCGCTGGGCTCTGTGATTGGTACTTCTTTCCTGCCCCACGGCCAACTGTCGCGCAGCCAAGTACAGCCGACTTGCATGCCGGCCAGAAGCAAGATGACTATCAGAAATCTTCGTTGCATAAGGATTCGCTAGTATCGGTAATTGACGGCAGCATTATAGTCGAGCTACGGCTTGTCTCAAACGTCTTAGCAGGACGGTTATCAGGGTCGGCAGTTCCAGATACGAAGATGGTGGCCGCCAGTGGGCGGTTATCTTGTCCGGACATCGGACGGTCCCTGCGGCATCGCCGAAGGATTTCTGCACTACGTTAACATCTGAAGCGGAGAAGACGATGTCGTTTCCCGTTCGCACCAAACCATTTATACCTAATTCTCCTGCCAGCACGCGGATCTCGGCCAGGTCCAGAACGTTCTGGACTATCGGCGGATACTTGCCGTAAGCATCTACCAAATCGGCGGCGAGTTGCTGGAGTTCATCAGGCCGGCGGCATTTCACCATTCTCCGGTATATTTCCATGCGCTGCCTGTCAGCAGGGACGTACCAGCGGGGTATGTATAGGTCGATACCCAGTTCCAGGTGAACGTCTCGGTGAGTCTCGGTCGGCTTGCCGGAAAGCTCCGCCACCGCTCGTTCGAGAAGTTGACAGTATAGCTCGTAGCCCACTGCCGTAATGTACCCGCTCTGCTGGTGGCCCAGAATATTTCCAGCTCCGCGTATCTCGAGGTCACGCATTGCTATCTGGAAACCTGCGCCGAGATCTGAGAACTCTTCGATGGCCTTGAGCCTTCGTGCGGCTACCGACGAGACAGATCTTGTCTCCGGGAGCAAGAGGTAGCAATACGCGCGGTGCTTGTATCGACCAACTCGTCCTCTAAGCTGGTGCAACTCCGCCAGGCCAAACCTGTCGGCATTGTGAATGACCATCGTGTTGGCCGTCGCGATGTCCAGCCCGGATTCGATTATCGTTGTGCAAACCAATACGTCGATTTCCTGCCGCACGAAGCGAAGCATCGTTTGC
>Ga0272441_10016525_pt1 | contig 10187 bp, 8 predicted proteins | sample SSMProp6N_FD_193582 | JGI IMG/M metagenome (GOLD analysis project Ga0272441, IMG submission 193582) | Marine sediment archaeal communities from Little Sippewissett salt marsh, Falmouth, MA, United States - SSM-Prop-6N | ecosystem: Environmental > Aquatic > Marine > Wetlands > Sediment ... | reverse complement strand
GCCATAGACGATATTGACCTGTTCCGGCACAGGTTGTTTTGCAAGATTGGCCAGTGCCCGTACTGCCGCCATCTTCATCGCCTCATTGATCTTGGTAGCTCTAACATCCAGGGCTCCCCGGAAGATAAAAGGAAAACCCAAAACGTTGTTGACCTGGTTGGGATGGTCCGAACGACCTGTGGCCATGATGACATCATCCCTGGTTTCAAGGGCAAGATCGTAGCTGATCTCCGGGTCCGGATTGGCCATGGCAAAGACAATAGGGTTGGCACTCATGCCCCTCAGCATATCCGGGGTCATGATATCTGCAATCGAGAGACCTATGAAGACATCAGCCTCTTCCAGGGCTTCTGCGAGGGAATCTATCTTGCGATCCGTGGCAAATTCTTTTTTTTCAGGAGAGAGGCTTGATCGGTCCGATCGGATGACCCCCTTGCTGTCCAGCATTACGATATTCTCCCTTTTCGCCCCGAAAGCCCGGTAAAGCCGGGTACAGGAAATGGCAGCCGCTCCTGCCCCACTGACCACGATCCTGACCGAATCCAGCTCTTTACCTGCGAGTTCAAGGGCATTCAAAAGGGCAGCGGCAGAGATGATGGCGGTTCCATGCTGGTCGTCGTGCATCACGGGAATATCCAGTTCTTCCTTGAGCCGACGTTCAATCTCAAAGGCCTCAGGGGCCTTGATATCCTCCAGGTTGATCCCGCCAAAGGTGGGTGCCATGATTTTAACGGTTTCCACAAATTTGTCTACATCCGTGGTGTCCAACTCAATATCGATCCCGTCGATGTCGGCAAAAATCTTGAACAATAAGCTTTTGCCCTCCATGACCGGTTTAGAGGCCTCAGGTCCGATATTTCCCAAACCGAGTACCGCCGTACCATTCGAAATTACCGCTACAATATTCCCTTTCGAGGTATACTTGTAGACCTGCTCGGGGTCCTTGTCAATTTCCTTGCAGGGCTCCGCCACCCCAGGGGAATAGGCCAGGGCGAGGTCCCGTTGGGTCGCGTAGGGTTTTGTGGGGACTACCTTAATTTTTCCCGGTTGGGGTTTGGCGTGGTATACAAGGGCTTCCCGCCTTTTCTTTTCTTTGCTCATGCAGGGAGGATTTGAACTACAAAAGTAAGGGGTTTGTTGGATTTCAGCGGGCCAGTTCTTCCGTGGGAATGTTGAATGCCCTTTCTGATGAAAAAGAAGTTTTTATGCAGGCTCTCCAAACAGAGCATCGAAAACTTCGCATTGATGGGAGACCCTGCTTTTGGATTTCATGGATACAGTGTAATTTGTGTTTTGGGGGGCGGGGGGTTCAACCCCCCAAAATCCCTACCAGAACCAAACCACCACGATCGTCGTTAGCAACAACAGGATTACCGCCAGATATCGATAATTCTGATACCAGGGAAGGGCCCGCAATTCTTCGGTTTCTGAGGTAAACAATTCCTTCTTATAGGTGTATTCGGCAACCTTTTCCTCTTCAGGCGGAGCTGTAGAGAGGCTTACCACCACATGGATGACTACGCTGATCAGGAACAACAGATTGGCCTTGGCCAGGAAGTGAAATTCATTCAGGTAAGGCCAAAGGTCAAAAGAGGCGGACAGGATCATAAATACCGCAAAGATCCCACCGCAAATCAGGCTTACAAAAGCCCCTGTGGAGTTTGCCCGTTTCCAGAATAGCCCCAGAACGAAGGCAGAAACCACCGGGGGGCTTGTAAAGGCAATGACCAGCTGCAGGTAACCCCAAAGCGAATCACTGACACGTTCAATAAAGGGTACCCAGGCAGAAGCCAGCACCACCAGGACGAGTGTAGCAATCTGGCCTGCCCGCACCAGTTGTTTGCTGGTGAGCTCAGGCTTCAGTTGCCGCACAAAGTCCATGGTAATCAGCGTAGATGCAGAGTTAAACGTAGCCGATACCGAGGACATCATTGCAGCAAGCAATCCGGCAACTACCAGGCCGAGGATACCTGCTGGCAGCAATTGAAATAGTAACACGGGGTAGGTGAGGTTCGGGCAATCGGTCAAATTCTCGCACATACCGCCCGTAGCCAGCGGATAATTCAGGTTGGAAATATCCAGGTCATTGAACAGCAGCAGCGCGAGAACACCGGGAACTACCATGATAAACAGGACCGGAAGCTTTAACAATCCGGCAAAAAGAGCTCCCCAGCGTCCATGGTTCAGGTTCTTGGCTCCCAGTACCCGCTGTACCATAAACTGGTTATTCGCCCAAAAATAGAAACCGAGCAGGGCCACTCCTGAGATCAGCCCCCACCAGGGCATAAACTCGTCATTATTGGGTCTGACCAGGCTAAAAACTTCACGCGAATTCTCAGGAATATATTTCCCTTCAGCTGCCCGGTTCCCGAAATTGACCTCTCCGGCGGCCAGCATGCCATCCAATTTATCCATCATTGCATTCCACCCACCGCCTAATTCCTCATAGGCAAAATAGGTGAGCAGGCAGGAACCAATGATCAGCAGCACCGCCTGAATCACCTCGGTCTGTATGACCGAGTTCAACCCCCCGGGAATCGTATACGCTGCCGCTGCCAAGGCCAGGATTATGATAATGATGGTCGAGCTTGTGGTCGGGAAGAGGAGCTTGAGCACAATGCTCCCGACATATAATCCGGCCGCAGTATCCACCAGGACATTCCCAACGATGGTGATCAGGGAAAAGTAATACCTGGATCTTTTATCATAACGCTTCTGAAGGAATTCTGGCATGGTATACACCCCGGATTTCAGATAAAACGGCAAAAAGAAAATGGAAAAGAAAATAAGGATGACCACCGCATACCACTCGTAGTTGTAGACGTTGATATTGGTCTGAAAACCATCAGAGGCAAGCCCCACGAGCGTGGAACTCGATATATTGGCTGAGAACAGGGCAATCCCCACAATGGGCCAGGTCATGGTCCGTCCTCCCAGGAAATAATCTTCTGAACTGCTCCGCTTGGATTTGGAAATTCCATAAATGATGATTCCAACCAGATAGACCACAATTACCACCAGGTCCAGGGTACCTAATCCGCCCATAAATATTGATTTTGCTTGTTTAGTTCAGTCAGTATGGCCTGAGGATCTAAAGGGAAATCCCCAAATCGCTTTCAATATAGCAACTTTATGGTTCTTGGTGAAATGAAGCCATGCCTTCAGCCATCAGCCGGGGGGAAAAAGAAGTGCTGCCTATTCTGATCCTTTCAAAAAATCAATGTTGCGTTGCAGGCCCTTGAACTTGGTCCTTTTTACCGCAGACTTCGAAAAAACCTTCCGAAAAACGGATTCCGTGATTTCCTCCCACTGCCTTTTATCGAATTCGAGTAGATCTTCTTTGGGCGTGAAGGCCGGTTCCCGATGCGGCTTGGAAAACCGGTTCCAGGGGCAAACATCCTGGCAGATGTCACAGCCGAAAATCCAGTCCTCATAACTGCCGCGGTAAGCGGATGGAATCTCATTCTTCAATTCAATGGTAAAATACGAAATGCATTTGCTGCCATCTACAACATAGGGCTGTAGGATTGCCCCTGTCGGACAGGCATCCAGGCAGGCGGTACAGGTTCCGCAATGATCGGTTACAGGGGTATCGTATTCCAGGTCCAGGTCTATAATAAGTTCTGCGATGAAATAGAAGGATCCCACTTCCCTGGTCAGCAGGTTGGAGTGCTTGCCCACCCAGCCTAATCCACTTCGGGCTGCCCACGCCTTGTCCAGCACCGGGGCTGAATCCACAAAGGCGCGGCCATGGACCTCTCCGACCTCATCCTGAATATATGCCAGCAATGCCTTGAGTTTTCTTTTTATCACAAAGTGATAGTCCTCTCCATAGGCATATTTAGAGATTTTGTACGTATCCGTACGCTGGGTTTCGGCAGGGTAATAATTATGAAGGAGGGAAATCACCGATTTGGCGCCCGGCACCAGTTTGCGTGGATCCAGGCGCTTGTCGAAATGGTTTTCCATATAGGACATTTCCCCATGCATCCCTTTTTTCAGCCAGGCCTCCAGGCGCGGTGCTTCCGCTTCCAGAAAAGTGGCTTCCGAGATGCCGCAGGAAAGAAATCCGAGGCGTACGGCTTCGGCTTTGATCCTTTCAGAGTATCTATTCCTTTCCACTTCCGGAAGATACGAAGGTTTGGGTTTCTATAGGGCTTAGGAAGCGGGTGGACGGTAGGCAGGAACTACATTATCTATGGGTTTGAGCGATTTAAGATACATGAAGATGGCTTCCAGGTCATCATCTGTGAGATGCTTGAAGCCTTCTACAGGCATGGGCGGCATAATTGGGCGGCTGTTATCGAGCCCCTTGTATTTGCCTTCTCTTAAAGCCTTTCCAAATTGCTCAAGGGACCAATTGCCAATCCCTGTTCCATGGGGGGTGAGGTTCCCGGCATAGGACACTCCCCATGGGCCTGCCGCCGCCGTGAGTTCTCCATTGAATACGATCCAGGGGCCTAGAGGAACATTTTCAGGGATCTCCGGCAGGGCTTGTGAAGCATCGTAGCCCATCATATAGCGGTCCATATCAATAACCGGTCCTTTATCCGTCATTTTTTTTGGCGTATGACAATCCGCACAACCAATAACCGTAACCAGGTATTCTCCCCGGCTAACTAAATCCCCATGGGTTTGGACGGGCTCAGTCTCTGCATTGTCAGGGGCTTCACCCTTGCAACTCATCAATCCAATGACGAGCAAGGACAGGATGATTGTATTTTGAATTTTCATGGTCGGGCAGGTTGATTAATTCCTCAGTAAAATACGAACTTTTTTGGGAGTACTATCCCGGTCAAGCTACGGCTAGAATCAGGCGGGGCCAGCTCCCTCCGGAATTTTGATTTGCATGTCAAACTCACCAGCCCTTTCTAGGACCCCTTCTATAAGCCCGGGGGAAAGCGATTGTTCCAGGGCATCTTCCTCCGATGCCAAAACACCAAAGGTTTCGAAAAAAGCCCTAAACCCTTTGGGGCTGTGAATGTTTATCCATTTACAGGGTGCATTTTCCCTGTTGGCGAACGTATGAAGGCATCCCGATGGGATATCCACTATTTCACCTGCAGCAACTTTCCTGGCTTTGCCATCGAGTACAAATTCCATTTCCCCTTCGGTAATCAAGAATACCTCGTTGTAGGTTTGATGGGTATGGGGTGGTGGGCCCGGCATGCCACCCGGTGTTACTCCCAGAGCCAGATCATAGTCACCTGAAGTAGAAAAGGGAGTCACCTCGTGCCCCATCACGATAAAGGATGTATTGATTGTCATTTCATGAGATTTTTGTCTCACAATAATAGAAAAGAATTTCGGGAATACAAAATTTTATAAGAAATTTGTCTCATGAAAAATGAATATCTGAGGCGAGGCCGAACAGCGCAAAAACAGAAAACAAGGGAAAAGATCCTGCAGGCTGCACACCGATTACAGCATAAGGGGGGCGAATTCACCCTGGAAAAGGTAGCCGAACGGGCGGGCATCAGCAGGGCCACGATCTATCGCTATTACTCCAATAAGGATGTCCTGTCGGCCGAGGCAGTCCTGGATATGCGTACCCGCTCACCTGAACAAATCCTCTTAGACCAGAAGGACGGATCTCTGGAGGAGGCCTTTTTGGGAATACAGGAGTATTACAACCAACTGGCCCAGGACAATGAGCGCGCGTTCAGAAAGTATCTTAGTGTCTTGCTGGATGAGGATAACCAGGTGAATGAACGCGGGGCGCGAAGGGTTCGTACCCTGACCGGTGCCATGGATAAGTATGAGGTCCCGTTATCTCAGGAAGAGAAAAAGAAACTCGTTTACCTGGCAACCCTTATGATGGGGATCGAGGCCCTGATCGTCACAAGGGATGTCTGCCGGCTCGATGAAAACGAATCAAAAGAGGTGTTAAAGTGGGGTTTGAATACCTTGTTGAAAGGCGCATTTCACCAGTAGACTTGTCAATTCTCACCTGGCTTTTCCCGGGGTTGCAAATTCAGCTCCACCTTCCCGGGCTTCAGTGAGATCAGCGGATTGAGCTCCAGCGCTTCCATAGGCGTGGTGATCTTGTACTGTTGAATAAGCCATCCCACGGCCAGCTGCATCTCGTACATGGCGAAATTGTTGCCGATGCACATGCGGGGCCCGGCCCCGAACGGGAAGTAGTGCCCGGTGTATTTGCGTTTGTCTTCCGGGTTAAATCGTTCCGGCCTGAAGGCATGGGGTTCCTCCCAGAGGTCTGGATGCCGGTGCAGCTCAAAAAGGCTCATCAGCCAGGTAGTCCCTGCCTGATACACATTACCCTTGAGGGTTTCCTCTCTAATTGACACCCTGTCAATGACATATACCGGAGGATATAAACGCATGGCTTCTTCAAGGCATTGCTGGACAAATCCAAGGTTGCGTATGAGCGATAGCTTATCTCCCATTTCAAAATCCAGGTCAGCCACCGTGAGGTAAAGCTTTTCCTGGACTTCAGGGTGCCGCGCAAGGAGGTAAAATGTAAAACTGAGGGCATTTGCGGTGGTCTCATGACCCGCGGTAAAGAGTATGATCAGTTCATCGATAAGCTGTCTGCGGGGCATCGGACCCCCGTCTTCATACCTCGCTTCCAATAGCATATCCAAAAGGTCTCCCGGGGAGCTTTCGCAGCCGAGGCGCTGTTCGATCAGACGATCGAGGAGCTGACGGGCTTTTTCGGATAATGCCATATGGCGGCCAATACGCCCTGACCACTTGAACCACCATTTGAAATAAGGTTGTCGCATTTCCCGGATCAGCATCTGTTGGTTGGTTTCCGTGATTTCCTGCAGACGGTTCATATCCCTCCGAAGGTCTTCAGCACTAAATAGGGATTGAGCCACCACCTGGAAAGCCAGGTCGCTCATCCTGGGGTATATATCGACAGGCGTATTTGTCGGAAGATCGGACAGCTCAGCCCGTATGGCCTCAAACATGAGCGCTAACAGCCCATGCAGGCGCTCCTTGTGAAAAGCCGGCTGGATCATTTTCCGGTGCCTGCGCCAGAATTCCCCTTCGCTGGTGAGAATACCCTTCCCGATATACTTTGCCAGATCCCGGGTCTGCAGTTCTGATTTGCGGTAATTCCTGTGATTCTTCTGAAGGATATGGCGGGTGATGGAGGCGTCCCGGGTAAAGACGACCTTCGAAGAAGGGCCGATACTGACCTTAAAGGTGTTGCCGTAGCGAACGAAATTCCTGTGGTGAAAAGGGAGCGGATTTCGCAGGATGTCCCTACGATTTTTTATCACCGTCCAGAGTGAAACTTCATGAATTTCAGGACCGGAACCTTCGTCCGGGGCCCCTGACGTCCTGTCTGTGGGCATCGGGTCAACTGCCATTGGAATCCCCTTCTGAGAAAAGGCCTGGTTGCGCCCCCCCCTTGATCCTGCCCAGATGTCTGTAAGCCAATTCCGTGACCTCCCTTCCCCTGGGGGTCCGCATAATGAATCCCTGCTGGATCAAAAAGGGCTCATAGACCTCCTCGATGGTTTCTGCATTCTCAGAAACGGCCGTCGCCACGGTATTGAGCCCAACCGGGCCACCCTTGAATTTGTCGATGATGGTAGCCAGGATCTTATTGTCCATATCATCCAGGCCATAGGCATCCACATTCAGGGCTTTAAGTCCATATCTCGAGATCTCCAGGTCGATGTTTCCATCCCCCTTGATCTGGGCAAAGTCCCTAATCCGCCTGAGCAGGGCATTGCTGATACGGGGCGTTCCGCGACTCCTGCCTGCAATTTCTATGGCTGCCTGATGAGTAATCGGAACTTTCAGGATGTCTGCAGACCGCTCCACGATGGTCGAAAGCAATTCGGTATCGTAATACTCAAGCCGGCTGGAAATTCCGAAACGAGCACGCATAGGGGCCGTAAGCAGGCCGGAACGCGTGGTGGCCCCCACCAGGGTGAATGGGTTCAGATGTATTTGCACCGACCTCGCGTTGGGTCCGGTTTCAATCATGATATCGATCTTGAAATCCTCCATGGCCGAGTACAGGTATTCTTCCACCACGGGGCTCAGACGGTGTATCTCGTCTATAAAAAGCACATCGCGTTCTTCGAGGTTGGTGAGCAACCCCGCCAGATCACCTGGCTTATCCAGGACCGGGCCGGAAGACACCTTCAAACCCACCCCCAATTCGTTGGCCAGGATATGTGCCAGGGTGGTTTTCCCTAAACCGGGAGGACCGTGCAAGAGGGTATGATCCAGGGCTTCCTGTCTCAAATTGGCCGCCTCCACAAAAACTTTCAGATTATCAAGGACTTTGCGTTGTCCGGTAAAATCCTCAAAAGTTACCGGCCGTAGGGCCCTTTCGATATCGAGCTCCTGCTGGGAAAGATGATCTGCGGTTGGATCGAGGTTTTCATTCATACCAAACAAAGATAGGAAAACTGCCCCGCACACCTGAAGCAAGGTTTGGCGTATTTCTTTTAAATTCTTTGATATTTATCATATTTTACAAGTGAAAAGTTCCGCTTCTTTGTGGTGGTTATCGCAGACGATGGGACCAAGGCATTTTTTAAACAGCAAAACATACAGAACGCTTAAAAGCAATCAACCCTATGGCAGCATTTGACCTAACCCAATATGGGATCGGAGTAAAGAAAGTCCACCGGAACAGCAGTGTTCCCGTCTTATATGAAATCGGACTCAGGCAGGAGCCTGGCACAGCCATTTCCGATGTGGGAGCACTCCTGGTGTATTCAGGAGAAAAGACCGGACGAAGCCCGAAGGATAAACGCATTGTTAAACATCCTGATTCAGAGGAAAACATCGACTGGGGGGATATCAATATTGCCCTTGATGAGCATACCTATTTCGTGAATCGGGAACGGGCTATCGATTACCTTAACATTTGCGACCGTCTCTTTGTGGTGGACGCCTTTGCAGGCTGGGATCCCAAATATCGGCTGAAGGTGCGCATTATCTGTACACGGGCCTATCATGCCCTCTTTATGCAGAACATGCTGATCATGCCCACGGCAGAAGAACTGGCAGATTTCGGAACCCCGGATTACGTCGTTATGAATGCCGGTGGTTTCCCGGCGAATTCCTATACCTCACAAATGACTTCCAAAACGTCCATTGATGTCAATCTGGAGCACAAGGAGATCGTTATCCTGGGCACCCAGTATGCGGGGGAAATGAAAAAGGGAATCTTCGGGGTGATGAATTACCTGATGCCGCTGGAAGGGGTACTGCCGATGCACTGTTCTGCAAACGTCGGGGCCGATGGAGACGTGACGTATCTATTTGGCCTTTCCGGAACCGGAAAAACCACACTTAGTGCGGATCCCAAACGAAAACTCATCGGAGATGATGAGCACTGCTGGACCGATGACGGCACTTTTAACATTGAAGGAGGATGCTATGCCAAGGCCATCAACCTTTCGGCCGAAAACGAACCTGATATCTTCAACGCGATCCGGTTTGGAACGGTTCTCGAAAACGTGGTCTACAACAAGGAGACCCGGGAAGTTGACTATACGGATACTTCCATTACGCAGAACACCAGGGCTTCCTATCCCATAGAGCATATCGAAAATGTTCAGATCCCCTGTGTGGCCGGACATCCCAAACACATCATTTTCCTTACCTGTGATGCCTTTGGCGTATTGCCTCCGGTGAGCAAACTAACTCCTGAACAGGCCAGCTACCATTTTATTTCAGGATATACGGCCAAGGTAGCCGGTACGGAAATGGGAGTCACTGAACCCCAGGCAACGTTCAGCGCCTGTTTCGGGGCAGCCTTCATGATGTGGCACCCGAACAAATATGCCGAGCTATTGGCAGCCAAAATGAAGGAGCACAACGTAACTGCATGGCTGGTCAATACCGGTTGGACCGGTGGTGGCCATGGCGTTGGGTCAAGGATGAAGCTTAAATACACCCGTGCAATGATCGATGCGATTCACCACGGGGATTTCGATGGCGTATCCTACGTAAAGGATGAGGAATTCGGATTTATGGTTCCTGAATCCTGCCCGGGGGTGCCGGCAGAGGTCCTGATCCCGAGAAACACCTGGGAAGACAAAAATGCCTTTGACAGCACCAAGGAAAAACTTATCGGCTTGTTTGTAGACAACTTCAAGAAGTTCGAAGCTGGGGTGAACAAGGAGATCATTGATGCCGGCCCGCGTAACGGGAAGGTGATTGCCTGAAACTGAAAAAGCCCTGCACCA
>Ga0272441_10016524_pt1 | contig 10187 bp, 16 predicted proteins | sample SSMProp6N_FD_193582 | JGI IMG/M metagenome (GOLD analysis project Ga0272441, IMG submission 193582) | Marine sediment archaeal communities from Little Sippewissett salt marsh, Falmouth, MA, United States - SSM-Prop-6N | ecosystem: Environmental > Aquatic > Marine > Wetlands > Sediment ... | reverse complement strand
GCGAGTTCTACCGCTGCATAGTCGTCAGATTCGGCATCTATATCCCCCGCCAGCTCCCGGACCTTGTTCAGCAGGTAATCGGGACCGACGACATCGGGGCCCGGGGTGAGTGGTGGTCTGGTCATTTCTTCCCCCGTTTTTTCTTCAATGGGTAGAGCTGTTCCCGTTCAAGCCCGAGTGCTACCAGTTGACGAATCGCTTCGGTTCTTGAGAACCTGATACCAAGCCCTAGCCGTTTCTTCTCTTTTTCTACATAAATATCAAGTGATTGCAGCAAGTCGTCATCCAACCGCAACCCGATCTGTGTTCCCACCATATTGGTTCTCCTTTGTCATTTTGGCCAGGGATGAGGCACTAAAAGGCTTCCCCTTGCGCGATAGGTGGCCCCTTTGGGCCAGTGCCTTGCTTATCTTTCGGAGTGGCATGCCCGTGTTTCTTAGCCTTCTTGCCACCTGCAATGCAAGCTGTTCTGTCTTGTTCACAATAAGTCGATTGTCGTCACCAAATTGGTATCCATAGGGAGCTCGGCCACTGTATCGCTCGCCTTGATGCCGCTTGTACGCCAGAGCTTCCTTTGTCCGTTCCCTGATTATTTCCCTCTCCCACTGGGCAACTGAAACCAGTATATTGAGGACCAATCGCCCCGAAGCGGTGCGGGTGTCTATCGAGTCGCTCACTGAAATGAGGGAATGTCGTCCACTGACAAAGAGGGTTTCGATCAGCATGGTCCAGTCCCGCAGACTTCGGGTGAGGCGGTCCAGCTTGGTTATCAGCAGGGCATGGGCTTTCCCTGCCTTGAGGGCGTCCAGGGCGCTCTTGAACCCCGGTCTTTCGAGTGTCCCCGCACTGAAACCGGCGTCGACCTCGATCCCGGCCAGTTCCAGATCGCATGCTTTGCAGTATGCTTCAATCTTCTCTTTCTGTGCATCGATGCTCACGCCCTCGGTAGCTTGTTCAGTAGTTGAAACCCGAATATACCCGATAACCGTATTTTTATTCACCATAGTACACCCCTCTTTCTGTCCTTGAGGGAACAGTCAACGAACAACTGCCCTCAATTATTAATATCAACTGTGACGGTGCTTGTCAACTGGTAGGGGTGGTTTCAGTTGGTAGCGGGGAGAATTTCTTTCCCCAGGGCGTCAACCGAGTCGAGAACATCCAACAATAGGCGCCCGCTCGGGGTGCCCGTGTCGATGGCATCAAGGATGGACATGAGTCTGCGATGTTCGTTGAACTCAGTTCTCAGGAGTTCTTTTAGAGTGTCCGCTCTGTCAGTCAGACGGTCAAGCTTCACAACTATAAGCCCGTCCGCCTCACATCTTTCCAGTGCGGTGAACGCTCGCATGATACCTGGTCTTTTTAGGGTATGCCCCGGAGCCCAATGATCGGATTCTATGCGGACTAGCTGCAACTCCCTGGCCTTGCAATACTCCCGTATTCGCTTGTCCTGCTCCGCGATGGGGAGAGCCCCGGGGCCGTCATCATCAAGAGTGTAGCGAGAATATCCGATCACCTTCATTGGTATCCTCCGACATTCGCGGCATTGTTGTGATTCACATACTCCGCGATGGCGTTGCCCAGAGAGGCCAGCCCCTGGCAAAAACCCTCAAGGCAATCGACGTTCATACGGAGCCCCTTTTTCGTCGGGCGATAGTCCCCAGTTGCCTCATCCAAAAAGTGAAGCCGGACATCAAAGTAGAGTTCCCCATGATACTTGTAGAGTCGGAAAACTACGGTTTCCAAGCCGTCTCTCTTATGAACCCGATAGATCTCCCCGAGGTCAATCCAGTCGAGCGCCCCTGGTACGTGTTCTTGCGTCTGCATGATCCCCCCTATTAAGCGCCCAGTCGGTGCGATGGTGCGAGCGATGAAATAAAAAGGTTGCCGCCCCCTGAATTCCTGATTGCCGCCACTTTCAACCCGTTCGATGGCATGGTGATGATCATCGGGGTATTCGCGGGGAGGTACGTGTGCGACGTCGTTGCGGTCGGACTTGCTGCGAACACGATGTGACAAGCCGCGGTTGCCGTGAACAGATAACTTGTACCCATCGACAAGGCGCTGGTGGATGCTGCGGAGGTGGCCCCTACTGCGACGACTTCGAATATTTCGGGCAGGCCCACGATGCTGCGGGCCAAGGTTTCGTTAACATTCCCCATGAGACTCGTTCCCTTCTAGCTCGGCAAGCTTTCTGTCCGCTGCCTCTTTCTGTCGTTTCAGTTTGGCGATTTCTTTTTCCGTGCTGGTCTGCGGTCTCAACCTGCCCCCAAAGTCGGAATCTTTAAGACGCGCTTGTGCCGCTTCGACGTAGGGGAGCAACTGGGATTCGATGTCTCGCACCCTTTCGAGCTGTTTAAAAGCTCGGGTCTGAACATCATCCCTCAACCGCACCGCGGCTTTGTCGAGTCTCACTTTTGCGCCCTTGATTATCTTATCCAGACCGTCGCCAGACAGTGGAGCAAGCATGCCGTCGAGGTTGCGGCAAAACAGTCCGATGGCGCCCCTGTCTCCACTCAATATGGCATCCCGCACTATTCGGAGAAGCTCCGTTTTGGTCGTCGGTGGAGCAAGCTGATATTCCCATATGGCGCGAAGCAGACCGGAGTCATCAAAGGGTGAGGCGGACCGTTCCAGTTCGCCAATGGCGACCGCGAAGGCGTCCAGTGTCGTCTCAACTATTTCGGCAAGCATGCGTTGCCGTTTTTCCTTGGCCCGGGTGAAGGCATTCTCGCGCTCGCTCTTATCCATATTGGTATCTGCGGCGATAACTTCCTTCTCGGCTTGCCACTCCGGATCGTCGGAGGAGCCCACGGCAAGGGGATCAATCAACCAGCCGACGACATGGTCGGGATTACCAACCGGCCTGATCAACGCGGCAACGATTTCGGCTTTAGTCATAAATGCCCCCGAAGGCGTCAATAAACACATCGAGTGACTTCGTGTGCTTCCAGGCAAGCGAAATCAGTGGTGCCCACTTTTCACCGATTTTCCCTTTGTTGTGATTATGGTGGTTTTCCCTGTAGCGTAACCCGTTCCAGGTATTGAGAGCTGCCATTGAGTTCTCACGGGCAAGGGTGAGCACCTGCCTTCTCAACTCGGCTTTCTCCACGGGGGAGCGGTTCGACTCGGAAATGGTTTTGAGATCGTGCGTGAGATCGGGATTCTTCCCCGGAACGGCGACGAAGAGAATCGCGTGAAGGTCCTCAACCTCTTTCGAATCTTCAAGGCGATGGGGTGCACCAATGATGGCGTGAAGGCGTTCTTGTAGGTCACGGAGTTCCCCGTGTGTTATTTCTCGGGTGAGTAACATTGTTATTTCCTCCCCAACAGACTATTCATTTCGCTTTCGAGCTTGGCTTGTAGCGCTGCGGTGCGTTTATCGATGGCGCGCTGTTCTTCCCACGTGCGAGGTCGCAGGGGATAAAGTTCCCCCACCCCCGCGCCTTGTTTCAGTGCGAATCGGGCAAACTCAACCGATTCTTCAACCTCACTAACCCTCGCGTTGAAGGCGTCCAGGCTTTTCCTGGCGCTCCTCTGTTTATCTGTGCGGAGTCTGTCCACGGCTTTATCAAGTGCGGCACGGCACTTTTCGACGTCGGCCTGGGCGTACGGCCCGTGATTAGCATAGGGGCCTTGCGGGGCTTTCTCAAAAACTTGCTCTAGCCGCTTGTGATAGAAGGCGAGATCCCCGACGTCATCGCCCTGGCAAGCAGCGTACGCGGCATCAAGGACGGCTTGTTTATGCCCCGGCCCGGCTGTTCTCATTTCTGAAACAGCGCGATTGTAGGCGATCTGTGCGGCCTCTGAACCAAAGGGGCTGGCCTGTCTCCCGAGGTCTGCCCGGGTTGCAACTACATGATCGTCAAACTCGGCGATTCCCTCCATCACGGCATTGGTCTTATCTTGAATCCACTCACCATACTTTTCTTGCCGTGCGGTATCGTCAATCTTTGTGTTTGAGGCGATCTGTTCAAGGTCTGCAAGAACACCCTCAACCTTTGGATTCCCCGGCTGAACTTTCTTTGCAGCGGCTTCTATCTTTGAAAGATAGGGAGAACTAAGGGGTGTTTTCCCTATACTGCGGATCTCCTCACCCTGTCTTTCCAATATTTCGCGACGTTCTTGCATGATTTCGTCGGCCTGTTTTTTGAATTCATCAAAGTCCATATCATTCACCTGTTCTCGGTTTGTTGGAAAAAAGAACCGGGGGGAAGCACCCTACGCAGCAGAGAAGACACCCTCCCCCGGCCACCTTGCCTGGAAGAGAGCAAGGATTTACTAGGAAGCAGCAATCGTGGGATTGAGTAGTAAACATAGGGCTTTCTGTCTGTCTGTCTGTCTTTCTTGACCCTATCGTCTCAGGTTTTTTCTAAAGGTCAATGTATTTCGCGAAGAATCAACCAATGAAAACAGGGGTAATCTGATTTTTTGATTATGTGAGGAAACTATTTTTTCAAACGTCCGATAGAGTAGGCATGAACACCAAAAAAGAACTATTGGAACTGGCTGCCGAGGTGGGGGGATTGCTGGCGACGGCATTGCTTCGTGTGGATGAACAGGGGATATTTATTTCCGAGCTGGCAAGTGGAGTCTACGGCATGGGCGAACTATTGGAGATGCTGGCTACCCTGCCCGGCGATCGTCATCCCGGCGATCACCTTCGCGCCCGGGCTCCCAACGCCGATCACCGAAATCACTACGACGGGGAATAAGTCGTCGAAGCCCGACACCCCGGCGCTCCCTTTGCCGTTGATCCCCTGCGGGGAAGCGGAGCTCGCGGAGCTCGGCCAGTGTCATCTTTCGCTTCCCGGCGAGCAAGCCGCAGTTTCCACAAAGGGTCGTCCAGGCCTCCCCGTCCAACCTCTTGCGCGTGAGCATGCGAACATCGGCCAGGCCGCAACACTCGCATTGCAGTCCTATCTTGCGCCCATTGTATTCGAGCATGTAATGGCGCGGACACAAACCTCGCCTTGTCTTTCCTGTCACCTGTCCGCACTTGATGCAGGGGGCGTTTGACTTGTCACGTGTCCTTGGCATGAGACAATTATTGCCCATGTAGGGAAGTGTAGTCAAAAAAGTTGCACATGTGACGTTCCACGGGAAACGCTATGCCTTGTGACCCCGAAGCAGGGTATTTGCCGCTTCGACTATCTCCCGGGCAGACCAGTAAACCCACGTCTCGACCTGCCTGGCCGCTTCGGTGGGGTCATCTATGAACACGAAGGGGATTCCATACCGTGCTTCAAAAGCGGCGATGCTATGGAGAACCACTTTCGGGGACAGGCCAGACCGGTATTCTCCCCGCTCGATTTCATCTCGAGAGCCGACAACCAGAACCCGGGCGAACCGATATCCACGGAGTCGGTGAAGCTCCCTTTCGAACCGCCCCCGATTGCTGTTCACGCAGCATGCTACCAAGTCGGGGACACTCTTTCTCTCAACAGCGAGCACGGTCTCCCCACCGAGAAAGGAATAATCCCCGGTCTGCAAACCGCCCTCAACCGTCTCAAGTCTGGAAAATATGAGCGGGGTTTGCTCGCGGGTATCGACGACGACAACGGGGCGGAACTCGGCCAGGGAGCCCAGTCTTTTCAAAGCTGGATACTTCGGGATGGTTTCCGCTGTCGTCATCCTAATTGAACCGGCTTTCGTACTCTTCGGGGCTCGCGAAGCCGACCCGGATTGTCTCGGGGAGCTGCCCGCACTTTTGGCATGGTTCGACCTGGGGTGCGGTGTCCTCGGGTCTCCATTGCATCCACACCACGGGCTCATGGCAGCTATACCTTATCCCAGTGGCCAGGGCCTCAAGGCGTTCGAGCCTCTTAAGATGTCGCATTCATTTTCTCCTCAAGAGCCGCCAGTCGCTCGGCAAAGTCCTTCAGGTCCGACAGCTTGGTGAGGTGGCCGAGTAGCAGGTCCGCTGCCCGCAACCGTGCGTGTTCGTTGCCGCTCCCCAGGGCCTCGCGGAGCACGCCCACGGCTTCCATTGAGGCATGCTGCAGGCCGGCAAGTGCGGTCGATACAAGCTCGCCCCGCGCCTCATTCACAGCTTGCCTGAACCTGGGATTCACTCGCCAGTTCCTCACGGTCCGGTCAGTCACCCCGAGCTGGGCAGCTACTTCCTTGATTGAGAGCAGGGGCTTTGTGGCGAGTAGGAACACAGCTCTTTCTTGGGAGGGGGTCAGTCTTTCGGAATTTTCGTTCTTTTCCATCATCCTGCTACCAATTTAACGCTTAACGTACGTTATTGAAAGGGGAGGGGAGCCCATCTGGGCGATTTACGTAAAAAAACGCACCTGGGCGTCCCTTTTTTCCGGTCTATTTCCTGTCCATGACAGGTCAGTCAAAGAACAAGAACGGGTGTCTCACTGGGCTCAATAACCCGAACAATCCACGGGCACCTGGAAGCCCCGAGAATCGATTCTCACGCTACTTCCCCGGAAAGCAAACCACCCTATCCAGCTCCCCGGAACGCCCACGGCAAGGCAAGGGAGCCTCGTCCCGACCTCGGATCTATCAGGGGGTGGCTCTCGCCCCCCTGGACCCCCTGAGCCGGGGAGTAGGCAACCCCCCGGACCCCCTGCCCCCGTCTCTTCCCGCTTCGCTCCTTGAGCCGGGTTCCCCTTTCCCCTTCCCTTCCCTCTTTCCCCTGCCTTTTCTGCCCACTCGGGACGGCGCCCGGTGCCAAAAGCACAAGGGCAGCCGGGCCGCATTTACACTATCGTTTCATTTCGTTGAAAATTTCCCTACATGTAGGCAAGAATTCGATAATTATTCCGATATGTTGGCAAAGTGGCCAAAAAATTTAATAGGGAACGAAGGGGTTTTAATAGGGAACGAAGGGGTTTTAATAGGGAGCGATAATGATTTCAGCTACTTACGGCGCGCCTTATTCCTTGCCACCCTCTTATCTCCTCTTTTTTTCCCTGTAATCTTCTTTTTCCCTGTTTCTCTCAGGAGGTCTTCCGCACCTTCATGGTGCTCGGTCAGCTTGTATCGCCTGGGACTAATCTCTTCCAAAAATGGCTTCCGTATCAGGTCCATCTGTGGCTCCGCCGGGTTCACCCAGTTTTCCAGTACCTCACGCATTTTGTCCCCTCCCTTTCCCCGGCGGGGCACCCCAGTTTCGTCTGCTATGATGCTCAGTCTTTCCTCAGTCAACTCTACCCCGTCCTTCTCCACATACTCATCTGCTGTGTCCGTGAACATCATCATCAGCCGCTGGGGAGCTGCAGCCTGGGGGGGGTGCGACCTCGGACCACCTATCGGTTTTGGCAATATCATCTGATTGGCGACTGGTGTTATAAATCGGTTCGGGCTAAATACCGCTCCGAATATCGCGTCCTTGTCTAGCAAAGGACCTACCGTTATGTAGAGCATTGACTGCTTGCCCCTTCCTGGCGCTTCAAGACTCCAATTTATCAATCCTCCACCTTCTATGGTGCTCGACCCGTACGTCACGCTATGCAACGCACGCAGTGTGTCTTTTATATGGCTTGTGGCATTGTTCGCACTAACCCCGAGACGTCGCCTAAACTCCTCAGCCCCCCCATGGTATGCGAGTTTGTTATAATCCATCTTTCCCGCCTGATACTGTTGCAACATGTCAGCCAGTATTTGATACATTGTTGGCCACAAATATACCCGCTGGAAGGGTGTCAGCTTGTCAAACATTAGCCTAAGTGATTGGTCCGTTGCAGCTGGGTACCGCAACGAAATGCCCGTGTCATTTCCGCATCTGTCAACCAGCCGACTATTCCTAACCTTTGCCCTGCTTTGCCCTGCCCTTATGAAAGCATCCGAAATCGAATAAGGAATTGCAGCCGCCGGGCAGGTTTTTTTGCGCTTGATTGTTTCAAGTAGATCCGGGCGAATAACGCCTATCCATATGGCCCTAATCAATTGGGCATACGCTATGCTTATTCTTGTATAGTTCGGGGGAATAACCGATTCATCCTTCGTTTCCGTGAGCCAAAACCAATATTGATTTTCCTTGCCGTAACTCTTCCTTGAATAGTCAGCATACTCGCGACTTCTCGTCTTCTGATTTTCATCCTCCCCGCTTAACTCTTCAATGTGCTTGTATGCTGCATGGTCCAGCCACAACATGCCGCCTTGTTTATCACCTGGAATTTCTTTTATATATTCTATGCGCTCCGCCCCATCACCTAACGTCATTACTAGGTGGTTACAATTGTGAACCCAGTCCTCTACATACCTGCGCTTTTCATCTTCACCCTTGCCAGGAATCGCGGCGGGCGAGTCTTTCATAATGGTGCTAATGAAGTCGTCCCAATAGATTTTTACATTTGCCTGTATGTGCTGAAACAGGCGCAATGACACAGGGGTGATGGTCCCCCAGCTTGTATCCACATAGGGATCACCACCCTGCTTCTCAAACTCCCGCCGCTCCCTATCCATTCTGTCGCGTTCTTTTTTTATGGCCGGATATATTTCTTCGTCATTCTCGGCAAGGCGCAAGAGAGATATGAAGGACATAGTTGTCCAGGTGTCGGATCCTTGTGTCTTCTCTCTTTTCTCACCCATAGGGGATTTCCTCTTTTGTTTTTTTCCCGTCCTTGTGTGGATTGGCCCCTAACAAACCTTTGTAGTTGTGGAGAATAACTTCTTTGGCCTTCGGGGTGTGATTATGCTTTGAGTGAACAAAAGTAAACTCATCTTTGTCGTCTATTTTTATTGCAGAAACATAGCGAGCACCATCATAAAGAGCCGATGAACCCCGTGGGGTCGGATTGCTTCCCTTTGCTCGTTCAGCTTTTGAGGTATGCGAACATACCAACACAACAGGGTTCCCGGGGAGCTGTGCGAGTGTTTCACAATATTCAATGAACCGGGTTGCTATTTCGTTATCCTTTTCCACGTCCGGCCCTGCCCACCGTGATAGTGGATCAAGTACGATGAGATCCCACGGTCCAGTTTGTTCCAGTCTCTTTCTCAGGGCCACAGCAAACCGTGTCAACTCTCCATTCTCATCGATGGTAGCCGTTGTCTGTCCACTCAATCCCGCCACCTGGACAAGCCCTGAGACCTGTTTGGTTCGCTTCTCAAAGTCATCTCCCTCCCCCGCCTTGGCAAAGTCCAGGGTTCTTCTCATCCTTATGTGAATATGTTGTTCGGTTTCTTCACCGAGTAGCAACAAAGACCGTCCAGGCTTTACTACATCAAAGGTGTCTAGCCACTTGGTTTGTGTAGCAACCGATACAGCAAGCTGAATCATTGCTTGTGTTTTTCCTATACCCCCCTCAGATACTATCATTCCCACCGTTCCCCTCGGTAGGTAGTCATTGCCGTTGACCTTGAGTAGTTGAGGCAACTCCGGTGCGGGCTCCGTGAACCACTTGTGAGGCACTGGTTTGATCAAGTTCAGGGCTTTTCTGGTAGCGGTTCCTACATTGGTTTGCCCTACGTTGTAGGCATGCTTGATCGCCTCATCAAACTGTGTCGGATCTTTGGAGTGTACCGCACCCAATATGCGGCGCTTTACCGAATCGTTCTTTACTATCTGGGCATAGTGTTCAACGTTGGCAATGGTAGCAACGGCATCCGTGAGACCGGCCAGGGCCATGGGGCCACCTATCTTGTCCAGGGTTCCCCGGTTCTTGAGTTCATTGCCCAGTGTCACGGAGTCAATGGGAAGACTCTGCTGGTGAAGAGTTTCCATCGCTTCGAATATCTGTCCGTGTTCTTGCTTGTAGAAGTCAGTTCTGTCCAGGTTCCCTATCTCATCGAGCGCACTATTATCGAGCAACACTGCCCCTAATACTGCTTTCTCGGCTTCCAGGTTATGCGGGGGGATTCTGTCTGTCATTGTTGCCACTCCAAACTTTTGACCAGTAACACATCAAGAATTAATTCCATGTTTGAACGGTTTATTTCCTTTGGGAGATTGTTGACTAACACTCGGGTTTCTCGCTTCCCAAACCGATAACCCCAATTGGGATCGTCCTTTGATGTTATAGAGATCGTCTCATCCTTGAACTCAATCCGATATCCTGCCTCACGGGCTTCCCTGGCCTTCTCGATATATCCTGGGATGATGAGGTCATAGATATCGGTTTGGGTCATTTCCAGTCCTTTGGTTTGGGTTTCCCCTTCATTAACCAATCGTCCAGGTCAAAGAACGCCCGGGCGAGTTCTACCGCTGCATAGTCGTCAGATTCGGC
>Ga0272441_10016523_pt1 | contig 10188 bp, 3 predicted proteins | sample SSMProp6N_FD_193582 | JGI IMG/M metagenome (GOLD analysis project Ga0272441, IMG submission 193582) | Marine sediment archaeal communities from Little Sippewissett salt marsh, Falmouth, MA, United States - SSM-Prop-6N | ecosystem: Environmental > Aquatic > Marine > Wetlands > Sediment ... | reverse complement strand
CCACGCGTCGGGAGGGGCGCAGGCCTGCCCTGAACCGTTCCCGTCCACGGGATCCGGTTCATGGGCCTCTGCGCCCGCGGACCGTGAGGCCACGGTCCCTCCCGATGAAGGGCTCCGCGAGAGAACGACGAGAGAATTGTATGGAACCCCCTATTCATCACTCCTCTCCTCATTTCCCCGTCATCAGTGTGTTCTTGCCGAGCAGAAGCAGTTTGCCGTTCTGCACTGTTGCCGACGCACGACCGTGGGTGCCGAATTCCCCGGCGGCTTCGACCTTCATCTTGTGCATCAGTTTGCCGTCCTTCAGGTTGAATGCCTTGAGTTCAAAGTCGCGTCGATCCTGTACTTCCACGACCATCGCGTCGCCGAAGAGGGTGGGGCGGAGTTGCACTCGCGGCTTCCCGCCGTATCCTTTCTGCTCGTTGTCGCGGAAGAGCGCTTTACCGGTCTTGCAGTCGCGGCCCACGAAGTAGAAGCCCTGCCCGGCGTGCGGCCGGATGCCGTACAGTCTGCCGTCGGCGATTCGCATGCAATAGATGGGTTGCGGGGAGCTGCCGACTTTCGGGTCCGTTCGCCACAGGACGTCGCCGGTCTTGCTGTTGAGCATGTAGATGGTCTTGACGTCGTAGTCCTGCTTGATCACCGCGAGGTAGTCGCCCGCCAGGGCAAAGCGCATGGCCGGCTCACGGGTTGCGTCATTGGCGTCGATCAGCCGTTTCCATACGACCCGCATGTCTGCAACGTCGAGCATGATGTAGTACCAGCCGTCACTGAGCACCAGGCGGCTTCCATCGTGGGCCATCGGCACGCGATTCGGCGCGCCCTCCACGAGCGGGTGCGCCTCGAACAGGGTCAGGTCCGGCAGGGACAGCCTGCCGATCAGTTTGCCCGTGGAGCGGTACCGCACCGTCAGGTTGTAGGGGTTTTTTCGCACCAGCACGAGGCGATCGCCGTCCAGGTAGGGATTGGCGTACAGGTCACCTTCCTCACGCTCCTGCCAGACGACCTCGCCGCGCGGGTCGTCCGTCCCGAGATAGAGCACGATGCTTTCGGTATTGCCCGCCAGCACGAGCAGGTTGCCGCTCATTTCCGCGTGCTTGATCTCGAAATCGAACGGAACCCGGTAGCGCCATTTCAGTTTCCCGCTGTCCATCCGGAAGGCCAGGACGTCGTACCATCCGTGCACGACCACGATATCGCCATAGACGAATGCCTCGAAGAAGCCGGGTTCATCGCCCTTTCCGGCCAGGCGGATCTCCTCGAACCAGCGCTCTCCGCGTTTCTCCTCCGCCTTCCACGCGATCTTGCCCGTTCCGGCATCGAGGCAGTAGAGGACGAACTTGTTGTCGAACTTCTTCTTCACCCGTCCGCCGAGAAACACGCGACCGGGCTGGGTGCGGCGCTGGCCGCGGCGCTCAAGCGCAAGCCAGGCGGTGCCGCGCGCCTCTTCGAGGTCGAGCTTGCTGTCCCGGAGAGGCGACTTGATACCGGTGGCAGCCGGCGGAGGCGGCGGCGCGGCGAGGGCGGGTACCGCGGATTTCGGCAATTCCAGCGAACAAATCCTGGCGGCGTCCGCCAGGCGCCACTGACGCTTGCGCAACGCGGCCTGGTCTTCGAGCGTCAGGTCCTTGCCCTGCAAGGTCTTGTCCGTCTTCGTAAGCAGCCGATTCAGCGCGCCCTGCGCCGTGGCAGTGCCGGGATACTGCCACAGGGCTGTGACTTGTTCGTCCTCCGGGCCTTCCCGGTCGAGCCCGGTGCGAGCGGAGGCCTCCAACTGCTCCCTGAGTTTCGGCTGGGCCTGCTTGATACGCAGGAGTTTTGCCACGGCAAGATCTCCCGCGCGCATCGTGGCTGTCTTGTCGACCGGCGCCAGTTCGCCCATGTAAAGACTCAACCCGCGTTTCAGCATGGCCATGATGTGGCCCGCTTCCTTTCGGTAGATCGAAGCGCTGCCGTATTCCGCGGCGGCGTCCAGCACCTTCTCGGAAAGCGCACGAATCGTCTCGGCATCCGCCAGCGTGAGCGGGGCAACGGGGTACTCGAACGCGGCATAGGTGCGAATAATGCTCTGCAGGCGGGCGGCGGCTCCCTCGGAGTCCCCCTTACGTTCGAGGGCATCCGCGAACGCAAAGAGCGTCTCGATCTCGTCGGCCAGTGTTCCGACGGACTGGCTCATGCCGAGACAGTACTTCAGCTCCAGGTCGCTACGCAGGCTGCGCGCACCACCGCGCGCCAGGCGCTTGTAGACCTGGTAGCGAAGTTGGTTCACGGTTGCGCGGAAGTCGAGATCCTCGGACGACATCTGTGCCAGACAGTCCTCCAGGAGGCCCGCCGCATCCTTCAAACGGCTTTCGGACACGGCCAGCTCCGCCTTGGCGAACAACGCCGCGGCATCCTTCCGCGGCGCGAGCGCGCCTTTTACCTTGTCGCGATCGTACACCATCATCAGCGACGCCGGTTCGAAGCGCAGCTCGAACCGCGTTCCGAAGCGGTCGAAGGTCACGCGCGAGAAGGGGCGGAACTCCTCGGGGTGCTCGTTCTGCGGCGGCGTCGCGGCTTCCATTTCCTTCAGCGCCTTGATCGTCCACTTCAGCTTGTCGTCCTTGTGGGGGACGTCCTCCATGGGTTTGTACTTGCGGGCGGCGTTGGCAATGCTCCACACGGCGCGGTCCAGGTAGAAGGGGGTGATGTACGGACGCGTGGCGATGCGCTTGCGTTCGCCCAGGTCCACGATGGCGAGGTGGCTGACCCAGTTGAAAAAGGGCCATCCGCAGTAGCTGTAGCTGGTTACGACCACCTTGTTGTCCTCGGAGAAGAAGGGCCGGGCGCCCGTTATGTAGCCCCATCCGTTCATTCCCGTGCCAACGATGAAGTCGTTCGCGCCGCCGAAGCGGTATTTCAAGACCGGGTTCTCCTGAATGCGAATCAGGTCGCCGGATTCCCAGATCGTCTTGCCGTTTTTCGGGTCGATCAGGTGAACACCGCCGCCCACGTAGGGGCCGGCCCAGTTCTTTTGAACGGACCGGAAACTGTAAACGACGGCCAGCTCGCCCGTGCGGGTCGGGCCGAGGAAGTAGGCCGGTCCGCCATAGGTCCGGTGGGCGTGAATTCCCGTTCCCTTCGTCTTCCGCCACAGGATTTTCCCTGTTCGCCGGTCGAGCTTGTACATCTGGGGCGCGTCCACGGGCAGGACGTACAGGTTGTCCTCGAGCAGGAGCGGCCGCTGGTTGTACCAGAACATCGGCCGGTGTGTTCCGCACAAAGCGCCGCTTCGCGTGAAACAGCCCCGGGAATCGCCGAATCCACGCGTCGAATCGTGCACACTGGACTTGCCCCAGTCGTACGGGTACTTCATGAGCCACTTGACCCGGCCGGACAGGGAGTCCAGCGCCGCGATCGCTCCGGCATTGGTGCAGTAATACACCACGCCCTGGTGGTAGAGGGGTGGGGAGAGGAAGCTGCGGATCCGGTTGCGGTGCCGCACCGCGAAGCCGGCCGTGAAAAGGCCGGGCCTGAGCCGACTGATCGGCGCTCGCCACTTGACGCGGCCGGTCACGCTGTCGAACGCGATAACCCCGTATTCGGTGTCCGTGTGCGTGTTGCCTTCGATGTTGTCCAGGATGTAGCCCGCGAAGACGGTCATCGGCCCGCCTGCCGGCGCCGTCTCGAAGCGCATGTTGGATTCTTCTTTGCTCGAGGCGACCATGGGCCCGTAGGCCCATTTTACCTGCCCGGTGATTTCATCAAGGGCCACAAGGGTCGGACCGACCTTGTGAATCGGGGTGAAGACCATGCCGTCCTGCACGAGGACGTCTTCCTGCGGGTACTGGCGCGGGCCGACGTTCTGCCACTTGACCCGGCCGCCCAGGTCGTTCTTCCAGCGCAGTTCTCCGTTCAGGATCGAGCGACAGTAGATCATGTTCTTGTGGCGGTAGAACACGCTGTTGCCCGCCACGACCGGTTGGCTGAACACGAACCCGGCCATCGGTGCGGCGGGCAGCGGGCGCTCCCAGACCGGGGGCGTGATGCCCAGTGGATCCGTTGACACCGGCATGGCCATGTAGTCGTCCGCCGCGGTGTGCGGCGCGCTGCTCTGCTGGCGATGCATGGCCGGCTTCTCGTACTTTGCCGCCGCAACGAATTCCTTGAAGCGCTCCAGGTTGCCGGACGCGAGCCGGCTCGGCTCGCCGTGCTTGCCTGCGGGGCCGGGTTTGTCGCCCAGCATCTTGTGGCAATAGGCAACCTTCAGCGCCAGTTCCGGCGTATGAAGACCTTCACTCGGGAAAAGCTCTCGCACGGCCTCGTAGTATCCGAGCGCCTCCAGGCAATGTCCCCGGTCCAAGGCCATGTCACCGAGCGTGAGCATGGCCGGCGCGCCGTAGGACGTGCACAGCATCGTGTCCCGAATGTGGGCCAGGCCCTCCAGCGAGTTGCGTTCTCGTGCGACCTCGTACGCCTCCCTGGCCCGCGCATCGTACTTGGTGCGGTAGTGCTGGAGAGCCTGTTTCGGGAAGCGCAGGATCCGAAGCTGGCAGTACTGCGTGATGGGAACAAAGACGCCGAACTGGCTGACCCGGTACATGACGTCCGGGTAGTCGTCGATCACTTTCTGGTAGATCTCGAGCGCCTCGGTGTACCGCTCGGCCGCCTCCTTCTTCATGCCCGCTTCAACGAGTGCGTCGGCGCGGGAAGATTCGGTCAGCAGGGCCAGCGTGTACCAGTGAGGCTCGGAGGAGAGCTTCTTCCTCTCGGTATCGATTCCCTTCGGGAACCGGAAGCCGGGGTCATACTTGCCGTAGACCGGCACGAACGGATCGGGGGGCGGCGCCGGTTCGGGCTCCTTATCCTGCGCGCATGCTGTCCAGAACGCGAACAGTAGCGTGGACAGGACCGACGCGGCAATGGGATACCGTTGGGACATCTGACAAATATAGTCGTCTGGGCCATCGGTGGCAAGGGCGGTCGCACGCAAGGGAGTTGCCTGACATGGTCTTTTCCTTTGGCCCTTTCTCGGACGCGGTCGGGGTGGAACCCGACCCTCCAGGGACCAAGAACCCGCGGTTCTGGGGTGGAGGGACGGCTTCCACGCCGTCCGTGAGCCAGAAATCAGCCAAAGGAAAAGACCATGAGTTGCCTGAACCCCCGGCTTCGGCCTATCCTGTCCGTCTTCAAACGAAGGGAGCGTTATGCCTGGCAGGCCGTATCGCCTGAAGGGACGAATCCCATGCGTCATCGGGCTGTGCGTCGTCGGTGGTCGCCTGGTTGCTTCGGCTCCGCCGGAGGACAGGACGGAGCCGGCCGCGCGGGCTATCCTCAACATGAACAGCTACTGGCGCTGGTGCCGGACGGTCAGGCCCGTGACCTATGCGGGAGCGCCGGAGCAGGCTGCTCCCGCGAGGAAGGACTCCGGCCGTACCGTGAACCCCGAAAGTATGCCGCCGCCGGGCGGTTGGACAGAGACCGGGTTCGACGATTCGGCCTGGAACCGTGCCCGCCTTCGCACGACCCGCAGCATCCGCGGCATCCAGGATTTCATCGACTCAAGATCCCACATTACGGCGCTACGGGGGCGCTTCGCCGTAACAGACCCGACGGGAATCAAGACACTGTACGTCTCGGCAAAATACCGGGGCGGCCTTGTCGTGCATCTGAATGGCGAAGAGATCGGTCGTAAGGATCTGCCGGGCGGCGCGCTTGGGGAGAACACGTCGGCGCTCGCCTATTCCGACGAAGCGTGGCTCGGGAGCGACGGGAAGCTCATTCCTTCCGCAAAAGCCAGGCAGAAGCTCTCCAAGGAGGAACAACGGGATTTCGCGGAACGGATCGCAAACCGGGACCGCGACTTCGTGGTCAACCTGCCCGCGTCCGCCTTGCGCAAGGGCGTAAACATCCTTGCCGTCGAGCTGAGGCGCAGCACCTTCCATCCCGCGACCGCGCAGGAGTGGTTCGCGCGTGATCGGAGCGGCCGGCGTAAGCATAACGCGAAGTACGACATCTGGTCGCCGGTCGCACTGCAGGAACTCACGCTCTCGGCCACCGGGGAAGGGGTCGTTCCGAACGTTTCGCGACCATCGGGACTGCAGGTGTGGAACCACGATATCCATGACCGCATCTGCGAACGGGATTATGGCGACCCCAATGAACCGCTTCGGCCGCTTCAGATGGCCGGAGCGCGCAGGGGTTCCTTCTGCAGCCAGCTTGTAGTCAGTTCCACGAGGCCGATTGAGGCCATCAAGGTGACGCCCGCTTCGCTCCGGGCCGAGAAAGGCGGCGGGACTATTTCGCCCGGTGCGATCGAGGTGCTCTACGGGCAGAGCAGCGGCCGCGCGTATCAAGTGGTGAACTGGTTCGACGGCTACACGGTCGAGGCGCCGTCAGTGAGTCCCGTGCTGGCCATTCCACGCTGGGGTAAGGAACCGATCCCCGATGCGGCAATGCTGCCGCTGCTCTTCCGGGTAACGGTTCCGGGTGACGCGGCGTCCGGCAGATACCGTGGCCAGGCAACGATCGAGATGAAGGGGCGGAAGCCCGTCCGGGTCCCGGTTGCGTTGTCCGTGGCAGACTGGGTCGTGCCCGATCCGAAGGACTACCATACCTTCATGGGGATCTACCAGTCGCCCACGAGTGTGGCGCTGAGATACGGCGTTGAACTGTGGTCGGAAGAGCACTGGAAGCTGCTGGACAAGAGCTGGGCGCTGCTCGCCCGCGCCGGCAACAAGCTGGTGAACCTGCACGTCGTCGAGCAAACCCAGTTCGGGAACGACCGCGGCATGGTCTATTGGATCAGGAATCGGCAACCTGAAACCCGCAACCCGAAACCTGAAACCTTCTCTTACGACTTCAGTGTCTTTGACCGCTTTCTGGACATGGTCGTGAAGCACTGCGGCAAGCCGGACTACGTCGCACTGCAAATCTGGCATTCGGGCGGCTGGGCCACGCGTCCCGCAGACCAGAAGAACACCGTTACCGTTCGCAATCCGAACACCGGCGAGTTCTCGCGACTCCAGGTCCCGGCCTTCAATACGGACGAAGCCGCTGCGTTCTGGCAGCCGTTGCTCAAGGCCGTGCATGCGCGCCTGGTGAAGCGGGGCATGGGCGATGCCATGTGCATCGGGATTCTGTCCGATGGGACGGCGCCGGCCGACGTGTTTGCCATGTTCGACAAGATCTGGCCGGGGGGCGGTCCTGCACGGTGGACGAGGGGCCTGCACGCTTCGAACGAGAGCGCGAAGCCGTACCGCGCAAGCAAGGGCGGCGGGGTGGTCGTGCTTCACGAGCACTGCTACGGCTCGCGCTACAGGGGCGGATGGCTGCCCCCGGTCTGGAGCTTCCGCGGCAAGCCGGCCACGGCCTACATCCGGATCAGCGGGTTCCTGACGGCCGTCGCCCCGCTCGGTTACCGCTACATGCCGGAGACCGCCCTCTGCCAGGGGCGCCAGGGGATGGGGCGGGTCTGCCTCGATTTCTGGGGGGTCAAGCCCCGGTCCGACGCAAAGAAAGCCGTCGTGATCTACAACCGCTATCCGCATTCCAGTTGCGCGCAACGTGCGCCGGCGCTCTACACGTTGAGTTGGCCCGGGCCCGAAGGGCCGGAAACGACCATTCGCTACGAAGTGCTCTGCGAGGGGTTACAGGAAGCCGAGGCGCTCATCGGTATCAGCCGGGCGATCGACCGGCATGCCGACCGGCTCGGCCCGGAATTACTCGACGAATGCCGGCGCGTGTTCGGTGATCGCCGCCACTTCCACAAGCGCAGCAGGGTCGTCTGGGCCCAGGTCCCCTTCCACACGAACCGCCGCGGCTGGCAGGACCTGTCTCGGCGCACATACGACTGCGCCGCCAAGGTGGCCCGGAAGCTGGGACGCTAGGCCTACCCGTTACCCATAAGTCCGACCACGGAACACAGATGGAAAGCTCAACCCCCAATATCCAGGAAGGAATCTCCAAGGTGCAAGTGCGGGAGCAGAGCGAATGAAGAGACCGCAAGCCGCGCCATTCCCTGCTCCCCGTCACTTGGGCATTGGAGATTGGGACTGTTGGATATTGGATATTCGATTCCGAGTGTCCAGATCCTGCTCATGGGTAAAGGGCAGCCCCCGTTCTTCTGCGCTTCTGCGGAGCGGCGCGCCTTCGCGCGCCGGGGAGACCGGCCCGGGAAGCCGGGCCGCTCCGGAGGCGCGCGCTGCGGTCCGTCGCTAACCTCCGTCCGTCGCTAACCTGCTTGCCCGCCACAGACCACATCGATATGCTGTGCCTTGCAGGGATCCGAGTGACAATGTCGAAAGCGCCTGGGTGGTGGAACTGGAATACACAAGGGACTTAAAATCCTTGTTCCCGTAAGGGAGTGAAGGGTCAAGCCCCCCTAGGTATCACTTGAAAACGCGCGTTTCGGTCAATATTGACAGGCTTTACGTGTGTGTCGCGTGTCACAACTTGCCTTCTCTTGTTCCGACGTGTTCGGACTGTGCTCTCGCTAGGTAAGCAACCATAAGCAACCCAGGACGCCCCGCAACGCCTTCACACTCCCCCCGGAAAGGCACGAGGATTGCCCCCTCACGCCGTGCAGGACGCCCGAGAACGGCCCCGGTCTGCCGGGGAAGGTGTTGGCTTGCCCCGCGAGTCTTCCCCCCTTCCAGAGCCTTCCGGGACTCCCTGCCCCGGCCCCGGCAACCGGCCCGGCGAGTCAGCGCCCTACCGGAAGGCCGGGGGGTTCCCCTCGACCCCCGCGCGGCGGCGGGCGGGTGAGAGGAAGGGGACTACACGGAGAGGGGCGGGGTGTGGATCTTATCCAACGGACCTATTTGCGCTGTGTCTTGAGCGTGACTTCGCCAAAGACCTTCACAATCCGCGGGTTCTTCGTGTCTTCGTTGACTCGGACGCGGTAGATGTGCCCACTACTGAGAAAGCCCTCATAGAAGATGATGTCAACGCATCCGTGGGATGGACTACGCCGAGGCATTACCTCGTACTTGTACTTCCTCAGCTTCTGAATGGGCAAAGGCTGCCCCGTGATGACGCGAATTGTCATGCGTTGGCCAGTCATCTCAACGGAACCTATCTCGACCGATTTCTTGCTCGTCTTTCTTCTCACGCTCACTTGGGCGAGGGGAGCGTTCAATGGCATCTGGGCTGACTGCTTGGCCAGTTTGTCAACGGCCTTGTTATGCACGTTCTTCGAGTGCCCCTTGACCCACTGGATTTCAACGCGCATACGGAGCTTCCCGGCTTGCCGGGTCAGTTCTTTCCACAGATCCGCATTCTCGATCGGCCTCCCCGACTCCGCAAACCACCCGTTCATCGGCCACTGGCGAAGCGCTCGCGGGTAGTTGTCCACGACATACCTTGAATCAGAGTGAATCACGGTCATGGTGACGTGTCTGGGCAGGCTCTTCTTTCTTGCTGCTTTGAGTGCCTCAATGCACGCCTGCAACTCCATCTGTTGGTTCGTGGCGTTCCTGTATCCGAAGAAAGACAAATCCTCGTTTTCCTCGTTGCCCTGAGCGTCGATCACGACGAATCGAACACCGATGCCCCCTCTTCTTGGCGAAGGCCGAGAAGATCCATCCGTGTAGATGTTCAGGGCATGTTCTTTTGAAGTCATCGCAGCGCAAGGCCCCCGCATGAGCGAGATTCAGCCCAGAGATTCACACAGTCAAGCAATCCCTCTGGGAAGTCCATTGCGGCATACACTTGCCCCTTGCAGCCTCACAGGGCTTCCCCGGCTCTCCGGTACATACTGCATACTACTGGACACCAGCCGCCCGAAAAGCGCAGTGCATACATATAGCCGCCCCTCCGGTCCCGCCGTAGCGCCCGGCCCGTATGGCGCGCCGGGGGAAGGGGCGGGGAAGAGAGGCGAAGGGGAGATGACCCCGTCAGAGAAAGCGGACACCCACTCATTCTGATGCGACAAAAGCCTTTGCTGGGAAGCCGCTTGTGTTCCACAACACCATTTGACAGCATAAAGGCCTCAAGGGGAAGGGGGGTTATCGAGTGGACCACGCCAGTACGGACCGTTCAGTTCTCGCCAAACCCACTGACGACATCCTATCCCACACGCTTCAGGCTCTGATCGAAGGCATCACTGGCGTTGCCATCTCTGACCGCAAGGACTTCACGCTCTCTCTAGGCCACCTCCTGCAAAGAATTCGAGGCGGACGCTTTCTCACAACGTTAGGTGCTGAATGG
>Ga0272441_10016521_pt1 | contig 10188 bp, 11 predicted proteins | sample SSMProp6N_FD_193582 | JGI IMG/M metagenome (GOLD analysis project Ga0272441, IMG submission 193582) | Marine sediment archaeal communities from Little Sippewissett salt marsh, Falmouth, MA, United States - SSM-Prop-6N | ecosystem: Environmental > Aquatic > Marine > Wetlands > Sediment ... | reverse complement strand
AAAAGTTTTGTATGGAGTGGTATTATGGCAGTTGAATTATTGCACGAAGATTGATCTTTATGACGCGTTTGAAAATGAAAAGATTGGGATGCTCTTTATTCTGCCGCGTAGCGGCTTACTTGAACCTGCGCATCCAGGCGAACGTCTTACAGCCACGGCTGATGCCCACGTTAATCTACTATCCCATAACGTCCTTGATCTTTTCAAACAAATAATCTTTCTTTACTATCTCATAATTGTGTCTGAGCCGCGTTTTTAATATTTGTCTTGCTTTCCCAATCGTTTCTTCCTGCAATTCTGCTTATGACCGTTAAGATCGATCATTCAGAACATCCCTCAGCTCCCTATTTGACACCCTCGCATACTGAACCGAATAAGCAACATTCCTATGCCCGAGTTGCTTTTGAACAGCGGCAATGTTCCCGGTCTTCTCGATAATGTGCCTCCCCATAGCATGCCGGGCCGAGTGAGGTGTTTTACCGGCAACCTGCGCCATAGAGCACACCTCCCTCCAAACCTGGTTAACCACAATAGGCGTAAGCCTGCCGGTGCTATTCTTTACGGTATTTGCCGGAAGGAACAATGCATTTGATTCATCGCCGGCATCCGTATCACGCTCATTATCAAGATAAGCCCTTATCGCCCTAAGGCCTTCGTCGCTGATGGAGTAAGAATGTGAATACCCCCCCTTCTCTACCGCATTGATGATATGACGATCCCAATCAACATCATTTATATCGATATTCACTAGAGCCCCTCTTCTCATCCCGGTTTCTATCAGGGTGTACATCATGGCCCTATTTCTCCAGGGCCTCGCGGATTTTCTCCTGGACCTGGCCACAGGTTCGGTGTTCTTATTTCTCCTGCGGTCCCGGCTCTTACCCCATACCGAAGGAAGTAGGTCTGCAGCATCAAGCAACCTTCGTCGTTCCCCATTCGAAAATGCCCGCTCAATATCGAGACTTTCCCCCACAGCCATCAACCGGATATTTTGCATGGGATTTCCCAGGGGAAGCGGTGCGAGCTTGTGGATCCACTTTGCAAAAGTCTTAACATGAGCAAGTATCCTGTTTATGGTCCTGTCCGACCAGTACCTTCTCCCCCCTGCCCTCAATGTCGTCCTCATGAAGTCAATAAATGACCTGGACAGTCTCGGTGTCCACAGATGTCGTGTGTAAACCTCTTCTTTTTCTGCAAACCGGATGAAAAGCGACAGATCTCTTTTCTGAACTTTACGTGAACTTTCTGCGGTAGTGACAGCGTGCTTAAAATAATTCTCCATCCAATATATCAAGGTGTCCTGGTCGCCTTCCGGGACAACAATCTCATGAGAATTGTTTCGTATAGCGATTTGGTTCTTATTCTCTGCCATTTTATCCCCCTCCTGGAAACCATATAGCACATATTACTATACGAAAGATACCTTTTGTATAGTCATTAAAGCACCCACCTACTCTATCTCCTTTGGAGTCGATCTATTAGAAAGATAGCAAATCGGGCAAGGCCGTCTAGACGGCCTAAGTAGATAATCAAGAAAGCTACGTCGAAGAATACGGCTTTGTACCCCGGCATTTCGGAAACCTTGAACAACCCCAAAATTTCTGGCCTGCAGCAGGTCCCTTCTTTGCTGTCCTAAGAACCATCTTACTGCCGCAGAGAGGGCATTGATTATCGTTTGGTTCTTGTGTTTTTTGAACAACCTTCCGTGGCAAAGCCTGAACTTCTCCAATAAGACCAAGCAGCTTTGATCCGTTTAGTAATTCGATTGGTTTACCTTTGGCAAAATCATAGGCTTCCTGGGTGAATGTTCCGGATGAGATGACAATACCGCCTGTTGCATTCTCAGCAGCCACTACCCCATAAAGTTCTCGAACGACTTTCACACCGACCTTAGTCATCCTGTAATGTTTGCATTGCACGAGAAGTATCTCACCACCCCTCCTCAATTCCAGATCAACTCCTCCATCAGGACCGCCTCCACCGCATTCAGTAACGGCATAACCTTTTCTGCGGTAGGCCTCGCCGACAAGTTCTTCAAACTCTTGCCAACTGATCTTTTGAAGTGATGCGGCACTGTTCTGCCCCTCAAGCAACTTCCCTTTTCTAAAGGTATTTAATGCCGATATACAAGCAACAAAAAGGAGTACCCCAGCCATAATAGGGGCCAAACTTGGCAAAGCGCCCTTTAGCCCTTTTAAAAAGGGGTTTTCAAAGGCAATAAGTGGTATTAAATATTTGAGTAAAATATAAACTATTGCTGCAAGAATTACACTATACCACCATGGCAGTGTTGCCAAGTCTTCTAGTAAAGTTCGATTCCTTCGAGACATATGACTATCCTTCACTAATGTCTTTCGGTAATCTTTCAAGATTTTTTAAAAAATTGGATATTATCCTTTTGTGATTCCATATACAGTCTTCAATGTATTGAGTATCTTTGCTATGTTAACACCTTTGATACCCACCTGTTTCAGAAGATGCTTGTTAAGTTCGGGCTCGACTGCCTCCAGGAATTCAGCCATGTCCCTGCGAATTATCTCAGATAGCTTTAGGCGGTGCCCAGGATTAAGAACTCTATAGAGACGAAGAATATCGTTTCTATGTTTCTTAATGTTTCGGCTATCAACCTCTCCTCCGGCTGCCTTTCGCTGCGTTAAGTCTAACCAGGCCCTGGCCTTTAGGGGAATCAATCCTTCTTCATCAACGATGGAAACGCCGTCGAGCTCACGCTTGTGCTGATGAATAAAATCATAATATCCTTTATTCAACAATATGGCAGAGAGGCTGGAGACGGCTTCCTCTGCAGGGATAGGCGTCAAGAAGCTTTCATCTGCAATAGTCAGCATATCCGGTTTCCGAGAAAACAGCTCCAGCATAATCGGATATCCAGACTTCGAGGGCCGCTGAAAACGGTAATAGTTTTTTGTTCCCGTACTCTTTTCCTGGATCTGATAACCGCCCGTCCGGATAAAATCCCAGAATGCAAAAACAAACTCGCGGTCCAGCGCTTCCAGGCAAAGCACAATATCGAGATCCTTAGTAGCCCGCGGGTCAATTCCAGCTTCATCCAAAACCAGCCAGGCAGCCGCACCACCGATAAGCACATAGTGATCCTGGTATCCTGCAAAGTGAGCAGCGAATGTATCCAGCCCTATGACCATGCAAAGTTCTCCATCATTTCCTCCAGTGCGGATTCAATGCGTTCATCGTCTTCTTCGTACAGACTGAGGTATAGAGAAAAAACATCGACCCTTCCCTCCTTGGAAAACAGTGCAGGGTTATATCGCCATAACTGTACACGGCAGGTTCCTTCGTCTTCCACAGGGATGAGTTCAACTTTCCCGGCAATCTTTTTCCAGTCGTTTCTGCCCAGAGCATAGACCGGCTCCTTTGGGGGAGCAAGCATGCTCATACCCGCCAAAGCCAGCTCTCCGGCTGTGATACGCAAGGTGGGCATCAATAGTCTATTTTTTATGCGTACTGTTTCACGTACAGGCGATTGCATAAACGGCAAGGTTTTATGCCACAGGGCTTGCCGATTTTCAGTGAAATAGAGCAGCCGTGTTCGTCCTTGTCGCTCTACCCGGCCAATGTTGTTGGCCTCTATCTCATCAAGAGCACGAGACATGGTCATAGACGTATAGGCCAGTTTTTCAGACAGCACACTGGGTTTAACCGGCTCTGTAATTGTACTGGTAAGCGTATGGATCAATACCGCCTGGGTCGCAGGGCTGAGAGTATCCACAGGTATGGGGGCGTTCTTCGCCTTTCTTGCTTGGACGGCAAGACCCAGATCCGGCCAGTAGAGCTGAAGCCTGGGAACTACAAACGGAATCCTGCGCTGTACAAGTCGATGACGTACATAGCCTGGCAGATCCCGGGCAATCAGGCAATAGCCATCCAATTTTGTGACATGGTGTAAAATATTACGCACATGTTTTTCGAATGCTGATGGTTTGAAATCAGAGTTGTCTTCGAGAACAATCGCCAAGAACCTTTGACGGCCGATAGCAATTTCAAAAAGGTTATACAGCTGGCTCAAATACTGAGGGAGCTTTTCAGAAACAGGAGTTCCCCATACGGCCTTCTGTCCGGCCACCTCAGATATATACTCTATAAATGTTTGCATCAGTCTTTCCATGACAGCTCAACAACCTATATCTGCACGATAACATATTTATTGTTAGTTTGCAATTATTTGTTATTATAATGACGTTTCTTTATGCCAACGAAGACAGGGCTGCCGTATTTACAACCCCTACCCCATCATGTCTTGATCTTTTCGAATATTGGGAATCCTTTATCGTCATGTCTCATTTTTTATAACATAATCGAGTATATAAGACCTTGTTAAATGAGACCGTTTATTGAGTTATTTGGGGCAAGGAAACATGGAAATCATGTATATATTTGTCTGCTGCCTCATTAAACGACCGTTTGATGAGACGCCTCTGCAGGTTAAAAAAAGCGCACCTTATAGGTTGGTGCGCTAAAGGAGGTCAATTAAATGCGTTTGTGATTATTATCATATGAGGGGTGGTGGGATCTATCGGAAATCCTTAGAGTACGTTTTTTCCGAATTCTGCGAAAACCTCTATATTGCGGATGAATAATTCTGTATTTGGTGTTATATATGAGGATATACAGAATTAATTCTGTATATACATTGTTGGCTGGAATAGAATATGAAACTTAACGATCCCAGATGGTTAGAATTAGAAGGTGGATATAAGATTCCATACGATCCTAGACCTTCCTTGGAAAGACTTGAGAAAGGTGATGATGTATGGGAAGAGTTTTGGGAGAATCTCCATCATCAAGGCGATATAGGTATTGCATCTTATGCAGCAGTTCCGCACATAGTCAGGATATGTAGATCATTATCTTTTCGAGATTGGAATCTATACTCATTATTATCAACAATAGAAGTTGAGCGTTATCGAAACACTAACCCCCCGTTACCTGATTGGTTAAAGGAAGAATATAATCATGCATGGCAAGATTTACTTCAACTAGGAATAACTGATCTACAGAAAACAACAGATCCTCTAATTATCAGAAGCATTCTAGGCATGTTTGCTCTCGCCATGGGTGACATTAAGCTTGGTGCATTCATAAGCATGCTAGACACATCAGAAGTAGAAGAAATGCTTGAAGATCGAATGGCATGGTCAGAGATATATTGCAGCCAACAAAAGGCTCCACATGGACCGTAAGGGCCTGCGGCCCTTCCGGCCAGTGAGCCTTGGCGTTCGCCTACTAAAATTATTCTTTCCCAAAAGGAGAATATTATGGATAACAAACGATCTTATACAGTGTGTAAACATTGGATGATGCCTTCTTGTCCTAATAGATCTAATGAATCTATGTTAAAAACTGAACCAAAACAACCTCCAGTTGATTATTTAACTTCACACGATATTGAAATAATAAATAAATTGTGTGCTGTATGTCCTAAATTTGAAAAAACAACTAATAAATAAAAGATAATTGAATAGTTGTATTAAACATAGTTTCCGAGGGGAACAAATGATCAATTCAAGATCCTTTGTCAATTCAAGGTGTGGGAACATAATGTCGCCTACGGCGAACAAGCCAGTGCACCGGACGGCTTACAGCCGCCGGTGACCGGCAGCGTTATGCTATCAAAAAGATTAATGGATGGGAAGATGAGCCAGATCAGAAGTAATGATACCAAGTATAGTCGATTAGCTTTGCCTCTGTTTCTGTATTGCATGATTTTATTGTTGTGTTCCTGTACAGGGCCTAGCGTCAGTTACCGCCAATATATTACCGAATACGAACCTAAAACACCTGGAACGCCAATAGCCATCTATGCTGAATATGAGAAAGTTCAGGGAGAATACAAAATCATCGGTGTGGTAAGTATTGGAGATACAGGCTTATCTATTAATTGTGATTGGCCAGAAGTATTAGAAATAGCAAAAGAAAAGGCTCGGAATGCGGGAGGTGATGCTATTCAAATAACTAACGTCAGATCTCCCGATATTTCGAGTACATGCTATCGAATCACGGCAAATATTCTAAAGGTTGGCACTCCGCAAAGAAAGGGAGAAACTTCGACTGGCACTGGATTTTCGATTAGTTCAAATGGAACTATAGTTACGGCTTTCCATATAGTCGAGAGAGCGACCAAAATTGAGGTGAAATTTCCCAATAAGAAATGGTTGCCCGCAAGGTTAATTCGTCATTCCAGAAGCTCAGATATTGCTATTCTCCAAGTCGATACAACATTGTCTGCCTTCTTAGACTTGAGGTCAACCAAGAACCTCAAACCTGGTGATACTGTATTTACGATGGGCTATCCGGTGGTGGAGTTATTGGGAACTGAAGCTAAGTATACCGATGGGAAAATTAGCTCCTTAACTGGTATTAAAGGGGAAGACTCTCTTATGCAAATTACTGTGCCCATCCAACCCGGAAACTCTGGCGGGCCTCTTGTAACCTCAGATGGTTACGTAGTCGGACTTGTAACCTCAACCGCAGCGGTGAAATACTTTTTTGCTATCACAGAAACGCTCCCACAGAATATAAACTGGGCAGTAAAAGCGGATTATATTACACCAATGCTTCATAAAGAGGCATTAGATCACGCTGGAATAGAGATGGACGACCCCGTTAAAGTGGTCTCGGAGTCTATTTGTATAGTCAAAGCTGAATAAAAAATGGCGCATAACAAATCACTGCACTGGATTTTTACTCCGCTGCGCTCCGTAAAAACCAGTGAGTTCAGCCGTTGTCAATTATTAAAGAACTTGGTGACATTATTTTGTTGATCCTTTATGTATGAATACAAGCCGAAGAGCCACTATCAACAGATGCCCGGCATATAAAAGAGGAGGATCTTTAATGACTAAAACAGAATTGGTGGATGTGGTTGCTAAAAAGGCAGGCCTTCCTAAGACAAAGGCCTTAGAAGCGATCGATGCTTTTACTGGTGCTATCCAGGCTGCACTCAAGAAAGGCGACAAGGTTACCTTGGTAGGGTTTGGGACATTTGATGTTACCAAACGAGCGGCACGCGAAGGCGTGAATCCTCAGACCAAGGAGAAAATAAAGATAAAAGCCAGCAAGGCCCCAAAGTTCAAGGCTGGAAAAACATTGAAGGACGCAGTAAATAAATAGGGCCTTATCTTATATATCAACGGAAACCATCCCCATAAGTTTTTAGCCGTTCGCTCTTTATCGCGGGCGGCTCATGGCCCTCCTGGTCCCTGGGGACAGGAGGGTTGGGAGGTTAGGGGATAATTTTACAAAACGGGGCACGGGGCGGAGCCCCGGCTTTTTTTGGAAGATGCTTTTTTCATTTCAATGCAAAATCCCGTATTGCATCTATATTATCTATGATCGCTTTAGCCTTGGCCTTTCCAAAGGTAAAAGATCTTTTCCCGTCCATTGGTAAAGAGATCGTCGGCTTGCCCTTATATGATCCGATTGCTACGCCTTCTTGTTTCTGCGGCTCCTCATTTATCTTGGATTGGCTTATCTGGTCGTCAAAGACGCAGCGTTTTGCAAGGGATGCTTTAAGGCCATCGCTCCAGTTGCCTTGCCATTTTTGTAATTTCCGGACACACCACCCGTTTGATGTGCTGTGGCCATCTTTCAAATAATACCCATTCCCCATGCTATACTTTTCACGGTGTTCGATTGATTCTTCATTGATAGCCCAAGAGAAAGAAACAGCCTGACCATCAAAAGATATCGGCTCGGGATCTCCTTGCTTGTCAATAAATGCCCGGGCTTCCTCTAATGTCGGAAAGACTGACCTGTTATATCCACCATCAAGCTCACTGTGCCAGTGGGAAGGGCTTCCCTTGTGATAATAGCTCCCGTTGCTTTGAATTGTTTCATCTATTGAGACATAAGGTTCAAAGTGGCCTTTTCCAGTCCCCAGGTGTTCGGTCTCGGGTATTTTGAGTGCCGCCTTTCTCATCTCAGAGAAAAGGTCTTTTGTGTGCTTTGACCAGGCCAGTATAATGGTCTCTGCTGTGCTTGCATGGTAATAATCATTCATGGGGTCGGATTCGTCAATATGTCGTTCGGCTACGATCAGGGCCTTGGTGTCTTCCGGAATATATTTCTCAAACAAAACCTTTCCTTTTTCAACCAGCTCGGCATATTTTCGCTCAGCATCAGCTTGTTTGAGTTCTGCTGTCTTTCTTAACTCTTCCGATTTCTCCCATATGTCCGTTGTTTCCTCCTTGGACAATACCCGGCTTGTTATTTCTGTATGGATGCCTTTTCTTCCATCTTCTGGCCATGATAGGGACATGGCATCATGCGTACGTTGTGTATAGGTATCAATCCTTACCGTTTGATATCTTGCTCCATAATTCTTGAATTTTTCATGGACCCCGAGATTTTTAACAATTACAAACTCTGGCTCATCATAACCATAGAGATGCAAAACCGTTCCGATAGGTAAGTTGTTTTTGCTGTCAACCTCTATCGCCTCGAGCTTCCCTTTTCCAAAGTTAATGTTATAAGTTTTTCCTGTCATTTGTCTTTTCCTCCTTATTAAATCATTTTTTTTGCAACCCATTCACTCCTGACTCATGGGTTGTGAAAAAAATCAGATAGAAAAGACTGCGGAGCCTCCATTTAGGAGCCCCTGGAGCGTTGCAAGCAGCATGACAACGGGTTTTTTGTTGGCGTGATGCTTATATAGCGAGCGGAAGGGGCGTAAATGTTCTGAATCGTATGTTTTTGACAACCAGGTTTTTGATTGTTTGGAGCTCGGTCTTTTGGTTGATTTTTATGCCCTCTGAAATCGTCATGGTTGCATTCAAATGAGCAGGGCAAGGTGTTTGTATATCCCCTTCATGGGCTTAACGGTATTTCCGGTGGGTTGAGCTTGCTTTCTATTAGGAAACTTTTACCTTTTCGAGGGGATGGGCAAAGGGGCCATAAGTTGACAAATGTCAAAGATTGCCATATTATGTCAATTAATAATGTAGCCGAAAAATATATATAAGAAACTGGAGGGTGCCATGCCAATGAACGTAAGCCTAACCCCTCAACTTGAGGACATGGTAAGACAGAAGGTGGCGTCTGGACTTTATACGTCAGCCAGCGAGGTTATACGCGAGGCGTTACGGCTCATGGAAGAGCAGGACCGTATGAGAGCGACCAAGCTTGAACAATTGCGGCGGGATATTCAAGACGGGCTTAACAGCGGAGATCCGACGCCATGGGACGCCGAGGAGATCAAGCGGGAAGGCCGTAAAAAGCTGGCCGCTAGATCTAAAGCCCGATAAAAAAGAGGCCTCCATGCCGGTCATTATCAAGCGCCCAAGCGTCATAACCGACCTTGCCGAAATTTGGAATTATATAGCGGATGACAGCGAGACTCGTGCGGATGCCTTTGTTGATGACATTGACCGCAAATTTCATGTTCTGGCAGGACAACCCAAAATAGGACGTGCACGGGACGAGCTGGTGGAAGGATTGCGTAGCTTTCCGGTTGGCCGGTATGTCATCTTTTACCTCGCTATGCTGGACGGTGTCGAGATTGTTCGCGTGCTTCACGGTGCACGAGACATAGACTCTATTTTTAATCCGAATCCGGAAGGCGAATAAAGGGTACCTTGATGATTGGTGCGAAAATATTCGCTAAGGCTTTTTATAGATAATGTCCTACTATGGACTTTGATATGAGATGTCCACGAATGCAGATTTCATATGGAGACTGGTACTTTTCAGTCCATCTTGAAGGTTATAATTTATCGCAGTAATCTATACTATCGCTTGAGCTTCCAGTTCTTATAGAACTTTGACTGAAGAGGTTTGTTCTCCAGGTTAAGATCTCCTCATGATATATTCAATGCAGGACAACTTTATATAGCCTTACTCTATCTGAACTTTCTGAGCCGAACTGTTTTTCAACATGGCAGTATGTGTACTTTCGAACAACTCTTTTTAACTATAGATATCGATGATATTTGTATCTTGCTTTGATGTAAGGTCACATAGAGATATTCTTTGGATGGTGGATAAGGCATCTTAGGGTCTATCACCTTATTGCCAGAAGCAAATACGGGTGTCATCAGCGGCCAGAAACAAGGCCAAAAACGCCAAATAAAAGAAGGCCAGTCAATGCATAGGGCGCAGAATCTCGATGCCGGCATTGAGCGAGCACGCAGAGTATGTATAGAAGATGGTCTCTAT
>Ga0272441_10016520_pt1 | contig 10189 bp, 13 predicted proteins | sample SSMProp6N_FD_193582 | JGI IMG/M metagenome (GOLD analysis project Ga0272441, IMG submission 193582) | Marine sediment archaeal communities from Little Sippewissett salt marsh, Falmouth, MA, United States - SSM-Prop-6N | ecosystem: Environmental > Aquatic > Marine > Wetlands > Sediment ... | reverse complement strand
TCCCGGCCGCGCTCCCCGAGGGAGCCCCCTCTGACGATGTTTGGGACTCGTCGCGACACGCAGACCATTCGACCTCAACCCAACATCATCAGAGACGGCACGCCCGATCAACGCGCCCGCCTCGCTCCGGGTGGGCGGGTGGGAACGTTGAACGTCTAACGTTGAACGTTCAACGCACAAGGGTGGCACGCCCGCCCATCGCGCCCTGGCGTTCCGGGTGGGTGGGGGACTTTCAACTTTCGACTTTCGACTTTCGACTTTCAACTCTCTCGGACGCCGCGCTAGGATGATGGCTGGGAGATTTCATGGACATTCACGTTCTCGGTGCCGGACGCTGTGTCACCGGCTCCAAATACCTCATGAAGTGGAAGGCCTTCTCGGCCATGGTGGACAGCGGCCTGTTTCAGGGACCCGCGAAAAACCGTCAACTCAACTGGAAACCGTTGCCGTTCCCCGCGCACGAACTCGATGCGGTGGTACTGACCCATGCCCACATCGACCATTCCGGCTACCTTCCACGACTCTGTCAGCAGGGCTTCGATGGTCCGGTCTTTTGCACCCCTCCGACCCAGTCGCTGCTCCGCGTGCTGCTGCCGGACGCCGCCCACATCCAGGAGGAGGAGGCCCGCTACGCGAATCGGAAGGGCTACTCCAAGCACGACCCCGCCCTTCCACTGTTCCGAACGTCGGACGCACGGGCGGCTTTGAAGATGCTCAAGCCGGTCTCGTTCGACACCTGGCACGACCTCCACCCGGGGGTCCGCTTCCGCTATCACCGCCAGGGGCACATCCTGGGCGCAGCGGCGGTAGAGGTCGACACCAAGACCGCCAAGGGCCGCAAGACGATATTCTTTTCCGGTGATGTGGGACGTTACGGCGTGCCCATTCTGAAAAACCCGCAGTTTTACCCGGGCTCCGACGTGTTGTTTGTAGAGAGCACCTATGGGGATCGGCTGCACCCCCCGAACAATCCCCGCATCGCACTTGTGGAGTCGATCCGGGAGGCGCTCCAGCGGGGTGGCGTCATCTTGATTCCGGCGTTCGCCATCGACCGAACGCAGGAAATTCTCTACATGCTTCACGAGTCCATGGTGGACGGCGATATCCCGGAGATCCCGATCTACCTGGACAGTCCAATGGCCATCGAAGCCACCGCGTTGTACACCCAGGCCATATCCGAGCACGACGCCGAAATGCGACAGTACTACTCGGAGCAGGTCAACCCGATCTTCCCACCGACGTTGGCTGTGACCCCGACCTCGGCCGAGTCCCGCAAGCTCAACGACCTTGACGGGCCGGCGATCATCATCTCGGCGTCGGGCATGGCCACCGGCGGACGTATCCTCCACCACCTCAAGCTCAGGCTGCCCAACCCCAAGAACACGGTGATCTTCGTCGGCTACCAGGCCCAGGGGACCAAGGGGCGGAGACTCGTGGAGGGCGAGCCCGAGATCAAGATCCACGGCCAGTGGATCCCGGTCAAGGCGGCCATACGCCAGGTTTCCGGTCTGTCGGCCCACGCCGACGTGGACGAGTTGGTCGCGTGGATGAGCCAACGCGAACAGGACCCCGAAACCGTCTGTCTGATCCACGGCGAATTCGATGTCCAACAGCGGTTTGCCGCACGACTCAGCGAGGAGTTCGGATGGGAGCCAAGGATCCCGGATCTGGGCGACATCGTTCGAGTCTGAGTCCTCTCAGGGACCTCTGGCTCGGCGTTCGATTGACGGTGCGCAGTTTCGTCGATGATCGGGGGATCGACCGTTCGGCCGCGCTGGCCTACATCACCCTGCTGTCGCTGGTGCCGCTGTTGGCGACCCTTGCCGCTCTTTATCGAGCCTTTTTCTCCTTCAAAGCCGGGCGCCTGGTGGAGATGGTGACGATGGTGCTGCCCTACGAACCCGGTTCGGAACAGCACACCGAGCTGATCACGACGCTCACCGAGTTCGTCAATCGCGCCACCACCCTCGGCTACCTCGGCTCGCTCATTTTCCTGATCATCGCCTTCAGGCTCTTTCAATCCGTCGAGACCACGTTCAACGACATCTGGCAGGTCGACACCCGCCGCTCGGCCGCCACCAGGGTATTCAGCTTCACCATGTTGGTGTTCTGGGGCCCGGTGGTGGTGGGCATCGGCTCGTCGTTGCTGCTCTGGATGGGTCACCAGCCCTGGGCCCCCAGCCAGGCACTGGTGTTGTCCCTCGCCCGCCTCGCCCTGCCCCTGCTCGGTCTGACCATGGTCTACTGGCTGGCGCCCCACACCGATGTCCACATCGGCGCCGCTCTGGCCGGCGGCATCATCGCCACCGGTGGCCTCTACGTCCTCCGTTCGATCTTCGTCTGGTACATCGCCGGCTTCTCCGATATCAACATCATCTACGGCTCCGCCACCCTGACGGTGCTCTTCCTGGTCTCGCTCTTTCTGTTCTGGGTACTGGTGATCATCGGTGCCGAAGTGTCCTACGTGATGCAGAATTTCCACGCCCTCAAGCTCGAGCACGAGGGGGGACTCAGACTCGACGCCGATCCTTCCCTCACCGCCGTAGCCATCCTCACCGAATGTTACCGATCGTCCATGGGCGGCGACCCGCCGCCCACCCTGGACGACATCGAGACCACGTTGGGCATCCACCAGGGCTCCGCCCAGGAGGCCACCGAGCGATTGATCTCGGTCGGGCTGCTCGCACGCACCGGACCAAAGATGGAGGGCTTTGTCCCGGCCAAGAACCCCTCCACGCTCACCGTCGCCTCGGCGTTGTACGCCGCGGGCGCCGACTGTGCCGCCATCCCACATCTGGGCAACGACGCCATCGACCGGCTCGGGCGACTGCTGCGTCAGGGGGAATCAGCGCGGCGGGAGACGCTGGAGGGCGTCACGTTCGCTGAGTTGCTGGGGGAGTAGAGGCTGAAGGCTAAGGGCTCGTTCCCGAGCCCGACCCCCTGATCGCCCTCGCTGTCTCTCATTGCTGCCCCTGGTCGCCGTCGCTGATTGCTGTCGCCGGCACTGTCGTTTCGTCGCGCCCCTCTCCCTATGGCGCTCCCCGGGGTTGCCCCCTTTGACATTGATGGGGCCCCGCGCGATGGCACCTTCGACACCTCAAGTCCCAACAATGTCAAAGACGGCACGCCCGATCATCGCCCCCACACCGCACCGGGCGGGCGGGGGATCGAGCATCCAGTATCGAGCATCTCGCATCCGACGAATAAACCCAAACTCGGAACCCCAATGAAAAACGCCGCGCAAACGCGCGGCGTGAATTTCGTTGGGCTGCGCGACGTTCGTCAGTCCTTCTTCTCCTCGGCGTCCTCGGTGGGTTCCTCGGCGGTTGCTCCGGGCGCCTCGTCGGCCGTCTCAGGCTCGGCCTCCTCGGGTTCAGCCGCGGCTTCCTCCGCGAAGGGTTCCGGCTCGGCGGTGACGGAGTCATCGGCGGCCTCGACCTCGGACTTCTCGTCTCCTTCGACCTTGCCTCCACCGCCGAACATCCCCTTGGCGCGGTCCATCAGCGACGGTTTGTCCGACTCAACACCGGCCTTGTCATCCGATGAAGACGGGACATAGTCGACGAACTCGATGATCGCCATCTCGGCTCCATCACCGTGCCGTCGGCCGAGCCGCATGATCCTGGTGTAACCACCTGGACGGTCGGCGAAGCGCGGTGCGATGTCGCTGAAGAGCTTCTCCACGACCTCTTTGTCCGACACCGAGCTGAGGATGCGTCGGCGGTTGGCCAGAGTGCCGGTGCGGGCGAGGGTCACCATCCGCTCGGCCTGAGGCCTGAGGTCTTTGGCCTTGGCGACCGTTGTAATGATCCGCTCATGGGTGAACAGAGCGGTCAGCTGATTCCTGAACATGGCCTTGCGGTGGGAACTCGTGCGTCCCAGCTTACGGCCGTGAACTCGATGTCGCATCGGTCGACCTTTCTCAGATGTCCAGGTTCATGCCGAAACCGAGACCGAGGGCCTCGAGCTTCTCACGAACCTCCTTGAGGGACTTCTCTCCGAAGTTGCGGATCTCCACCATGCTCTTTTCGCTGCGGCTCACGAGATCGCGCAAGGTTCGGATGTTGGCGTTTTTCAGACAGTTCATGGAGCGGATCGACAGCTCGAGGGAGTCGATACTCGCATCCAGAATGCTCTCCTCCTCGGGCTCGGCCTCGGCCTCGACCAGCTCTTCCATCTCCTCGACGGTCGCCAGCCGGCTGTAGATCTCCATGTGGCCTTGAACCAACTGCGCAGCCTGACTGAGTGCCTCTTCGGGCTGGATGGTGCCGTTGGTCCACAGCTCCATCACAAGGCGCTCGTAGTTGGTCATCCGACCCAGCCGCGCCATCTCCACTCGAAAGTTCGCCTTGCGAACCGGCGAGTGGGCGGAGTCCACCGGAATGAAGCCCACGTCCAGGTCTTCGGTTTGGTTCTCCTCGGCCTGAATGTAGCCGCGGCCCGGTGCCACCCGCACCGCCATCTGGAGCTGACCGTCGGCGGACAGCGTGGCGACGTGGACATCGGCGTCGATGACTTCGACCTGATGGGATCCCTTGAACTGGCCTGCAGTGACTTCACCGGGGCCCTTGGCCTCCAGTGTCAGCACGACCGGCTCCTGTCCGTGCACTCGGAACGGAATCTTCTTGAGGTTGAGAATGATGTCCGTGACATCCTCCACAACCCCCGGGACGGCGGAGAACTCGTGGTCCGCGCCCTCGATCTTGACGGCGGTGATCGCCGCACCGGGGATCGAAGACAGCAGCGCCCGTCGAAGGGCGTTGCCCACGGTGGTCCCCCACCCTCTCTCGAAGGGCTGTGCGAGGAAGCGGCCGTAGATCGCGCTTCCCTCTTCCTCGTCCGCCTGCACCTGTGATGGTCTCTGGAACTCGTGCCAGATCATGCGGCCTCCAACCTATCGAGAGTAGAGCTCGACGATGAGCTGCTCTTGGATCGGGAATCTGATGTCCTCACGGACCGGCAACTCGATGACCTTGCCCGCCAGGGCACCGGCATCCAGCTCGAGCCACGACGGGACGCCACGCCCCTGTGCGAACTCGATTGCCTCTTTGATGTTTTCGTTTTTTCGGCTCTTCTCGCGCAGCGCGATCTCCATACCGGGCCGAACCCGGAAGGAGGGAATGTCCACGCGCCGGTCATCGACCCGGATATGTCCGTGGCGAACCAGTTGCCGCGCCTGGTTCCTCGATGTCGCGAATCCGAGCGAATACACCACGTTGTCGAGCCTCAGCTCGAGCATCTGGAGCAGGTTATCGCCGGTCACGCCCTTGCGGCGGCTCGCCTCGGTGAAGGTGCGACGGAACTGGCCCTCGAGGAGGCCGTAGACCCGACGCAGCTTCTGCTTCTCACGCAGCTGCAGACCATAGGCCCGCACCTTGCGCCGACGGGCCGCACCATGCTGGCCAGGAGGCGCATTACGGCGCTCGATGGCGCATTTTTCCTTGTAACAACGTTCGCCTTTGAGGAACAACTTCATGCCCTCACGACGACACAGCCGACAGACAGGTCCTCTATAACGTGCCAATGCTCTCTCCTTAGACCCTGCGTCGCTTCGGCGGACGACAGCCGTTGTGCGGGATGGGTGTGATGTCACGAATGCTGCGAATATCGAGGCCCGACGCGGCAACCGCGCGGATCGCCGACTCTCGTCCCGGACCGGGGCCCTTCACCCGGACCTCAACACTCCGAACACCGTTGTCCTGCGCCTGTTCGGCGGCATTCTTGGCGGCCAATTGGGCCGCGTACGGGGTGCCCTTGCGGGAGCCCTTGTACCCGATCCGTCCACCGGAAGACCAGCACACAACGTTGCCGCTCGGGTCCGAGAAGGCCACGATGGTGTTGTTGAACGTGGCATGGATGTTGGCCACGGCGTGTGGAATGTTCTTCTTCTCGCGCCGTGCTTTTCGCGCAGTCTTGCGATCCTTGGCCATACTATGAACTCCCGACTACTTCTTGACGGCTTTTCGTTTGCCGGCCACTGCCTGGCGCCTCGGCCCCTTGCGACCTCGCGCGTTGGTGTGGGTACGCTGCCCCCGCACCGGCAGACCGCGACGGTGGCGAATGCCCCGGTAACTGCCGATCTCGATCAGACGCTTGATATTCATCGCGACCTGTTTGCGCAGATCGCCTTCCACGCCACCCTCGTCCTGGATGACGCGCTGAATTCTCAGGATTTCGTCCTCGGACAGATCCTTGACCTTGATGCCCTCTTCGACCTTGGCTCTGTCCAGGATGTCCTTGGCTCGAGTTCTCCCGATGCCGTAGATATATGTCAGGCCGATTTCGACCCGTTTGCCGGACGGCAGATCCACACCTGCGATGCGTGCCACTTCTAGCCTCCGTCAGCCCTGCCGCTGCTTGTGTTTCGGATTGTCACAGATAACCCGGACCACACCCTTGCGACGGATGATTTTGCACTTCGAACACATTTTCTTCACTGATGGACGAACTTTCATCGCCGCCCCCTATTTGTAGCGGTAGGTGATGCGTCCCCGCGTCAGATCATACGGAGACAACTCAACCAAAACCTTGTCGCCCGGGAGAATCCGGATGAAGTGCTTGCGCATCTTGCCGGAAATATGCGCCAACACCTCGTGTTTATTTTCGAGCTCTACCCTGAACATGGCGTTGGGCAGAGGTTCGACGACTGTGGCGACCACTTCGATCGCTTCTTCCTTGGGCATTACTTCTCCCCATCCACACCAAGCACTCGGCGGCCATCCTCAGTTACAGCCACCGAGAACTCAAAATGGGCTGCGAGTTTAGCGTCTTCGGTTCTCGCTGTCCACCCATCTTTGTCGATTCTCACCCGCCAGCCGCCGCCGGTGATCATGGGTTCGATGGCGATCACCAATCCCGGCTTCATGACCTGCCCGTGACCCGCCATCCCATAGTTGGGAACCTGCGGGTCCTCGTGCAGTGATCGCCCGATTCCGTGTCCAACAAATTCGCGCACGACGCCGAAGCCATTGGTCTCGGCACGAACCTGTACCGCAGCTCCGATATCGCCCAGCCGCTTGCCCGGTCCCACCGCCGCAACCGCGTCTTCCAGACAACGACGGGTGGTGTCGATGAGCCTCTGCGCCAGGCTGTTCACCTCACCGATGCCGAAGGTGATGGCCGCGTCACCGTAGAAGCCGTCGAGCCGCACGCCACAGTCCACGCTGATGATGTCGCCTTCGGCGAGCACGGTCTCCCGATCGGGGATTCCATGCACGATGACGTCGTTCACCGAGGTGCACAGGGTTGCCGGGAATCCGCGATACCCCTTGAAGGCGGGCGTCCCGCCGTTCTTGAGGATCATCTCCTCGGCGAGCTCGTCGAGCTCCGCCGTGGAAACCCCCGGCCGTGCCGCATTCTGAACCGACCGCAGTGTCCTGTGCACCAGGCGGTTGGCGCGGTCCATTGCCGCAAGCTCGCTGGATGATTTGAGAAAGATCATGCTCCGACCGGAGCCCCCACCGCCTGCATCACGGCTTCGCTGACGAGATCCTCGGATTGGCTCCCGTCCACCTCCAGCAACAGGCCGCGGTTTCGATACGATTCCACCAACTTCGGCGCGTGGTCGCGCCAGATCCGAAAACGCTCGGTTGCGAATCCTACGGCATCATCGCGGGTGGCGCCATTGTTGGATCGCCCTGAAACCCGGTCGTCCGAATTCGTCAGCCGCTCGACCCCGATGTCTTCCGGGACGTCGATCAGCACCACGCGCTCGATACTCCGACCGAGTTCGGCGAGGATTCCGTCCAACAGACCGGCCTGCTCCGAGGTCCGGGGATATCCGTCCAGGATAAAGCCCCTCCAACAGTCATCGCTGTCGAGGCGTTGCAGGATCAATCCGCTCATCACACGGTCTGGGACGAGCTCACCCCGCTCGATACCCACCGCCACTTGACGTCCGACAGCCGTTCCCTTCTCGATCTCCTGCGACAGCATCTGCTGGGTCGAGATGAGCGGCAGCTGGTAGTTCTCCGCCAGCAGCCGAGCCTGTGTGCTCTTCCCGGATCCAGGAGGACCCATCAGCACCAGGTTGAGGCTCGAGTAGCTCGCCGACATCACTTTCTCCCGCGGATCCGACCGCGCCGCATGAACCCGTCGTAGTGCCGCATGACCAGCTGAGACTCGATCTGTTGCACCGTATCCATGGCGACACCGACGACGATCAGCAACGAGGTGCCGCCGAAGTAGAAGGGAACGCCGAGGCCCTGGGTGAACCACTTTGGCAGCACCGCGTCCAGGGTGGGGCCGACCACCGGGATGGTGGCGACCTTGAAGCCCGCGATCAGGATCTCCGGCAGAATGGCCACCAATGCGAGGTAGACCGACCCCACCAGGGTGATACGGGTCAGCACCTTGTCGATGAACTCAGCGGTCTTCTTGCCCGGCCGGATCCCTGGGATAAACCCGCCATACTTGCGCATGTTCTCGGCGGTGTCCTCGGGGTTGAAGATGATCGACGTGTAGAAATAACAGAAGAAGATGATCGCGCTGAAATACAGCAGGTTGTACAGCGGCTCTCCCCACGCCAGCGCCTCGGTGATCCTCTGCAGCCAACGATTCTCGATCATCTGGCCGAGAGTTTGGGGGAAGGACATGATGGAGGCCGCGAAGATCACGGGGATGACGCCGCCGGTGTTCAGCCTGAGCGGCAGGTACGTGCTCTGACCGCCGTAGACCCGGCGACCCACCACCCGCTTGGCGTACTGGATCGGTATTCGGCGCTGGGCACGCTCCATGTAGACGATGGCCGCCACCACGAGGACCATGAATACGATCAAGATGACGACCGTGATGATGCTCATGGAGCCGGTCTGGACATTGGTGATCGTGTTCAGGATCGCGCTTGGCAGGCCGACCACGATGCCGGCGAAGATAATCAGCGAAATGCCGTTCCCAATGCCACGTTCGGAGATCTGTTCACCCAACCACATCACGAACGCCGTGCCGGTGGTCAGGGTGAGTACCGTCAGCAACCTGAATCCCCAACCCTGAAGGTCCTCCGGTACCAGGGGCGCGCCACCGGGTGCCGTCTGTTTTTCCAGAAAGAAGGAAATACCCATGGATTGGATCACCGACAGCACAACCGTTCCATACCGCGTGTACTGGGTGATCTTGCGCCGCCCGAGCTCGCCCTCCTTGGAAAGTTTCTCGAGGTAGGGCCACACGACGGTCAACAACTGCAGGATGATGGATGCCGAAATATACGGCATGATCCCCAGTGCGAAGATCGTCATCCGTCCCAGTGCGCCTCCCGAGAAGAGGTTGAGAAACCCGAGCACGGTTCCTCTGGCGGCCTCGAAGAACTCATTCAAGGCCACCGGGTCCACGCCCGGAATCGGGATGTGGGCTCCCAGTCGATACACGGCCAGCATGGCGAAGGTGAAGATCACCCGCCTGCGAAGATCCGGAATCGCAAAGATGTTACGGAAGCTGTCGATCACAGCGCCACCACCTCACAGCTGCCGCCGGCCTTTTCAATGGAGACCTGCGCGGAATTCGAGAACTTGTGGGCTTGGACGGTGAGCTTCTTGGTCAGCGTACCGTCACCGAGAATCTTCACCGGTTTCTTTCCCGCGTTCGTCAGCCCCTTGGCCGCAAGCACGTCCACCGTAATGGTCTCGCCGGCTTCGAACACGCGTTCGAGATCGCGCAGGTTGACCACCTGGTACTCCACCCGGGTGCGGTTGAAGAATCCCCGCTTGGGAATCCTGCGCACCAGCGGCATCTGACCGCCCTCGAAACCAAACCTGCGTGAGTGGCCGCTGCGCGACTTCTGGCCCTTGTGGCCCCTTCCGGCGGTCTTTCCATTGCCCGAACCCGGTCCCCGGCCGACGCGATTGCGAGGGCGTTTCGCACCCGGTGCTGGCTTCAGATCATTCAGTTCCATCTCATGCCTCCACTTCCTCGACCGTGACCAGGTGGGACACCTTGGCCACCATGCCTCGGATGCAGGGATCATCGACCCGTACAACCTGCTTGCCGATCCGACCCAGGCCGAGGCCAGCCAGGACCTTCCGTTGACGACCGTCGAAACCGATCTGGCTCTTGACCTGGGTGATCTTCAGTTGCTGGGCTGTCTTCTTGGCCGTCTTCTTGGCCGGCTTCTTCTTCGGGGCCGCGGCCTTCTTCTCAGCCTTCTTTTCGCCCGCCGCTGACTTGGTTGCGGCAGTCTTCTCTTTTTTTGCAGCCG
>Ga0272441_10016519_pt1 | contig 10190 bp, 7 predicted proteins | sample SSMProp6N_FD_193582 | JGI IMG/M metagenome (GOLD analysis project Ga0272441, IMG submission 193582) | Marine sediment archaeal communities from Little Sippewissett salt marsh, Falmouth, MA, United States - SSM-Prop-6N | ecosystem: Environmental > Aquatic > Marine > Wetlands > Sediment ... | reverse complement strand
GGGGGCGAGTTCTACACGCCCAAGTGCGTGGTCAATCTGATTGCCGAGATGATCGAGCCGTACAAGGGCAAGATCTATGACCCGTGCTGTGGCTCGGGTGGCATGTTCGTGCAGTCGCTGAAGTTCATCGACAGCCATCGGGGCAATCGCAAGGATGTGTCGATCTACGGGCAGGAGCTGACAACAACTACCTACAAGCTAGCCAAGATGAATCTGGCCATTCGCGGCATCTCGGCCAACCTGGGCGAGGTGCCTGCCGACAGCTTCTTCAAGGACCAGCATCCCGATCTAAAGGCCGACTTCATCATGGCCAATCCGCCGTTCAACCTGAAGGCATGGCGCACCAAGGATCAACTCACCGACGATCCCCGCTGGGCAGGCTATGACGTGCCGCCAGCCAGCAACGCCAACTATGGCTGGATTCTGCACATGATCTCGAAGCTTTCCGAGAACGGCGTTGCAGGATTCGTGCTCGCCAATGGCTCCATGTCGACCAACACCAAAGGCGAAGGCGACATCCGCCGCAAGATCCTGGAGAACGACCTGGTCGACTGCATGATCGCCCTGCCTGGCCAGCTTTTCTATACGACCCAGATCCCCGTCTGCCTGTGGTTCCTCACCAAGAGCAAGGGCGCGCAAGTCGTCGAAGGGCACACAGACAGCAACCATCGTGAGCGACGCGGTGAGACGCTGTTCATCGATGCAAGAAACATGGGCACAATGATCGACCGGACCCACAAGGAGCTGACGTCAGACGACATCGCCGAGATCGCCCGCACCTATCATGCGTGGCGAGGAGAAGCCAAAGACGGCGACTACGAGGACGTGCCCGGCTTCTGCAAGGCAGCAACACTGGAAGACATCCAAGCCAATGACTACGTGCTGACGCCCGGGCGCTACGTGGGCGCAGCCCCCATCGAAGATGACGGCATCCCGTTTGAGGAGAAGATGGCCGACCTGACCCAGACCCTGTACCGGCAGATGACTGAGTCAGAGAAGCTCGATGCTGAAATCCGGAAGAACCTGAAGGGGTTGGGGTTCGATGTGTAGTGCAGGTAGGACGCACCTTCCGGAAGAGCGAGACAAGGCAATTGTGCAACAGCCTGTTTCACAATTCGATCACACATCGTATTCGTACGTGGAACTCCTTAATTCCCTCAAGGCCCGCATTCAGCAGGCACGAACCAAGGCGGCTCTATCAGTCAACCGAGAGCTGGTGCTCCTCTACTGGGCGATCGGTCATCGGATTGTCGAAGCCCAGAATCGCGAAGGCTGGGGGACTTCCATGGTCGACCGCCTCGCTCACGACCTGCAATCTGCTCTCCCATCGAACCGCGGACTCTCAGCGCGCAATCTCTGGCGAATGCGAGCGTTCTACCTTGCCTATCCAGATTCAGATGGAAGTCTGCCACAGCCTGTGGCGGATCTTGCAGCCGAGGTTCTGCCACAAGCTGTGGCAGAAATCCCCTGGGGCCACAACATCGCCCTCATCGAGAAGGTCAAAGACCCCCAGCAGAGGCTCTGGTACGCAGCTCAGACAATCGAGCACGGCTGGTCGCGTGCTGTTCTGGTGCATCAGATTGAGTCCGACCTCTATACGCGTCAGGGGCAAGCCCTCACAAACTTCGAACGCGCCCTGCCCGCACCGCAGTCGGATCTGGCGCACGAGCTGATGAAGGATCCCTACCATCTTGACTTCCTCGGACTCGCCGATGACATCAGCGAGCGCGAGTTGGAGCGGTCACTGCTCGACCATCTGAAGGAGTTTCTGCTTGAGCTCGGCAAGGGATTCGCCTTCTTGGGGAGCCAGTATCACCTGGAAATCGGCGATCAGGACTATTACCTCGATCTCCTCTTCTACAACACCATCCTTCGTGCCTACTGCGTGATCGATCTCAAGGTCGAGGCCTTCAAGCCCGAGTTCGCCGGCAAGATGAACTTCTACCTCAACGCTGTTGACGACCAGCTAAGGCACCCGGATGACCAGCCGCCCATCGGACTCATCCTGTGCAAGGAGCGAAACCACGTGACCGTCGAATTCTCGTTGCGAGGAATGAATCAACCGATGGGCGTGTCCGCATATCAGCTGCTCCCGAAGAATGTACGCGATGCGTTGCCGACACCGGAGGAATGGGAAGCTGAGTTGGCGTCTGTAGAAACGGAACAGCAATCGTGAGCGTCATACGGATTGGTATGACGGCCTATGACAGCAGCATGACGATCACGAGGAAGACGATGAGCAGGATCACCATGCCCGGGATGTCGATCGCAGTGAAGACACCTTGGAGAAACTCGAAGGGGTTGGGCTATGAGGAGTGATCGCCGACCCATCTCTGAACTGCTCAGCGGGATCATCGATTATCGAGGCAAGACACCGCCGAAATCTGACTCAGGCGTCCCATGTATCAGTGCCGCGAACGTGAAGAACGGAAGAATCGATGTGACTTCGACCACATTCGTCTCAAGAGAGACATACGATTCGTGGACTACCAGGGGATTGCCAAACCCTGGTGACGTAATCATTACAACGGAGGCTCCGGTTGGTGAAGTAGCTGAGTTCCCCGGGGATCGAGAGTATCTGCTTACGCGTCGAGTGATGGCTCTGCAAGCCAATCCTCAAGTACTTGCAGGTCGCTATCTCCTTTACGCACTCCAATCTCCACAAACCAAAGCACGGCTGCTCTCTGGCGATAGGGGAACTACAGTCCCACGAGTGCTGAAAACAGACATAACGAGCCTGGAGATACCTCTTCCCAGCCTTACCGAACAGAAGCACATCGCGCACATCCTCGGGACGTTGGATGACAAGATCGAGCTGAATCGGCGGATGAACGAGATGTTGGAGGCGATCGCGCAGGCGCTGTTCAAGAGCTGGTTTGTCGATTTCGACCCCGTCATCGACAAGGCGCTGGCCGCTGGCAATCCGATCCCTGAGCCCCTGCAGAAGCGGGCCGAGGCCCGCCAGGCGCTGGGCGATCAGCGCAAGCCCCCTGCCGACTCGATCGCCCGGCACTTCCCCGATCGCTTCGTCTTCAACGAGGATCTCGGCTGGATCCCGGAGGGGTGGGAGCAGACCGAAGTTGGAGAGGTGTCTTGTTGCTTTGACAAGAAGAGGATTCCTCTCTCCAAAGCAGAGAGGGAAACGAAGAAACCAGGGCGCATCCCCTACTACGGCGCAACATCCGTCATGGACTACATCGATGACTGGATCTTCGATGACGTCTACTTCCTCGTTGGGGAAGACGGATCTGTAGTCAAGGAGGATGGGGCACCGTTCACACAGTACATATGGGGCAAGACATGGGTCAATAACCATGCGCATGTCTTGCAGGGAGCTGCGGGAGTAGCTACTGAGCACTTGATGCTCTTCATGCGTGATCAAGATGTCCATCCGTACGTAACAGGCGCTGTCCAGCCGAAGATCAACCAGAAGAACCTGAATCGAATCCCGTTCCTGAAGGCGTCTCAGGCATTGAATGAGGGGTTCGGGGAGAAGATCTCTCCTCTCTTCAAGCGGACCCGCCACCTCTCGGAGGAGTCACAAAGTCTCTCTGCTCTCCGCGACACGCTCCTCCCGAAACTCCTCTCCGGCGAGCTTCGCATCCCTGATGCCGAGAGACAGGTGGAAGAGGCGCTATGAGCAAGTTCACCGAAGGAAAGCTCGAACAAGCAATCCTCGCGCTCCTGGAGGAACAGGGGTTCCCACACACCAAGGGTGACACCTTGGATCGTGGCCCTCATGACGTTCTGATCGAGGAGGATCTTCGGGGCTTTCTCGTCAAGCGATACGCCAAGGATGACATCACCGAGGGTGAGATCGATGCCGTCCTCCGTCGGCTTCAATCGCTGCCTGCCGCCGACCTCTACGAGTCGAACAAGCGCATCTGCAAGATGGTCAGCGACGGCTTCCTACTCAAGCGAGAAGACCCTACCCAGAAGGATCTCTACATCCAGTTGATCGATTACGCGGGCTTGCCCGAGCAACGCGTTCCAGATCCTGACGCATTGGAGCAGGTCGTTGCCGAGCCTGGGGCTGACTATGCCGATGCCAATCTCTACCGGGTCGTCAACCAGCTAACAATCGTAGGCAGCGAGGAGCGCATTCCCGATGCTGTCCTCTATATCAACGGCCTGCCGCTCGTCGTCTTTGAGTTCAAGAGCGCGATTCGAGAGGATGCAACGATTCACGATGCCTATGTGCAGCTGACCACACGCTATGTTCGCGGTATCCCGGAACTGATGAAGTACAACGCGCTGTGCGTGATCAGTGATGGCGTCAACTCGCGTATGGGCTCTCTGTTCGCGCCCTACGAGTTCTTCTACACGTGGCGCAAGGTCACGGGAGATGAGACGATTGAGCAGGATGGCATCAACGCGCTGCACACGATGATCCAAGGGCTGTTCGACAAGGATCGGCTGCGCCAGGTGATTCGCCATTTCATCTACTTCCCCGATGTCTCCAAGAAGGAAGTGAAGGTGGTTTGCCGCTATCCGCAGTTCTACGCTGCGCTCAAGCTCTATGAGAACATCAAGATGCATCGGAAGCCCCACGGCGATGGCAAGGGCGGCACGTACTTTGGAGCAACGGGCAGCGGCAAGAGCTTCACCATGTTGTTCCTCACGCGGTTGCTGATGAAGAGCGTAGCGTTCGAGAGCCCGACCATCGTGTTGATCACCGACCGGACCGACTTGGACGATCAGCTCTCGGCTCAATTCACCAATGCCAAGGGCTACATAGGCGACGACACCGTAGTCAGCGTGGAGAGCCGAGAACATCTGCGTGAGCTGCTCCAGGGCCGTGCGAGTGGCGGTGTCTTCCTGACCACGGTTCACAAGTTCACCGAAGACACCCAGAAGCTCTCGGATCGTACCAACGTCATCTGTATTTCCGATGAAGCGCACCGCAGCCAGGTGAACCTCGACCAGAAGGTGCGCGTGACGGAGAAGGGCGTGAAGCGGACCTACGGCTTCGCCAAGCATCTGCACGATTCGCTCCCAAACGCGACGTATGTGGGGTTCACGGGCACGCCGATCGACGCCACCTTGGATGTGTTTGGCGCCGAGGTAGATACCTACACGATGACCGAGTCGGTGAAGGATGGAATCACGGTACGCATCGTCTACGAGGGGCGAGCGGCCAAGGTTCTGCTCGATAACAGCAAGCTTCAGGAGATCGAAGACTACTACGCCCGTTGCGCAGACGAAGGGGCCAGCGAGTACGCCATTGAGGAGAGCAAGAAGGCCAACGCCCAGATGAACGCCATTCTCGGTGATCCGGATCGCATTGAGGCTGTGGCTGCAGACTTTGTTCAGCATTACGAGCGCCGCTTGGCCGAAGGATCCACAGTCAAAGGTAAGGCGATGTTTGTGTGTAGCAAGCGTGAGATCGCCTATGCGTTGTGGAAGGAGATCATCGCGCTTCGTCCAGAGTGGAACGAGGTGCTGGCGTGCGAGGCGGGTGCGAACCTCACCGATCAGGAGAAGAAGACTATCAAGCCGATGGAACGGGTGAAGATGATTATGACCCGTGGCAAGGATGACCCGAAGGAACTCTACGATCTGCTGGGCACCAAGGACCATCGCAAGGAGCTGGACCGGCAGTTCAAGAACGCCAAGTCGAACTTCAAGATAGCCATCCTGGTAGATATGTGGCTGACGGGGTTCGATGTGCCCTTCCTCGACACGATGTACATCGACAAGCCGGTGCAGCGCCATAGCCTCATCCAGACCATCTCCCGGGTGAACCGCCGCTATGAGGGCAAGGAGAAGGGACTGGTCGTCGACTACATCGGGATCAAGAAGCAGATGAACCTCGCGCTGGCTCACTACAACAAGGCCGACAAGCAGAATATCGAGGAAATCGGCAAGTCGATCATCGTCGTTCGCGATCACCTCGACCTGCTAGGAAAGGTCTTCCACAAGTTTGATGCCAATCCATATTTCGAGGGCTCTCCGATCGATCAGCTGAACTGCCTGAATGCCGCAGCGGAGTACGTTCAGATCACTGACAAGTTCGAGAAGCGGTTCATGGGCTTGGTCAAGCGAATGAAAGCCGCCTACGACATCTGCTGCGGAGCCGACGAGTTCACCCAGCAGGAGCGCGACACTATCCACTTCTACCTGGCCGTGCGCTCCATCGTCTTCAAGCTCACCAAGGGGAATGCGCCGGATACCGCGCAGATGAACGCCAAGGTGCGGGAGATGATCGCTGAGGCGTTGAAGTCCGATGGCGTGGAAGAGATCTTCAAGTTGGGGGACGACGCGGCGGGAGCGACCGACATCTTCAGCGAGGACTACCTCGCTAAGATCGAGAAGATCAAGCTCCCCAATACCAAGATTAAGCTGCTTCAGCACCTACTCGCCAAGGCCATTGACGAGTTTAAGAAGATCAATCGGAGCAAGGGGCTCGACTTCAGCAAGCGATTCAAGGCGCTGGTCGATACGTACAACGAGCGCAAGGAAGAAGACGTGCTCGTCAGCAATGTCTTGGAGGACTTCACCGATGAGATCATTGATCTCATGGGAGCGCTGAAGAAGGAGAAAGAATCCTTCGCCGATCTAGGGATCGATCTGGAGGAGAAGGCATTCTACGACATCCTGAAGGACCTGACGGTCAAGTACGACTTCGAGTACCCCGAAGACAAGCTGATTGGTCTGGCCAAAGAGACGAAGGCCATCGTCGATGACAAAGCCAAGTACACCGATTGGAACTATCGAAGCGACATCAAGGCCGAGCTGAAAGTAGCCCTGATTCTCCTACTGGCGGAGCACAAATACCCGCCCGTGGACAGAGACGAGGTCTACCAAGAGATCTTCGAGCAAGCCGAGAACTTCAAGAAGTATCAGACCGTGAGGGAGGCGTGATGGAGTCCGAAATGCTGGATAGCAGTTCGCCAGCGAGCGCCGACGAACAGGGCTGGATTGCTGTCTTCTCAGGGGGGGGATTTCGAGGTGTCGCGTATGCGTCTCTCCTGGATGAGCTTCTCCGCAACGGGGTCGTTTTCAAGGGAGCCGTCGGGGTTTCGGTCGGAGCCATTGCAGCTATACTCCTTTCTGCGGGGGTTAGCGGGGACAAGATCCACTCTTCTCTTCAGGACGATTTCATACATTGCTTGCGCTCACTGCAGGAGACGTCCCTATGGAGATTCAATGAATTCATGATCCGGTATGCCTCGCGCTTTTCCGGGCTTCCATTCATTGGTCGCTTCAACCAACGCCTCCAGATGGGAATACTAAGATGGTCTCGCCTTGCCTCCTCCAAGCTCCTATGGGAGATTGGCGAGAGACTGCACGAGATGCTTGCTGAACGACTAGGTATCACAACACGCGCCATACGATTCAAGGATCTTCCCCTCGATTGCGCAGTGTTGGCCGCCGATCTTGCGAGAAAGAAGCCCATCGTATTCGGCAATACGCCCGAATCTGTGGACAGTGAAATCCTCCCAGCACTGGTGGCATCCTGCAGTGTGCCCTTCCTTTTCTCTCCAGTTTCTATGGAGCCATACTACTTGGTCGATGGCGGCATTATCTGCAACCTTCCTATCTACTTGGCAAGATCCTCTGCAGTCAAGCATCGAGCAAGAACTGCTGCCTTTCTGCTCAGCTCATCGGTCCAGAGATCGTTGGAACGTCGAGGTTTGCTCAAGTATGGACGACGTGTCGTAGAGACAGCATTAGAAGGGACTGTCGCTGTACAGGCGATGAGCTCTGAGAATGCGGTACTGATTCCGATTGACACGTCTCCTGTTGGTTCGTTTGAATTCCCTCTTACGGATGGCAGTATGGAGCAGCTTCTCGCCTCGGGTACGCTGGCAGCCAAGCTCTTCCTCCAGCAGCTGGCCACACCATCCGCTGTAGCACCATCTGCGGAAGCAGTCCAGCTTGAACCCATCTCCAAATACCCCGCCCAGACCCCAGGAGTTCAAGAAGGAGACAGAGATGAATGAACCGAGCCCCACCAGGAAGCTGGCTGCAAAGGTTGTACATGCAGCCTTTCAGGTTCTCCATGACAGCGGTGGCGAGATGCGCGCGCGAGACGTCATCAACGAGGTGGAGAAGCGGGTTCAGTTCGATGACTGGGCACTTGAACGATACCAATCATCTGGTGCTACTCGCTGGCTGACGTTCCTCAGGTTCTTCACTATCGACTGCGCGAAAGCGGGCTTCATGGTCAAGAAGGCCGGCACTTGGTACCTGACGCCGGAGGGTGAGGAAGCGGCCGACCTGTCACCTCGCGAGCTTCTCGACGAAGCGACACGGCGCTACAAGGTTTGGAACGCTGAGAGGAAGAAGGACAACCTTATCGCTGACCAGGAGCTGGACGACGAAAAGGAAGCCAGCGTCATAACGATGGATCAGATTCAGGAGCTAGCAAACGCGAGCCTGGAGAAGCACATCGTAGCGAAGAACCCATATGAGTTCCAGGATCTGGCCGCTGCGCTCCTGCGCGGGATGGGGTACTTCACTCCGTTTGTCTCGCCCAAAGGCAAGGACGGCGGAATCGATGTCATCGCCTACCGCGATCCTCTCGGCACGATGTCCCCAAGGATCAAGGTTCAAGTCAAGCACACACAATCGGCAATTGGGCCCCAGGACATCCGGCAGTTGATGGGGCTCCTGCAGAAGGACGGAGACGTCGGCATCTTCATATCAACTGGTGGGTTCACTCGTGATGCGACCAGCTCTGCTCGTGGAGGGCATGTCCATGTTGAGCTGATCGACATGGCCCGATTCATCGAGCTTTGGCAGGAGTACTACCCCAAGATGGACGATGAAGACAAGGCCCTCATGCCGCTAGTCCCGGTGTACTTCCTGGCCGAACCTGAATGAGAACTTTTCAGGAGATATCATGAAACTTGGAGATCGCGCAGACCAGCAATGGGCGCGTGTGGAACGCTACTTCGCGCGGTTCGAAGCCCTGAGCCGAAAAGGCCGCATCCATGATGCGGCCAGTGAAACGTATGTAGACGACGTCTATTCGTTCTTCATCCACTGCTACCATCTCAAGGACTGGATCGCTGCTGACTGCACGTCTCCTCTCCAGAGTGCCGTGCGGGAGTTCGGCAAGAGGAGCCAGGCCTTCCAGGTTTGCCGTGACCTGTGTCTGGGGGTGAAACACCTGAATGTCGTACGTCCCAGCTCGGATCTGAATGACGCAAGGCTTGGGAGAAAGGGAGTCGAGTTCAACGTCTCGTCTGGTGTCTTCACGATGCGGGTCTTCGTGCGTGTCGGCTCAGATGAGCAAGACGCTTTCGACATCGCCAAGGAATGTATGGGGGAGTGGAGGAAGTTCTTGGGCATCGAAGAAGCGTGAGTCAGGAGTGGTCAGGAAACCAATGAAAACTCAACCGCAAGAAGGCGGCTCGTGGTAGATGGAAGGAGATAGGCCCGATGCGACAAGATTGTACACCGACGTGGATCAATCCAGATATGCACTACCGGCCTTTGCGCCGGATACGGCTGGGAGATAGGGAGTTCTCCGAGGCCTACCTTCAGGAGATGCTTCATGCATGCCCCGAGCTGCTCCCGATCGATGAGCTGGATGCGGATTTCGGGCCCATAGTCTCTTTGGGCAGGGAGATCGACAACCTGTTCATTGCGCCGTCTGGGAAGCTCACCATTGTCGAAACGAAACTCTGGCGCAACCCTCAAGCAATCCGCGAGGTCCTCGCTCAGATCCTGGACTATGCGAACCGGGTTTTCGTATGAGACGCTCGAAGAGAAATGCCGCCATGCACTCTCTCCAGCCCCGATCGAAGGGAGTTCCTTGTACTCCTTTGTGCAGGCGGCGTTCCCCGAGGAGACTCCTTCCGAGAGAGACTTCCACGATGCCGTGCAACAGGACTTGGAGACCGGGCGATTCCTTCTGCTGATCGCCGGCGACGGGATCCGTGAGGGGATGGAAGAGCTTCTTTCCTCTCTACACACCCATCCGAATCTTCTGTTCACATTTGGTCTGGTGGAACTTCAGATGTTCGTCGACCCGCACGAGTCGAGGCAGCGGCTTGTGGTCCCCCGTGTTCTGGCCCACAGCACAGAGGTTGTTCGCGCCGTCGTGCGCGTCGAAACGACGGGTCCTGCGGATGTCTCGGTGGACATCGGAGACGTCGAAGCGGATTCCGAGGAACCAACAAGGCGACGGAAGCTCTCGGAAGAGGAGTTCTTCGACCTGGTTCCGAATCAGGAGATGG
>Ga0272441_10016518_pt1 | contig 10191 bp, 20 predicted proteins | sample SSMProp6N_FD_193582 | JGI IMG/M metagenome (GOLD analysis project Ga0272441, IMG submission 193582) | Marine sediment archaeal communities from Little Sippewissett salt marsh, Falmouth, MA, United States - SSM-Prop-6N | ecosystem: Environmental > Aquatic > Marine > Wetlands > Sediment ... | reverse complement strand
GAACAAACCGTTCGAGAAGGAGGAAAAGATAAATATGGCAACAGATTTAGATAGTATATCAAGCATTGCTTTTCAAGGAGTTGGATTGGGAATTCTTGCTGGCACGACAATGAAAACCATGAATATAATTGAAAAAGGATTTTCAAGAGGAAGAAGACCAAAGTCTATAAAATCTTATACTTTTGAACCAAAAAAACTTGACTTGAAAAGAAATAAACGATATAGAATCAGATATTAAAAAACCTTGTAAGAGAGGGGAGAGGGGGGTAAAACTTAAATAGTACTTCTTATTATACAATACTATACAGGAAATTATATAAAGTTTATATAAGGTTTATATAAAAATTATATAATTGGGTGATAGTATGGAGGAAGAACAAACACGCATTTCTATAAATATACCTATGGGAATGTATAAGTGGTTGGAGGAAAATAAAACCATCAACCGCAGTGAACTTTTTAGGAAGGCAGTTGTAAGGGAGCAACAACAAGCAAGCAACAAAGTTTCGCCGTTAATGTTTTTAATTAGCATAATGGGCATAGTCTTTTCTGTTGCTCTTATAAGTATAGGAATAACTCCTTCACCAATGCATAATTATGCAAGAGCATCATTATGTGTGCTAGGTGGGTTTTTAGCGTTTTCGACATCTTTATTGTATTATAAAGAAAGAAAGAAGATAAAAGAAACAGGAGGGTAAATTAGTTGATTCCTTCAAATCTTGAAGATTTTGAACGAGACGCAGAATTGACTACTATTCAATTTATGTTGTCTCCTGATATACCTCTTACAGAAAGAAAACATTTTGAAAAGTTTTATTTAATGTTTTCAAAGATAATTGCATTAGGTAATATCAAACGTCAAGATATTTTTGCTCTTACAATAGCATTTGAAGAGATATGCATGCTCTTGGAAATAGGTTTATATGATGAGGCACGTCAGATGATGGGTAAAGAATTGATGAAGATTCAGGCAAGTCGTTCGATTGATGGATTTCAAACATTATACGGACAACATGGAATTCAGAAGTCGGAATCAATAGAAAGAGTGATGAATCAAAGAAACAGGTCATCAAGAGGAGGAAGATTAGCAAATTTGTTTAAGAAACGCAGAAGTGAACCACCTATTGAGGAAGGAGGGTTTGAATGATATTAGGTTTTATGTTTATGTTATTGATGTTTGGTTCTATAGTTTCACTTATGGGTTTTTTTATGCCTGCTGGATTTGAAGCATTTAGTATATTGTTTTGGGGAGTAGGTCTTTCAATTCAGAGTGTAGGTGCGTTTATGGTTTGGTCAAGAGCACACAAAACAGGTGTATGGCACTTTTTAGACCCAGGGAGACCTGGTACTATAAAGTGGTTTTATGTAGAAAGAGATGGTTCAGTAAAGATTACTGATTCTATGAGAGAAGTAGAAGGCAGTCTTTATTCAAAGGAAATGGATGCTCTTATAAAGGATATGAAGTCTTATAAGTTATTTGACCATTCTGTTAGATTTGTGCCAGCAGGAATAGGACATTCTGTAGACCTTGATATGTGCTTATATGCTCATATGTTAAAGACAAAATGGGGATTTAATAATCTAAGGGAAGCAAGAAAGGGTGGATTTAGTATATTTGGATATCCTAAAGAAGTGAAGAAAACACCGACAGAAAAAGCATACATTAATAGAGAGGTGTTAGAAAGTGAATAGATTAAAAGAAAAGGTTATCCGAGCACAACAACAGAATCAGCAAGCAATAGATGAAGAATACTATGAAGACTATACAGAACAACAACCAGGTCAACCTACAGAAGAAGATATGAGAAGATATTATCAGCAACGGTATTTAGAAGAATCAAAACTTGCACAAGAAGATGCCATAAAACCTCCCCTTGCGATATTAGATGAAATAAAAGAACAACCTTCTCCAAAAGGCACTCTTCCAGTACTTGTAGGAGGCAGACCTGTTGACTTGCACGTTTTGGAAGACTACATAGTCAAGATATCGCCACATGCCTTAAAAACAATCCTTAGATATCATAATGCTAGAACAATAGAAGAAATCAAGAATTACTCACGTGGACCAGTGGTAAAGTCAAAGGGTATGGGTTTTTGGATATTAATAATAGCACTAATTGGTATAGTAGTGGTTGGTATAATGATATTAATGTTTGCTCCAGAACTGACTTCTATGATGAAAAATTTTATACCTTGAGGTAAATAGATGAAAACAATAAATGATTTAAAATTAGAGGATAAAGTAAATTTGCTACTTTATAAAACATATAATAAAGAGTACCTTGGAACCACAGTCAATTTTGTTATTATATCTATTATATTACTATATATTGGAGGCATTGTTTTATTTAGTCCTTTTCTTTTAGAAACGTTTATTACTGAGCAACAAATACAAGATTCTTTAGTAGTAAGTACAGGTGCTATCTTTACAATAACATCAATATTCGGTGCTATTATTATTTTGCTTTCTACTTTATTGTTTTTGTTATTTGTTATTGAAGCAGTAAGGAGAAGAAAAAAACTTCAATTAGCATTTCAAATGAAAACTAGAAATAGGTTTGATGATGTTTTTAATATTAGCAATGATGATATAAAAGATGTAAAACAATTTTGGTCATTTAAAAATAAAGGTTAAAATCATGGGAAAATATTTAGATTACCTTAAATTTTGTTGGAATCAAGGTGCTGAAAAAGGTAAGACGATGAAACAAAACGATAAAGATTATTTAAAAAAGAAATTTAAGAAAGGTGATAAAAAATGAAAACCTATGAAGATTTAACAAAAGCAGAGAGAAATAAACTACAGACTTATCTCTTAATGAGAATAAATGAATCAAAGGTGTATATTACATTTATTCTAGGTGCTTTTATATTTTATGCAATAGCATTACCTTTACTCATAACTTCTTATTGGTTTGTGTCACTGACAATGATTTTTATATCTCTAACTTTTTTTGCTGTGCTATTATCTTCTATTTATCAAACAAATAAATATATATACTTGATATTTAATATAGAAAATTCATTTGAAGACATTTTTAAAATAAAAAAGACAGATATTTTGAATTTAAAAAAGAAATGGAAAAAAATAGAATGAGGTAATATGAATGGCATTAGGAACAATAAAGGAAGAAGCAACGACTCTTGAAAGCAGATTAGCATTGAAGTTTGATGAGATGCAATTAGCAAGGGAAGATAAAAGAGGCACTCTTTTTGATGAAATATCAAAGAGTATAGAAATTCTTTTTAAAGGTTTGCCTGTTGCTTATGCAACTTTAATGAATGCAAAAAACGAGTTAAATGCGAGAGTAAAAGAAGTTGAAAGAGACATAGAAGAAGAAGCAAACAATGCAAAAGATGAAATAACAAGACAGGACTTAATAAAAAGAAGAAGATATGAACTAGATTGGGATTATAGAAATTTGTACGAAGAGATAATCATGGAGGTAATGCAACAGTTTAATCTAGTTAGATTTGAAATGACGTTAATACCAGAAGACTTTGAGGCAGTTACTGATGAGCAATTACCAGATGAACAACAGAATCAACAAGTGATACAACAACAAGAACAAGATACTCAAGCAGAACCTTTGCAACAATTTGAGGCAGTAGATGACGAGCAACAATTTCATGAACCAGCACAAGAACAACAACCTCCGCAACAACCACCTGTTAAACAACCAGAAAAGAAACCTAGTTTGTTGAGAAGCAGAAAAGAAAATTTTAATATCTGATTTAGATGCCTAAACCAGATGAAGAGGGACGAAAATTATTGTCCCAATTATTAAGTCAGACTGAAGACTTTGGCGGAGCGTTTTCTTGCATAACTGGTGGTATGGGAGGTGGCAAAACCTCTGCCATGTTTTCTTTTATAACTTATAATGTTGAACATTATCCTTCACAAAGGATATTTTTTAGTGAAACATATGGTGCTCCTCTGCAAACTTTTAAACTACTTTCAAAACTGCCAAAGGACAAGATACGGTTCTTAGTTATGGAAAACTCTAATGTTATTTTTAGAAATAGAAAAAAACGTTTGGCAGAAGTTGACTTGAATCCAACTTATTTCAAATCAACCCCTGTTGTTGATGAAGAAGATAATGTGATTGATTATAAACCAGATTACAACGATTTATATGATAAATCTTTACCTGGACACGTTAATGTTGTTTTCTTTGGGAATCGTTTAAAATGGATGGGTTTTATGAAATTTCTTCGTCATACAGGTGATTGGAATCATATTTTTATTGATGAGTTGGGTGAAATAGTTCCAAATGGAACGAGTGGAGCAAATTGGAAAGAAATCGGTTCTTTTGCCAATTTTGCTAAAGATATAAGAAAGTGTATGATGAAAGTTGTTTGTAATACACAAGCAATTCGTGATTCTGATTATAGAGTCTGGGATAAGTTTATGTTTTTAATCTTTTTACCAGGGGCAATGAAAGATGAAAAGCACTCAAGAGTAATGCAACAGGCAATAGACAGTCTCAAAAATAAACCGTATAATCAAGCATATATATCAAGTAAAGGTAAATTTGGTAAAATAATGTTTACTGATATATTTGTGCCAGATAAAAGATATAATATAGAAGCATATATACCTGGAGATGATTAAAAGAATGAAATCAAGACAAGAGAGGATGACATTTGAAGATACTATATCTTCTCAACGAGCATTATCTAGTCTTCTTCAGAAAAAAATAATAAGTCCTGTTTTAAGTGATAGACAAAAGGCAGATTTGCCTTCTCTTGTAGCAAAATCATTATTATCTTTTGGTGCTATGAATTCTGAAATGTTTTTTACAAGACAAGGGGTTTTAAATCTTGGTTCTCTTCACACTGCTCTTTTGCGTCAAATAGATTGGGCAGTGGCACCAGAAATTATTGTTAAACAACGTGGAAGAACGTTTAGGGTAAACATGAGTGACCTATGGAAACATTTGTATAATCGTTGTCTAGATTGGTTTCCATTAGCACTGGGCGAAAGTCTTAGGCACTCCAAAGAAGTTCTCAAAAGGGACGAGTCTAAGGGTTACGGGTTTTCTGCTGAAGAAAAAGTCCAGTAAAATATTAAATTCACCGAAAAGTATATATACCCATTAAACGATATGAGTTTTGTTGAATGATGTATAGGAGCAAAAAATATGGTAAACAAAACTCAATCAAAAGAGGCAGAAGTTATAACAATCTTTTTTCATCAGGAGTGGTGTTAAATGTCATATCAATCGGAAGATGACCGTTTAAAAGAGATAAAACTGTTGGAATCTATAAGTAATATGTGCAACGGTTTTTCAAAAAACTTTAGGAAACAGTTTTTCGAGTTAAACATGCCAGAACGTTTAGATTGGTTAGAAAAAACATATAACAGTCTGCTAGAAGAGAAAGAGTGGATGACTGATAGCAGGTTTATGTAGGTGAAAAGATGGTTACATATACTTGCGTTAATTGTGGCAACTCTGCAACATTTACTGAACCAAACGGAACATCTATTACCAGTTGGTGTTGTGGGAAATGTGGATTTATTAATGAGGAGTGATAAAATATAAAAGAGGTAAAAAATATGAAAGAATGGAACGAATATGATATAAATAAAATCCAAGATATTCCTCTTGCTATAGAGGAACCATTGGTTATCCACGGAAAAGAAAGTGGATATAAGGCACTTGTTAACGACAAAACAAAAGATACAATAAGTGTTGTATCTGATACATATCAATTAACACAACATAAAGATGTTTGGGAGCAGGCAAGTAAATATAATGATTACAAAATCCTTTCAGGCAAACTCTATAATAACGGCAGAGTCTTAATGATAGAGATAAATCAAAAGAAAGAAAACAAACAGGAACTTGTTCCAGGTGATTATATGGAAAGCAGGGTACGTATCTTTAACTCTTATGATGGTTCAAGAGCACTAACAGTACAAGCATATGGTATTAGACTTGTTTGTTCAAATGGAATGGTTGCACCTACGCAGATAGCAAACTTTAGAAAAGTGCATGCATATCAAAACATTCAGGTTCCAGATATTGGTAAGGCAATACAATTAGGAATGGGATTTTGGCAGGGTAATGCTGATATATTCCGAAGAGCTGTAAAACTAACAGTAAACGTTGAGAAGACACTCAAACCACTGCAAACCGTCTTAGCAAAGAAATACTTAAAGATAGTAACAGAAAATCTTCAGTCAAAGGAAAACCTTTATGCTGTTTGGAATGAGTTGACACGTACTGTTACACATGATATGGCACCAAACATTAATACTGATAATCTTGTCTATACACAACAACAAGTCAATAAAGTCTTCAAATATCTTGATAGACCACAATTGGTCGCACCTTAGAGGAATAGCAATGTCAGAACATATTGTACCCACTAAAAGCAAAAGAATGAAAAAATTAAAGAAAACGCATGCATTGCTAATAAATATTGTTACAGTAATGATACTTGCATCATTGATATTCTTTATAGATGGAGATTATCCACTAGATTATATAAATTGGGTAACTACGATGACCATTTGCATTTTGGTTGTGCCTTGGTGCTTTATTGACTATTCAGGATGGTAAAATATTAAAAACACCGAAAAGTTTATAAGTGAATAATTTATTATGGTACTTAAAAATAGGAGCAAAAAAGTATGATGTCAAGAAGAGAAAGGTTTCAAGAGGCAATAGACAGTATTTCTTATGCCATGTCAGAAATTGAAATCTTAAGAGATGAATTGCAGGATTGGTTGGATAATATGCCAGAAAACCTTCAATGCAGTTCAAAGGCAGATGAATTACAAGAGGCAATTGATGCTTTAGAAGAAGTTATCAGTTCTCTTGAAGAAGTTGAATCAGCAGATGTTAATTTTCCAGGGATGTTTTAAATGCTGAATCTATCTGAAGAAGCACAAAACGGTCTCAAAAAACTCAAAGCAGACCTAACAAGCACAATCAATATTAGCAAACTCCAAACAAAACATTCTTTTAAAGACTTCTTAAAACTAATATTTGGTGTTAGTCTATGTACTATTGTTTTATACTGTGGTCTAGTTATGGCAGTTGATTACAGATTACTACTCCAAAATATGCTACATATAGTTGTTATGCTTATTGTTTGTGTTGCTTGTTTTGGTGCATTAAATGGAGGTAAATAAATGAGCAGGTTTGGGTTTAAATTTAAGAAGTGTGAGAGAATGAACACTTATAACCTTGATTGTTATAAAAAACTATATATTGGGACCCAGAGTTGTGCTATTTATGGCAGTAAGTATGCAACAAACTTGTATTGTTGGAATTTAACAAGAGACCAATGGTATGAAATAATATATGATGACTTTGGAGGTAAATAAATGCCAGACAAAAGAAGAATGAACTTGGAAGATGAAGACGAAGAAAAAAGAACTATGATAGCTGTTTCTGTAAGAAACAAAAAACGCCTTAGTTTAATTGGTAATATGACGTCCACTTACGATGACGTTATTGATAAATTGCTATCATTTTATGAAAATGTTCCGAGGCAATAAAATGAAAACAACAAAAGAGTGGTTTACAGTCAGCAAAGCAGGTTTTAAGGCACTCCAAGCAGGCAAACCAAAAACCTTTATAATCAACGAATTATGCCAAAATGTCTTTGATGAAAACGTCTCCTATTGCATAGTTTGGATTACACAAATAGCAAAAGACCAGATATATATTTCAGTCACTGATGATAACCCAGAAGGATTCAAGAATATCACTCATGCTTATACCTTGTTTGCTGATACTTATAAGAGAACAGACCCAACAAAAAGAGGCAGATTCAATCTAGGAGAAAAACAGGTTATAGCAATCTGTGATTGGGCAAATGTAAAAACAACCAAAGGGGCAATCAGATTTGATGATGAAGGTAGAACAGAATTTCCAAATGATAGGACAGAAAAGGGCAGTATAATAGAAGTTGCTTTTGCTGGTAATAAAAAAGATTATGAACAGTTATTAGAACATACAAAACTTCTTATAGCACCAAGCAATGTAGAATTTATTGTCAATAATATCAAGATACCGTCTAAAATACCCTTCAAGACGTTTGAGGCATCCTTGGATACAGAAGTCCTTGAAAACGATATAATGGTGCAGAAGTTCCGAAAAACAAACGTAAATCTATATAAACCAGAAACTGATTCATATATCTATGAGATGGGGATTCCCGTGACGAAAATAAGTTGTCCTTATCACGTAGACGTTCAACAAAAGATACCTTTGGCAGTTGACCGTGAGACAGTACGCAGTGCCTTCTTACAAGACGTTTATGCTGAAACATTAAATAATACATATAACGATATCAAGGAAGAGGAAGCATCAGCGGTTTGGATTCGTAAGGCAACAGAAGATAAACGTGTTAAAAAAGAGGCAATCAAAGAAGTACTAAATAAACGGTTTGGAGATAAATTCGTTTCACGCAATCCATTAGACCCAAATGCGAATGATGAGGCAATAGCACACGGTTACACCCTTGTTTCAGGCAGTCAAATGTCTTCTGAAGAGTGGCAACGTATACGTGAAAATGACTTAATATCATCATCAACTGATGTGTTTGGAGAAAGTGGGGTAGCACTGACAGAGACAGTTAACCCAACACCAGAACTAGAAGCATTCAGCAACTTTGCAAAACGAGTCGCAAAAGAATACTTAAATATCAATATAGACGTAAATTACGTCAAATCAAACCACTGGAGTAAAGGAGCAGAATACGGTTCAAGAACAGTAACATTTAATTTAACCAAACTTGGCAACAGTTTCTTTAAAGACATTAATTGGAGAAACATCAAGTTACTTGTTCACGAGATAGCACACGAAAAAGGACATCACACTGAACACAAATATCACGATTGCATCACAACATTAACAGGCAAATTGGTAATAAGAGCACTTGATGAACCATCATTCTTTGAGGTGAATTAAATGGTCGAATTTACATTACCAACAAGAACCAACCGTGAGCAAGGTTTACAAAACTTTGCTGAACAACTAAAAGAATTAACTGCTGAAATTGGAATGAAACTATCATCTAGAGGATGGGCATATCAACTAGAAGGTTTCCGTCTAATCAACAAAGACCAGTTTGACCTTGTTGAAAACTTAATCAACGAGTGTCGCAAAAAAGGTTATTTACCAGTTGACTTTACTGCTGAAGAAGAAGCACGTAAGTTCTCAGGCATTGAACACCCTGAAACACAAACAACCCAAGAATATCTAAAGTCATTTCTAGAAGCAACAATCAATTCAGCAGAATATTATACACCAGATTGGTGGGATGGAGAAGAATATTATATCCAAATGTTGGTTGAAAAGATAGATATCAAGAACCTTTTTTATCCAATATGCAAGCAATATCACATACCTATAGCAACATCAAAGGGATGGTCATCAATATCGCAACGAGCAGAATATTCAAAGAGGTTTAAAGAAGCAGAGGATATGGGATTAAAATGTGTTCTACTTTATTGTGGCGACCACGACCCAGATGGATTGAGAATAAGTGATACCATACGTAAGAATCTTTATGATATAACTGATATATATTGGAACGATGGAACACTCGGTTACGACCCAACATATTTGAGAATTGAACGGTTCGGTCTCAACTACGACTTTATAGAAAAACATCAATTAACGTGGATTGATAATCTAATTACTGGTTCTGGCAAAAATTTGGCAAGTCCAACACATAAGAATTATCAAATGCCGTATGTTCAAGACTATTTATCAAACTATGGAGCACGTAAGTGTGAAGCAAATGCGTTAATCAAGGAAAAGACTGCTGGCAAGTTACTTTGTAGAAAAGCAATTGAAAAATATCTTGGTATTGATGCTCTTAGAAGATTTGAAGTAAAACGACAAGAGATAAGAGATGAAATGAATACGTTTTTTGAAAAGACTGGACTTGATGAAACTTTAAAAACCGCAATAAAAACAATTGAAGACGAGGAATAGAAATGAAAATGTTAACATTGTCAGATAACTTTAAAAAAGGTTTCGGTAGATATGTCTTTGGTGCAGAAAGAGTTGGGCGTACCTGTTTTTTAAATCCCTCATTGGATAAAAAAAACTTTTTTGCTCCTTCGTCCAACATCTGTAAAACCAATAGAGTATCAACGAAACCTTTTTATTCTAAAAAACGATTTAGGAGATGAAATAAATGAATGAAAATGATAAAAAATTA
>Ga0272441_10016517_pt1 | contig 10191 bp, 9 predicted proteins | sample SSMProp6N_FD_193582 | JGI IMG/M metagenome (GOLD analysis project Ga0272441, IMG submission 193582) | Marine sediment archaeal communities from Little Sippewissett salt marsh, Falmouth, MA, United States - SSM-Prop-6N | ecosystem: Environmental > Aquatic > Marine > Wetlands > Sediment ... | reverse complement strand
TGGTCAAGATGCTCTTTGTAATCTTCGCCTAGATTATCTAAACGCCTAAAATCTTCCGCTTTTCCCCCGTCTGTCTCAGAAGACAAACCTCTCTGCTCGCCTCTGATTTGAGCCTGCTGCTGTTTAGGATCAATTTCCTCCGCACCCGAAGGCTCATCGATTTCCAAAACCGGATTGCTGTTGAGTTCCTGTTCGATTCTTTCCTGAAGGGCAAGAATCGGAAGCTGGAGAATCTCCATCGATTGAATCATATGCGGAGCGAGCTTCATTTTCTGCTCCAGCCGCATCTGTCCGCTCATTTCCAGCTTCATAAAATCACCCAAAAAAACTCTACCTGTCTCGACTTGCCCAAATAACGAGTTTCATTATAACCTAAACATTTTGGACGTTTACCAAATTTTCTACCAACCCATTATAACATAACTTCAGGGGGTTTTTTGATAATATCCGACGCTTTATGCAAAAACTTTACAAAAAAACATCTTAAAACCACGTCAAAACACCCCTGCATTCCCTGCCAGATAGAATCTGCCTGATTACCTTATATTTCCTGCTTTTCGTTCAGCCATAACTCTATAGGCACTTTTACCCCTTCAGGCCTGAACGGCAACTGGACTTTGCTGCCGAGCCCTGCCGACTTGTAACCGGCGTATAATACCTCCTGCACAACTCGCCCATCTTCACCGGTCGCTTTTGGCTCTTCCTTGCCGCGAACGCATCGGGCAAAATGGTGCATCTCCTGTGGAAAACCATAGTTCCACAGTTCCTCAAAAACAGGATACGTCCAACCCTTCATTGTAGGTGCTTTTTCCACCGCATAACCGTAACCGTACTCGCTGTAAGTCGGCAGGGCGTTACCCATATGCAGGTCTGCATAAGTAACGCCGCCTTCGCCGTAAACCTCAATCCTGTCCTCCATACCGCCCCGCCGGGCCCAACTGTCCTCGACCATTCCTATTGCTCCGTTGGCAAATTCAATAATACAGATAACATCGTCCTCACCTTTAGTCTTATCATTGTGGACGTGTGTGGCCATCTGGCTATAAACGCTTTTGATTTCAGGCCGGCCCAGAAACCAGTAGCAAAATGCAATGCCATGACAGCCCAGATCCATCAATACACCGCCTCCGGACTTATCAACATCCCAGAACCACGGTGAATGCGGTCCAAAGTGCTTCTCGCTTTGTTTGACCATATACACCTTGCCGAAGGCCCCCTCATCGGCCATCTCTTTGGCCTTAAAGTACTTAGGTGTAAAGAAAAGCTCTTCAGCGTACATCAACAGTACTCCCTTGCGCTTGCAAGTCTCAATCATCAGGTCGGCCTCTTCCAGCGTTATGCACAAAGGTTTTTCACAAAGCACGTGCTTGCCCGCATCAGCTGCATCAATAGTCATCTGGGCATGCAGATAATTCGGTGCCGTAATTGTTACCATTTGAATGTCTTTTTCAGCTAACATTTCTTTATAATCAGTAAATATTCGCGGTATTCCATGCTTCTTAGCCAGCTTCTCGGCATTGCCCGGCGTAGGCGAGGCAAGGGCAACAACTTCAGCTTCGTCGGGCATTATTCTAAATGATTCAGCGTGAATGTCAGCTTGAAACTGCGAGCCTATGATTCCAACTTTGACTCTGCCTTTATTGCGCATAACTCAGCTATCCTTTTTTTGCTTTCTGTACGGTGAAAAATAATGCAACTTACTCTAATTTTTGTCTGCCGATGATAGCGTCTGTAAGCATTTTGCCGCTTGCGTATTCGATGGTGGTGCCGGTTGGAAGCCCTCTTGCCAACCGGGTAATTTTCACGCCGGAGCCCCTGAGCAATGAGCTTATATAAAGTGCTGTTCCGTCGCCTGCCATGTTCGGGTTGGTTGCCATAATAATTTCTTTTACGCCGCCCTCACGCACCCTTTCAACAAGTTTATCGATAGTCAAATCACTGGGCTCGACTCCTTCAAGCGGTGCGATGTGGCCGCCGAGAACATGATAGACCCACTTGCAGGTGCCCGTTTTCTCAAGATTTATTATATCTTTGGGCTGTTCGACAACGCAAATCATCTCTTTATCGCGCCGTGTATCGGAGCATATTTGACAAACAGCCTGCTCCGAAAGATTGTAACAGATTTCGCATCGTTTGATTTTATTTTTGACATCGCTTATTGCCTTGGAAAGTTTCATCGCCTCAACCGGCTCGGCTTTTAATATATAGAATGCCAGGCGTTCGGCTGTCTTAGGGCCAACACCCGGCAGCTTTTCAAACTCCTCTATCAGCTTGTTCAAACTTTCTGTATATGCCGAAGCCATCTTTTCTCTTAAATCTCCAGGGTTATTCTTTCAATTCTTCGATACCGGTGATTGTTGCTCCCAGCCCCATCAGGACGGTTTTGACCACAGGGTCGTTGACTATTTCGTTTTTCCTCCGGCTGCTTGTTCCGGTTTGTTTAGAATCAGCTTTCGGCTCAATCTCTTTCTCGGAAGCTATTTCCAGTTTTAATTTTATAGGTTTTCGGCAATGCTCAGTTAATAAAGACTCGATTGCCTCTTTCCGGCCGTTACTTTCACACATTTTCTTTGATACTCCGGCCGAAGCGCCGAATTCAAGCGTAAATCGTCCATCTTCGAAGCGACTCGGCCTGGCGGAACTTAACAACCCACCGGTCCCCGGCCCAAGTTTGGCAATGATAATTTTCAAAATATCCGGCCAATTGCTGCTTATTGACTCTATGTCATTTAGCTCCGTTAAAGAGGGCGGTTCGTCAGTTACGCCTTTGATAGACTCAAAAGGGGCTTTTAGCTCTGCTCTACGGGCGGCCGGGCGTTTTTTTTTAACCGAAGCGGTCTGACTTTCTGACAGAAGGGCATCGACATTGAGAAAATGTTCACTCAAAGCAAATCTTATCAGAGAAGCTTCTAAAAGCGCCCTCGGTGTGTCGCTGTTTTTGATTGTCCATCGCAGCTTTTCAAGTGTTGTTATGTTGTACACAAGTGCCGCAACATCAAACTTTTCGGCCAACTCGCCGGTTCTTTTTCGCTGCTCAGCGGTCAAAGTCAAAAGTTCTGTTTCCGCCGACGTGGATTTGGCCACCATCAAATCACGCATGCAATCGACAAGAGAATCGACAATTTGTACGTCGCTCAATCCGGTATTAATCAAATCTTCCACCGCCTGAAGCGTTCCTGCCGCATCGCTGTCGCCTATTTCTGAGATGAGATTATAGATTTTTTCACTGTTGGGACAGCCTAAATACTCTTCGAGAAGTTCAACGGTCAGCGGTTCCGCCCCCGTACTTATTAATCTATCAAGCAGACTAAGGCCGTCTCGCATTGAACCGTTTGCCATTTTTGCCAGCGGTAAAATCAAATCGTCTTCGTACTTTATTTTTTCCTGTTTGAGTATACTTTTTAGCTGGCCTGCAATAAGGTTGGGACTTATATTGCCGAAATCAAATCTCTGGCATCTGGATTGAACCGTCGGTATTACTTTGTTCGGCTCGGTCGTCGCGAAAATAAACTTAACATGGCTCGGCGGCTCTTCCAGTATTTTTAACAGCGCGTTAAACGCCGAGGCGCTTAACATATGCACCTCATCGATGATATAGATTTTAAATCGCGACCTTGCGGGCCTGTAAATCGCATTCTCGCGCAATCTGCGAACCTCATCAACACCGTTATTTGAAGCCCCGTCAATCTCGATGACGTCGATATCTTCACCGATGTTTATCGCGACACAACTGTCACATTTGCAGCACGGCTCTGTCGTGGGCCCGTCGAAACTGTGGCAGTTAAGTGCTTTTGCCAATATCCGTGCCATAGTGGTTTTGCCGACCCCACGGGTGCCTGTAAATAAATAGGCATGGGCGGCCTTGTCGGTCTTTATGGCATTTTTCAGTGTCCGATTGATGGGGTCCTGCCCGATGACGTCATCGAACGTCTGCGACCTGTATTTTCTTGCAAGAACAGTATAAGACATTGTAATTAATTAAGATGGCCGGGTTTACCACAGCACAACCAAACTCTCGCTTATGGCTGCTCGGTTCCCCGCCTGACCAGATTCACGGGCTCGGTCTGCATGGGACCCGGCCAAAAATTTGTTTATTTGTTGCTAACTTTCCTAAAAATACCGGCCTACTATAGCACAAAAGATAACTATTTCCACAAAAACATTTTGATTTGACAATTTTTAACTCAATAGCTATTGTTTATGATGGCAAATGGGATAGTAAACAGTAATCTGTAAATAGGGGTTTAGCTATGAAAATCAGAATTGAAGATACCTGTACCGCCTGCGGACTATGTGTCGATACCTGTCCTGATGTTTTTGAAATGGGCTCTGATTTAGCACAGGTTACAGACGAAGAAGTTCCTCCGAAATTCGAGGACGCCGTTCAGCAGGCCGCCGATGAATGTCCGGCCGAAGCAATTATTGTCGAATAACTTAACCTGAAAGCTCCCGGCCTCTGTCACGGGCTCTTTTAATCGCAGAGCCTACCAACGAGCTGAATCGGCCTTCGGCAAAAACCTTTAAGGCCGCTTCGGTCGTCCCGCCGGGTGAGGTAACCTTTTGTCGCAGTTGCGCCGGACTTTCACCTTGTTCATCGGCGCTGGCTGCAAGTAAAGCGGCGCCTTTGGCGGTTTGAAGAACAAGATTTTTGGCTATATCTTCACTAAGCCCCAAATCGACAGCTGCTTTTATCATTTCTTCGGTCAGGAGGAAGTAATAAGCAGGTCCGCTGCCGCTGACGGTAGTAACAGCATCCATCAAATCTTCATCTTCGATAATAACTGCCTTGCCTACCGCGGAGAAAATTACCTTCGCCCGCTCAAGCATAGGTTTGGCCTTTTCATTGGCGAACAGTGCGCTGGCGCCCTCCCCAATCAAAGCCGGTGTATTCGGCATAACACGAACTATGGCAATATCGCCCAGAACAGAGGAAATCTTGGCGACTTTAATGCCTGCGGCGATTGATATGATGAGTGTACCCGGCCGGACAGCCTCCTTTATATCACCAAGAACATCTGCCATATTTTGAGGCTTGACACTCAGAACAACAACGTCGCTTTTCACAGCCAGCTGGTCGTTTTTCTCAAGGGCTACTACGTTATACCTTTCTGCAAGCAGTTCAAGTCTTTCCGTCTTGATATCGCTTATAGAGATGCTGTCAGGTTTATAAACTCCTGCTGCTATTATGCCCTTTATCAAAGCTTCAGCCATATTTCCGCTGCCGATAAAACCAATCGTATTCATACATTTCTCCTTGTGTAAATCGTTAACAGTGCTAAAATCATATCAAAAATCGACTTCAGGTAAACATAAAAATAAAGTTTAGGATTTCCACAATGCAAAAAAAAGTAGAATATACCGAGGCAATCAAAACCAAATATCCCGAACAGGTGGTAATCGCCGTCGCCAAAGACACCAACGGCAAAGCAAATCCTATTACACTGGGCTGGACAATGATTGTATCCGGCTCACCCCCGATGATGGCCATAGCCGTTGCGAGCACTCATTACTCAGTAAAGGCAATCCATCATTGCAAATGTTTTACAATTGCGTTTCCCTCTGCGGATATGGCCGACGCAGCTTTATTCTTCGGAAGCCATTCCGGTCGAGACATGGATAAGTTTGCCGAATTCGACTGTGAAACTGCCCCCGCCGAAGTGATTGATTCGGTATTGATTACCGATGCTGTGGCCAATTTCGAATGCACACTTGAATCTGAAATGGCAGCCGGCGACCACATAATCTTTGTGGGAAAGGTCGTCAGTTCCCACACAAGCACTGAGCCCAAAAAACGACTGTACACCATCGCCCCCAACCATAAAATGGGTGCAGTTTCATAATTCAAACAGATAGAAACTAAGTCCACATGTATAATCAAAGTGCATGAACAGATAGAAGCTGAGTTGGAAAATAGAGATGTCACCGGTGTGCTAACCGGTTAGCAGTTCGAATTGCTCGATACTGAGGGAATGTTTCAATTTTTGCAGCGCAATCAACTCGATTTGGCGGACTCTTTCTTTGCTCAAGCCTAAATCTTCACCGATTTGCTTTAAAGTTTTTATCTTTTTTCTTATTGCTGTTCCGAGCAGGCCGAAATGGTTCAGTATTATATACTGCTCTCGCTCATTGAGATTTTCTTTGATACCCTGAATCAGACTCTGATGTGCTCTTTCGAGAACCACGACGCCCGCCGCCTCGGCCGTTCGTAAATCACGCTGGATATTTGCCAGAGATGCCGTCGGTGCCTTGTCGGGACGGGCGGCTTCGGCTGGTATCTTACGGGCATAATCTTTGGCGATGGCCCACGAGGCATAAGTCGCAAAACGAAAACCTTTGGTGTAATCGAATTTCTCGACCGCCCGCATCAAGGAGAAGTTGCCCTCACTGACCAAATCCAGCATATTCGCCCCACTGGTGGTATGCTTGCTTGCTATGCTGACAACAAGACGAAGATTCGCCTCGATTATCCTCTTTTTAATTGTCTCAGCTTTAGCCCAATACTCTTCGGCTTTCATTAACTTGACGCTGGAAACGCGGGAAAGATTTATCTCCGAACGGGTCTTAAACGCCAGATATTTTAAATAGTTATATCTGCGAAACAACTCAATTTCAAGCTCTCTGTTCAGCACAGGTGTCTCTTTCAATGCCTGAAGATAATCCGGCAGTGAATCGCCCACCAGTTTAAGCGGCTCGGTGTCCCCGGAATCGGTGGTTGTTTGGCTAATCACCGGCTCTGACAAAATTTTGTCTTTGGCACCCTCCTGAAGAAATTCATCACTGCTGATAAATTCGAATTTCCTGGACAAAAGTGCCTTCGCCCTGCGTTGGTTGATAATCCGATATATGGAACTTTCACTGCGACCGAAACGCTCCATCAATTCTGTAATACTCCAGCCCTGTTTGTACAGATTACAGAGTTCCGCCGACCTGGTCGAGCTGATTACACCGGGTGGCTGCTTGAAGATAGGCTTATCCGGATGGGCCTTTTCATAATCCATTAGTATATACCTGACGGTTTCGTGGACCTTACCGATTTTATTTGCTATTTGCTCTATTATCTGGTAGCGGGACATTGTAGTGCTTCCGGCAAGGACAGACGCCTGTTCAATAATTTGCTTTTTTTGTTCGGCTGTTAGCCTCTTGAATCTTTTTGCTTTGGCAACAAGGTCCGGATTTGCCTTAAGAAATTCATCGACGGTGGTTTGCAAAAAACCAAGCCGTTTTTTGCCGTCGTCGAAAACAAATTTTCGGGCGACCAGACCTCGTTTGCGCCAGCGGTTGACGGTCTTTGTTGAAACATCAAAGGTCTTCGCCAGTTTCTCGATTGTATAAACTTTTTGCTCCTGCTCAGCGGCTGGAGACGCGATTTGACTGCTTAACTTGGAGATAAAAATCTGCAGGTCATCTAAAAGCTCATATCCTTTTATCGGCTGCCATTCTATCAGCCCTTTCGGGCGAAAACCTGTTATCTTAAAAAATACGAACTCAAAAGGATATTCCCCGTCTTTATCGATAATCGCTAAGAGTTTTTCAGCCGAATCCACTTGTTTGAGGCGGTGCTTTTGAGGGGTAAAGCGAAGTTGTACCAACAATTGTGCCAAATTACGATTTTTTATCTGTCGCATCCTAACACTTTCACCCGACACCAAATCATATATAGTCGACTAATATATATCTTCGACAATAACCAAATGTCTATTTTATCAAATCTTGACAAAAAAACAGCTCCGACTCGAAAATCGGAGCTGTTTTCGGACCTCAATATATGATTAAAATGTTGGCAAATTGTCAGGCAACGAGGCTTTTGGCCAAATCCACCGCCGAAGCTGCGTCTGCAGCATATCCGTCGGCGCCGATTTTGTCAGCATAAGCCTGTGTTACAGGGGCGCCGCCTATCATAACCTTGGCGGAAATACCTGCATCTCTCAGGGATTTTATCACTTCCTCCATCCCGGGCATTGTTGTAGTCAAAAGTGCGCTTATGCCAATCAAATGGCTGCCCGAAGACTTGGCTTGTTCAACAAACTTTTCCGGTGTAACATCAACGCCGAGGTCAATGACTTCAAAGCCGGCGCCTTTAAGCATCATTGCTACTAAATTCTTCCCGATATCGTGAAGGTCACCCTTGGCGGTTCCTACTAATAATTTCCCGACAGGTTCGACACCGGCCTTGACAAGTTCCGGCTCAAGGATTTCCATCGCCATTTTCATCGCACGAGCGGCAATGAGTACCTCAGGTATATAAACCTCATTTTTTTTGAAGCGAGCGCCTATGACGTCCATACCCGCAACTAAACCCTCATTAAGAACACTTTCTGCCGATGTGCCCTCTTCGAGAGCTGCCTTGGTAATTTCAACAGCGGTGTTCTGGTCACCCTTGATTACCGCCTCGGACAATGCTTTCAAATCTGCCATTTCAATTCACCTCGAAAAAACAAGTAACTACTTTATATTTACTTCACAATCAGAACCAAAATTAAACAGCATTTTACAGCCTGAAACAAGTCATAAATTCAGTTTTTTTCGATTTTATCCCTGAATGTCTTTCAAAATCTCTTCTATTTGCCTTGCAGCCGCCGGTTCTATAGCTTCGGTCTTATATGTGGCGAGGATTTCATCCGTTTTTTCCTGAAGTTTAACGTCCATAGTCTTACTTCCGAGTTTTTCCCATCCGGAGTAATTCGTCCGGTCAATAATCCCAGGGAAGTACAATTCTTTGCGGAAAAACTTCAAAGTATGCTCCTGCGTCAAGTAGTCTCCGGTTTGCCCCACCTTATCGATAACCTCCACTGCCAGGGTATCTCCATTTACAGCTACGCCTCCGGCGATATGCTTTGCCATTCCGATGGCCTCATCTGTCAGGATGTACATTTCGTAAGAAGTAATCAATGCCGACTCAAGAAACCCGATATCATGAATCAGGTTCTGTCCGTTCAGCGTAGCCATCAGGGTGGAGAATCCAACTTCCATACCGGCCTGTGCATCCACCCTTTTAGCGTCACTGCATCCGCAGGTACCGAACATCGGCAATTTATAATAATGTGCCATATCGGTAAGTGCTGCACAAAGCTGGTGCAGTTCCGGTGAGCCGTAAGGTGAAATCGTAGTGCTCATATCGAGCATATACAATACACCACCGAAAATAAAAGGACTCCCGGCCCTGACAAGCTGGTTAATGACCAGCCCGCTCAATGACTCCGCTGTCGCCTGCACAATAATTCCCGCTCCTGTTGCCGGTGCCGTGGCACCTCCAAGCGGACAGGGCGTAAAGATAATAGGAATTCTCATCCGGGCGGCGTGAATCAGTTTGTCGGTGGCCTGCGGCATATGCTTTAATGGGGATGTCGGTTCGGCATAGAGACATATAGTCGGTTTTTCCTGGAGCTTATCGAGGCCTCCTGCAGCTGCGGCGGCAAGGTCTATCGATGCCTGAAATGTTGTTTTGTTGTGCGCGGTAAAGACCACCGGCTTCACCGTATTGCCCATAGTTGCTTCTGCCGCATAAACATCTGCCACGTGTGTCGGCCGGTCCGAAATGATACCAACCGGCATAACAAAATCAAAATTTTCCAGGGCATCACAAACCAGCGCCCCTTTTGCAACGTCTTCATAAGTGCACTGTCGCTTTTGCTGCGTCTGACGGTCAAGAATAAAAGGACAATCAGAACCGGTGCCGAACGATGTCTTCCAGCCTTCAAGAACACACCTCTCATCACCGAGACGGTCATACAAAACCACCGATGATGGTGCGCTTTTTATTGCTTTTTCCACAAGTTTCGCAGGTATTTGGATAACATTATCGCCCTTTAGCCTGCAACCCGCATCCAGCAGGATTTGGCGGCCCTCTTCGGTATTAATGGCAACTCCCGTTCGCTCCAGTACCTCAAGGGCTGCGTTATGGATTTTTTCTATCGATTCCTCGCTGAGAACCTGCACGCGAACTGCCGGTTCAAATGCCTTTCTTCCCATAACATTCTCCTTTTTTCCCCCAACCTTATCGGTGCTTAAAAACGCTGCTTTACACCATTTCATTTGACAAATGCCGGATAATATCATATCCTGAACATTTCGTCATTTTTAAAAAGTGCAATACTTTCTATGGATCAAGTAGTATGAGTAATTATATAGTTTTGGTAAAACAGGTTCCCGACGTAACACAAATCACCGATAATGCCTTCGACCCAGAGACAG